>Ga0182021_10001894_pt1 | contig 24297 bp, 16 predicted proteins | sample 612E3MmetaG_FD_120493 | JGI IMG/M metagenome (GOLD analysis project Ga0182021, IMG submission 120493) | Permafrost microbial communities from Stordalen Mire, Sweden - 612E3M metaG (Illumina Assembly) | ecosystem: Environmental > Terrestrial > Soil > Wetlands > Permafrost | place: Sweden... | reverse complement strand
GTTACTGTATAAAAATCAAAATCTCTTTTTACTTGTTTGCCGAGCGAATGACAGCGATCACACCTAGTGTCGTCATAAACGCCTTTTGGCTGGCAGGACGCAAAGACTTTCTTATCTTTGAAGACCATTTCTCCATTATGGCATGCTCCGCAATAAAAACCATTCATATTGTCGACGGCTCTTATTCCAGTTCCACCAGCCTTCATGGCAAACCCCACCTCAACATGGCAGACCCTACAGGTGAAGTTTATTCGATGCTGCCAATGGTCGAAGACTACCGGAGCCATGCCTTGTTTTTCGGAATAATTGCTAATAATCACCCTGCCGTACTCGGAGGGTAAGGGCCTTTTTTTCTTTATGCCAGTTTCGGCAAATAAAACGTCCACAGAAACAAGGACCAAAAGCAGTATAATGGCACCTCGTTCCATAACATTATTCCCCCGTTGATATATAGTTCAATAGTATTACACAGCTCTTAAGTTAGCAAAGCATATGCAGAATCGCAAATCAAGCCTATCACTCTAAAACATAAGGGATATATTCCATTTAGAATGACCCTCTTAATCAATAATATGGTGATATTGCTGAAGCTCCGTCGACAACGCGGAAGTCTTCTCCAGACAAAAAGGGCGAGATCAGTGAAGCAATAAATTGTTTATAAATGCAAGATAGCTTACACAGGCTGAGGTAAGGAGATTGCGAAGTCGTTTTGTGAATTTTTTTTCGGAACTTAATGAGGAGTCGGTTGCATGAAAAAATATCTTAATGTAACTAACTGCCAGGCGAATATGGAGAAATGAAATAGTCTCTAAGATGATGTATAATGATGGTAATGAAATATTATATTTTTTCCCTGTTAATAATTTTAATCCTTCCGGTCCGGGTGTTTTGTGCACAGCCGAATGACTCATTTGGACGGACCATGTTTGGGCTCCCTGCAATGCAGTCTCCTGAAACCTATGGGGAGATTTTTCTAGGTGGGGCTTCTGCTGACAAACAACTAGGGCCGGTCAGGTTTTCTCACTGGACACACAGGGTCAAGTATACCTGCAGGGTCTGTCATTACGAACTTGAGTTCGCCATGAAACGCAAGGAAACCCCCATAGTCTGTGATAACGGACGGATGGATGGGAAGTACTGTATAACCTGCCATAACGGAAGGATTTCATTTGCTCCCAAAGATGAGTCTGGGGAAAATTGTACAAGGTGTCACGGGTTCAATTCGAGCTCTGTATGGGCAAAATTCAGGAAGCTGCAGGAAGAGCTGCCCTCCGCCAAATACGGCAATGAGATTGACTGGGCCAAGGCACTGCAAGATGGACTCATAAAACCGGCGGACAGTCTTTCAGGCAAAAGAAGTGCGCTGGTCAACATTAACAAGACGCTTACGCTTCAGGCGGAGTTAAGCGGAATATCATCTGCCATATTTCCCCATAAATCGCATGAATTGTGGCTTGATTGCTCAAGTTGCCATCCTAACCTTTTCAATATAAAGAAAAAATCTACAGAAAGCTTGCGGATGAGCAACATGATAAAGGGCGAGTCTTGCGGACTTTGTCATCTCAGAGTCGCTTTTCCACTGGACGATTGTGTCCGATGCCATCCTGCCATGAGAAAGTTCTAGAGTAGAGCTATTTTATGGCTGCATCTTCAATGATCACTGCATACTTATAACCGCTACCCAAATCCCTGTTCTTATGGAGAGTTCCGCTTACAGTAACGATATCGCCCACTTTTGGCAAGTCCTGTGAGGTCACCACAAGCTTTTCTTTTGGATCATCACTGTTTTCTCGGATATGGACCCAGTTTTTCCCCATTATCTGTTCTGAAACCTTTACCACTTTTCCTCTAACCACGACCTTCTGATTGTCAAGCTTGGCACTGTTGGCAATAAGCTCACTTATGGTGTATGCGTTAGGGCCTTCTGCTTTCTCCACTTTTATTTTTTCAGCACCTGTCGGGACCTGATCGGCCCCACCTGTACCGTGGGCTTTAGACACCTGGCCACTAAGCCCGGAGGAAAAGATTATGTTGTCGAATCTCCGTTTAAGTGTCTTGCTCTCAAAAGCCCCCATTTCCATCCCCGGAATGAATGATACCTCCTGCCCGACGGTTATTGTCGTTGAAGGCACGGCGACCCAGACCTTCTGCCCGTTCTTCTCAATCAGGGCATAGGTGTATCCGCCGCTGGTCATGGTTTCTATCACCTTGCCGGAAAGTGATGATTTCTGCTCCTTTTCCGGCGAAAGCTGCTTTGATGGCTGTTGAGTGGATATATTCTCAGCAGCGGCAAATCCCGTTACTGCAAGGATAAATAACATTATCACGAGTGATAAAAGCTTTCTTTTCATAACAACTCTCCGCATAGTTTATTTAGGTGCCTGCCCTGCAGACCGTTGCGCCTCATGCACAAAAATTTCTATCTTTGCATTTTTTTTCAGTCTATCGAACCACTCTCGCGTCTTCTGATTCTGCTCATCAGTCCTGAGTTTGCTCTCAATAAAGCCCCTTACCTCAGCAAACGTATGGAGCTTTTCTGGTTTGTGCTCCACAAGCTTTATAATGTGCAGGCCGTCATCGGCCTTGATGACGTCTGAAATCTCCCCAGGCTTGAGTTTTTTGGCGGCCTCGTAAAGCCATTTATTACCATCATTATCTTTTTTCAGTTCATAGTCCCTGACGACAAACGTACCGTCCTGAATAAGTTTGTTGGGATCATTGTCATTCTTCCTGATATTGTTCAGGATTTCTCGAGCCACTGTCTCAGCCCCATTGTCGGAAGAACTCGGGGATATGGCGACATCTAAGACCGAGATCTTTTCTGGCTGTGTAAAATAAGTTCTATTTTCTTCATACTCTTTTTTAATCCTTTCTTCAGACACACTTATCTTGTCAAGTACCTCCTGCTTGTAAATGGTCTCCAAGATAAGGTTCTTCTCTATCTGAGTCCTGAGCTGCTCTTGAGTCATAGCCTGACGCTCGAGCAATTTCTTGTACTCCTCTTCGCCGCCTGCCTTTGTTCTAATGTCGGCAAGTGCGGCGTCAACTGCCTTTTGTTCAGGTACTATGCCCAAGGTCTTCGCCTTCTGATAGGCCAACTCCTGTTCTATGAGCCTTTCAAGAGCTGTTCTCTGTATCTGTGCAACAGAGGGCTCCTCTGAAGAATGAGCATGCGTCATTTTGAGTTGCAAACGGTTAGCCAGAACTATTACGGCATCGAGCTTAATGTCCACACCATTTACTTTTGCTGCAACGATTTTTTTTGCTTCCTCCAAATTGATTTGTTTTGCCTTTTGATCAGGCGTGGCGGCTTTGTTCCCCTGTCCGGCGGATTCCGACGAATTCGTTTTCACGCCTTTGTCTTCCGAATAAACAGAGCCCAGCCAGATTCCAACCGTCAGCAAAATAGTAATAATAAAGAAAACTGCCTTCTTCATCCCTCCTCCTCACTTAAAGATATAATATTCATCTCCAAGGCAGGCCATTCACCGCTGAGTAACTTCTTAATAACAGCAACCTCTATCCCCACAAATAAATAATTTTATTATACCTCAAATGGGTAAAAAATCTCTGGAGAAACCCATTGAGTTCTTGAATCTTCCAGGTAATTCTGGGACACTCTCACTATACTTCAGTTCTGTGCACAATGGTTACGCCAAGCCAGCGAATTTCCGTGGAAGCCTATTTTCTTCGTAATGGGTCCCTATCTTATCCCGTAGGTAATTTGGAACTCAGCACTGTATTGCCCGATCATTTCATATATAAGTACAAGCTCGTGCGCGCCCTGGAGATCGGGATACCCAATTGCCACTGTGTTGCAGGTCGGGTTAAGAAGTTTTGTGGCTAGCACCAACTGGTATCCAAAAATCCTCTGCGCGAGATGCTGCTATATTTTATATATACTTCAGCAACCTTCCTACGGGTATCGGGGGGGGACTTCCAGACATGCTTCGTCCAAAAATAAATTAAAGTTTACTGGTGCGGCGTACAACTATGCATACTTTAAAAGTTAACTTGGAATTGTCGTTAGCCAATAATCTCCAATGACCGCCATTCAGCATGCTGTCGTCTTACGACTGAAATCCTGCGTCAATATGAGGAAGAATTATGCGTATACCCGTGGCAGACCAATGTACAGCTCCCCGTTCCGTTTCCATTGTCTCTGTAGAGAGGATATGTCTGCCCTGTAACCGGCAGGGCAACCCTCGTATCAAAATTGATGAGATGCGTATGACTGCCGGTCAGGCCGCTGTCCGGTATCACACCATGCGAATCGTGGCACGCCGAGCACGGCGACTGATCATTTACAACATGAGACTGATGCTTCTTAAAACTCTGGTTGGCGAGGATACTGTTTCTGTTATGGCATCGATAACATAAACTATATGAGTCGTAACTTTCGATTGTACCGAATGAAGTCTCGTATCGTCTTTTGAGCAGGGGAGCATAGGATGAACCATGTGGTCCATTCGAGACCCCATCGTCACTGTGGCAATCAGTGCAGTATATGAAGCTCGACGCCGTCAGATTGGTAGGCGCCTGAGGGTCAACGCTTGGAAAGCTGGGGATGTTGAAATTCTTACCTATCCCGGCTATCGGATGGTATGAGGTATTAACAGTACTAAACTGAAGCCTTTTATCGATCACATTTATGACTCTAGGGACAAAAGGGACCCCTATAGCCGTATTGGAGTGGCACTTGAGACAAACTTCATACTCATAGGAAACTGTCGTCAATACGGCACCCGCGATACTCACGCCACTAACCAAGCTAAGCCTTCCCGATGCAGCGGGCGCGACTCCTGTTCTCACATTATTCGAGGCGTGGGGATTATGACAATCGACACACTCCACGTGTCGAGACATTATTATGATTGATTCTTTTGGATCATGAACGCCTGTTGTAGCCTCCACCGGATGTCGGGATGGTTTTTGAAATTGCGCGTATATATTTTTTTGAGCAACATTGCCACTGTGGCAGGGATAGCAGTTGCTTTCTTCATTCTGGTAATAAAGAAGCCGTTGAGCCCCTCCTGCAGTATGGGATGCATGGCACCCCTCGCACGCCCATTCCGCTACAGTTGCCCATGTAGGCCAGTTTCTTGGTGCTATCGGCAGAACGGAAATGATCTGGCTAGTAGAACTGCTGTGTGTGCTGGCGGTCCAGCCGTTCATGATGTGGCATTTTGTGCAAAGAGCTGAATAGCGGTTATCCATGACAAGAAATTTCCCATAGGTATTGTCATGAGGATCATGGCATGTCGTACAATGCATATCGTCGGTTCCATAGAACTTCAGGCCAGGCGGCGGTGTTGAATACAATTCAGGATTTGGGAGTGAGGAGGAATATGAGAAGGCCACAGGATGATTCTTATTAAGATTAATGCCGATATACGAGGGACGGTCAGGAGTTATCATACTTGACATCGCTATGCCGCCTACAGGCCTCAATACGTTGCCGAGTGCGATAGTACCATCATGACAGCTCAGACAAAGCCGCGTCGGACCATCGGGTTGGCGCTGCGGGGCCCGGAGTGTAGAGCTAGCATAAAGGATATAGTTGGCTGGTGGCAAACTCCTGTTCCATAAGGGTGTCAGGGGTGTAGCATTGTGAGGAGTGTGGCAGAACACACAAATTCTCGTTTCTAAAGTGGCCTTTATTTCCCCCGGCCCTGTTACGGAAAGATTATGTTTGGTGACACTAATTCCAGTTTTCGAGTAAGCACTAAAAGGCAACGCAATGATAAGTAAAATAATAAAATATTTCATGTTCGACATTTACCAACCTCGCAATCAATTTCATACCTACTGATACTCATCCTGCAAAAGCTCAAAGACCTGAACTCTCTGATTGAAGGTATCGCTGACATACATTTTGTTATCATTGACAAATATTCCATTGGGCAGCCAGAATTCCCCCTGACCATATCCCCTGCTGCCTATGGTTAAAAGGAATTCCCCTGTTTCATTGAAAAGCTGTACATTATCAAAAAGCATGTCGACTACATAAATGGTGCCTAGCTTATCGACCGCAACACCCTTGGGCATGGAGAAATCTCCCGAGCCGTCTCCGTGACGGCCAAATGCGGTCTTGAAGTTTCCTGATGCATCGAAAATCTGTACCCTGAAATTCATGGCATCAGTGATATACAGAAGTCCAGAAGGCGACCAGAATATGTGTGTAGGAAAATTGAACTGGCCTGGCTTTTCCCCTCTCTCACCGAAAGAAAAGAGTATCTCACCATACAGGTCTACAGCATATATTTTGCATGCCAGCGTATCGACGACATACAGTATTTTCTTTGCGCTGTTGTACGCAAGACCAGTGGGACGCTTAAACGCCGTCCCTGGAAAAGAAAAGAGATAAGAGCCGTCTCGGTCAAAGACGAATACTTTCTGTAACGCAGAGTCAGCGACATACAGACTCCGAGCCTCGTCAAACGCTAGACCAGTCGGTGAAAGGAGTGTTTCAGAACCTGCATTTGTGATGGCAAGATATTTCTTTTCCGACGGTATGAAAAGATGTATGCACGCAGCTTGTGTGTCAGACACTGCAATCCTGCCGTCGCTGCCACTCACAGCGGTTACGGGTTGTAATAGTCTGCTTTCGGCCTTGCCGAAAATAAGTGATTTAACAGACGTGCCGGTCTGCTCAAATCCGTTGATAGATTGTACATATTTTACCCGCGGCTTTTCAGATAATGCCGGCCACAAGACCTGAGTACCTGAAGACTCGGTCTTCATTGCCCACTGGGACGTACAGGCAGTGGCAAGCAATGCAATAGCGATCAAACAAAACCGCGCCTTCCTCATGCCGCTCTCAGTCCTCCGTCAACCAGTTATTGTATCCTAGCATATTTATTCTTCAAAATATAACTCTTTTCATGCGGAGATAGTAGTACTCGTGGCTTGTCTTGGTTACGGTTGTCGACAACAAAGAAGCTCCTCCGCTATATACGGTTTCGAAGTTTGACAGGCTGGCGCCTGCCACTAGATCCATCCTGCCCATCTTCCACCGGAGCTCTCCATTTGCTGTATATATTTTTGAATTCGTCAGGGAGTGTGACGTCCCATATGACCCCCCAGCAGTGGCGATCAGATGATACAGCGGAATGGTCTTGCTAAGCCCTAAAGTGATGCTTTTGTCCACCTCTGAATAATTGCGTGGGACAGTGTCCATCTCTCCAGTCAAGTATCTGATCCTCACATAACGCAGTCCTGCATTAAGATAGGTGTTCTTGAATATTTCCTGCATGTAATCGAACTGCGATAGGTATTGCTTCGTAGGCGCAATTGTGGAGTCATTGTTCGTGTAGTCATTGAGCCACTTGATTGGCCCCTTGTTTAAAATTATTCCGACACTCGTGATTACCGTTGAATTGGCTCCCCCGGTCAGAGTACCGGAAACGACTTCTTGATGGTTAGATGAATAGCGGTAATAGGGATTAAGGAGATTATTGAACAGGTTAAACTGCGCTGAATATCCCGTTAAGGTGGTTCGCAGTTTGACCGTGTCAGGCAAAAGATTATAGCTTACCGTAAAGTTATAGCTGAAGTTGGGATCGGTTTGCTTCACCGGCGGCGCAGCGGCAGGAAGATCGATGATCGTCACGGCCGGAAATGGACCCTTCATGCTGGTAAAGTAAAATGTCTTGGGCAGTTCATAATCGACTTCCGTTCCGGGAATTCTGACCTTTACGACTAGTGATGAAATGTCTGCAGAAGTCTGGTTCAGGGCAAACTGGTTGTCAGGGGCCAGCAGTTTTGCAGAATGCGATTCGGTAAGAATGATGAGCGGTCCATTCCTATTCTCGTCGATCTCGCCGAGGAGCAGCCCTAAGTTCATACCGCCGATGGGTATCGTCCTTATGTAGTTAACGGTCAAAGTTTGCATCCTAGTTGTATCAGTGGACTGGTCAGAGGAGTGGCTTTTCGACCAACTCAGACTGTAGTTGGTCGAAAGGTTTTCGTAGAGTTGGTGCCCGAGGGTAAAGCCAACATTGTCGGACGTTGATGAGGAAGAAAAATTTGAAGAGGTCTGAGCGAACTCCTGTGATATTGAATTATGGGTATATGTGAGCCCAGAATAAAAATTCCATGGTAGCCGCCAGTTTTCGATTTCGTTCCAGGACAGTAACTTTTGGTTTGAAGTGTTTGATAATGGCGTTGTTTTTTGCTCATTGAGATTATAATTGACATTGCTGCTAAGAGAGAGTCCCTTGTAGCTGAGTGTATTGGAGAACTGATAGTTATCTTTCGTTGTGTCAGTGCGACTGAAAGCAGGAGTCAGCGCCACATCAGTCTCTGTTGTGATGTGGGAATAGTTCAGGGCAGTCTGTGAAAACGGAACATTGTGGCCGCCGTAGACGATAAATGATTGACTGTTATTATCGATGCCATTAGACTTCGAGTCGATCGCTGCATAACTAGCGTTTGCGAAAAACGGGTTGCCTGTGTATGTAAACATCGCACCATTCTGGTTACTGACTGTCTTGTTGCTAACTATTCCTCCCGGCGCATAGGAAGTATTGGAGGACGAAAAGAGCTCTAAATTATAGGGGTGATAGGGGAGTATCTTTACATCCGCTGCATAGTCAAGCCCTGTTGCTTCTCGCCATTGCGTTTTGCCTTCAGTAGCTTGTCCCCCGCTGTTGCGATCCTGCTCCAGGAATGGACTTACGCTCAACATAAGCTGCATCAAGTTGGGATGGTAGACATACCCTTCTGTAGAAAGGGTCAGCTTTTCCTGAATAGAACTGCTGGAAACGGTTAGGCCGGTTCCGTTCGTGGTGTTCCGATCAGAGAAATGAAATCCATCTACTTCGAGCACAGTGTGAAAGTTATAGAGGTGTGGTATATACTGATTCAGCTCACCGCCAACAACTGAAGGCGAGAGAAGAAGCGCTACTGCAACAAACATCGCTATTCTACTTAATCCTTGCAAAAGATCTCCCGCTGCAAAAGGCTTTTTCCACAGCATGCTACAAAATCTACTAACTGATTGCTTAACGAATGCTTTATCTGAAGTTTAGGGGGGATCGAGTCTGTTAGTGTTCCCACAGTAATTCCCGCCCCTTCCCGTCTGTCCAGGAAACTTTGAAACTGAGTTCAACTAACCGAGAGGCCCCCGGTCTTTCCAAACATCCCACGATCAAGCACCCCTACCAATATTTTCGTTTGATGCACCTGGTGCCCAACATTGAGTATCTGACATCAAAGCAACTGTGTAATCCAGCAAATCTACAAACCCTTTAATGAGAAAAACATATGTGATCTTGAGGACAATCGCTTCTATGCTTGGCGACAATCATCAAAAATGCACACTATGTGACTGAATATCGCCCATCAGTTCATTAAAGGCTCATCCACTTCATTCTTTCAGTAAATACCTGTTGTCAGAAGAATGGGCATTGTGGCACTCCGTGCACTGCTTGTCGGTGTCCCGGTGAACAGGTCTCCTTAGGATATCGTTCTGGTCATGACAGAAATAGCAGAACTTCTTTGATTCATCATTTAGGAAAAAAGGATAGACCGATCCATGCGGGTTATGGCAAACAATGCACGCGCCTGCGGCGACAGGGCCGTGCAGCATTTTTCGATTCCTCGCTGTCACATCAGTGTGGCAGTATAGGCAGAGTTCTCCGATAGGCATTAACAGTGCATTGCTACCTGGTTCATGACAAGTAGCGCAGAACTTCGCCGCATAGGGACCATGCGCCCTATATTCGTTGGTCGTAGCCAATGTTCTCCTCTCGCCTGACTTATCCGTGACTAATGGATTCTCAGCCTCTGGTTTTGGGACACCCGTAAAAAAAATAGTCAGCACCTTGTATCTCTGTTCCGGCGTACCACAGCCGTATCCCAGTACCAAGACCGCCATGAGTGCTATGAAGATCTTATTTCTTTTCACGGCAAGGGGGCAACCTAAATACGGGCTGCCTGATGTCCATTATTTACCTATTTCTCCTTCGCCTGTAGGCTTCTCACTCTCTGTCTTCTTCTTTAACCTTTCAATGAGCTGCTGCTTCAGGTCGGCATCTGTAGGATACTTTTTGCCTTTTTCCTTGCCGAACCCATAGACATTGACCATTCTGTTGCCGAACTGGCTCGTAACAATGATAATATATTCTATCTGAAAGCTTGGATCAGCGAACTGCTGGAAATCCTGGACATTGTCATAATCAATCACAATCTTTGCGGGAAGATAGAGGTCGCCAGGGCCGATCCCCCCCTTGCCGAAGAAAAGCAGCAGTTGGCCATCGGGGCTGAATACTTGTACATTGTCGAATGCGGCATCCACAGTGTAGATCCTTTCTTGACGGTCGATGGCAATGCCCCGCGGTCGAGCGAAATCGCCTGTTGCTGAGCCGAGCTTTCCAATGGTGCCTATGTAATGGCCATCCCTGTCGTATTGCACAAGCTGAAACCGTCCGGCATCAGATACGTAGAGATGTCCGTCTGTGGTCATCGCAAGATTCGTCGGCAAGCCGAGGGTTTCTTCAGGTTTGTTTATATCCTTGCCTATCTTCTTCACTAGTTCTCCCGAATTCATATCGAAGACGGCTACTTCAAAATTTTTGATATCGGCAACATAGACCAAGCCTTCATAAGCGATAGCATCTACTGGTTTCCATGGGTACTCGGCAGTGAAAGCCTTTACATAGAGATCATTCTTATCGAACATAACGACCCGTCCGCCGACAGGATCGGTTACGAGCTTGTTGCCATTCGCATCGATGCTGATATTTAAAGGCTGCTGGACCTTTCCAAGTCCTGTTTGCGCTGCCTGAAGTGGCCGAAATGTCTTTTTGGAAAAATCAAATATCATTACTGTCTGGTTTGTATCGCACACATAAATCTTCCGGTCATATATTGCCACACCGTAGGGCTTGTCCAGCTTCTTCTTTACACTTTCGCCAGTCAGGAATATATCAAAGGGCGACTTGGGTGACTCAATATCAACAGCGCCTGTATATGAGGTGAGATACTGTATATAGGGAAGCGAGGGCGGCTCCGGATAGAAGACCCTAGCCTCCTCCTTCTTAGGAGCCGCAGCGCAACCCGTGACGATGAGCACAGCAATAGATAATACTACACGAACTGTCCACTCTCTGGAAATCCTTTTCACTTAACTCACCTCCGGTTAGTCCTGACATTATATCATTTTTTTTGCCTTGCCACTATGCGGCTCACTTGGCTGCTTCGGTAAAGACACGAGCTCCGTACAGCTTTATAAAAATAAGTGAAGGGGGGATCCTATGATCAGGATTCCCCCTCCGGATTGATTGTTTGATCGCTCAGGCAATCGACAATTCAAAACTCCTTTTTAGAGTTGGCCCTTCAAATGGCAGGTCAAACAAAGAGCGCTATGAGCGTCACTTTTCCATAGGAATTTTTCGGCTCCTCTATCGTTCTTCGAGTTATGAACATCATGGCACGTTGCGCATTCCATGTTGCCACTAAAAAGAACGTCCTTTATCCTAAGACCGTTATTGTTCATCACTGTGGATGACGGAGCAATTTGGCTATCCACTGATTGTACACCATCATAGAGGAATCCGATCGGGTGATGGTTCGAGAGGTCTCCACCAGCACCGATTTGCGCTCTCGCGGCAATAGTGTACGAACCACCTGCAGGCTTTTCAGTGGTTGATTGCTGATTGGCTCCATACGTGTTGACGGCAACTGAGCCGTCATGGCAGCTCAGGCAGAGCCGTGATACACCACCCGGCTGAAGGTTACCGTAAGAAGCGCCTTGGAATGCGATGCCATTTAGGGCTATATCATTCGGGTCTCCGGTTGTAGCAGTGCCGTGGGTGTATACTTGATATGTTGCCTGTGTACTAAGAGTATGATTCCAAAGCGGAAGGTAGTCGGGATTACCCGCAACATTTGTCTTTAATGCGTTATGCGGCGCGTGGCAGTATACACATATTCTATCCTTAGAGCCAAGTACGGAGGGCCCAGTGGCGCCGTAAGAGGCTCCAATTCCGGTTGAACTCAGGTCATGGTATGTACCGATGATTCCAGTTCCGCCATTTAGCTCACCATTGGCCTGAAGATTTACGGCGCTATATGTAATACCTGAAAACATAAGTATGCATGATAACACCGCAATAATTACTATAAGTCTCGTTTTCATGTACTCCTCCCTAATTTTTTATTTTTGTACTGCCGTTTCAAGTCGTACCTTCTGTTGTGATCTTCCTCTCGCCCTTCTTGTGACCCCCGCCTTCAAAAAGGGTGCATCCTAAAAACCTTTCACCAGCAGGTGATTTTTCATCCTTGATCTTAAGGAAAGCAAACTACATGCCACTATTGTTAACCTGAGCTATCCATCTTTAAAATAAGGAAAATCACAAATATGAGTGGATTTATGCGGTGAGAAAAGTGGTGACTTGGCTGAGGCGAACCGTGAAAAAGCCGAATGTCCTTTCAGATAAATAATGACTGCAACGACGACGAGGACTGAACACGAAGCTTCATTAATTACGGTTTCACATGTTGGCAATGATGGGATCCAGTGAAGCAATGTTTTTGCGTATTTCCGAACGGCGGCAATCAAAGTTTCAGGATCGGCATTCATATGTTTATATTTCAACATTTCATAAATGGCAAATAAACGAATGTGCAGCGATAGTATTCGTTTTTTTCCGCGAAATCACGCAGCCACCTTCCGTCAATTCACCAATTCTGTACTGTCGGAAAGCTGAGAACAGACTAACAATCTCAGTAGATATATCCGCAAATTCCCCATCGAATTAAGTAGTTGCAACAAAACGAGGATTGTTGACCTGCTAGGTTCAACGACTTGGTACAGTTTATGCTCATTGCTTTGTACCCCCAATTTTATTTATTGCACGGCAGGGTTAAAGCAAGGAGGTGAGCCGAGAAGATAGTTTCTACAAGTTGGAATGGGCAGCAAAGGGATAAGAAATGATGGGTTGGATTTTACATTGGTATAAATATTTAAAAATAAGGGGGCTTCAATGAAGCAAAAAAAATTGATGATGCTCTTCTCAATACTTGCCCTCGTCGTTTCCTCGTTAATGATCGCAGGAAATGTCGGTGCAATGTACATGAGTGATGGCGCCACACAGAACGGCACTACGGGCGGCTGGACAAAACCGAGCGATGGCAAATGCGTCCTCGGAATGGCCTTAGATGGAACGTTAATCGTCGATAATACTATTACCAATAAAAGAGATTGTGATGCCAGGCTTATTACTAGAGTTGTCGCTGCGGCCGGCAAGACAGGCTCTGCAATTTGTACAAGTACCGTCGGCAATACAGGCTCAGGGGAAACAGGTCTTACATCCACTGCGGCAAAGTATGCTCAGGCGGGCAAAAGCACTTGCGTCACTATTGACGCAAGCGGAAACGTGACAGGATCCATATCCATGAAGGGATTGGACAGCACAGAGCAAATGTGTCAGGCTTTGGGTGCTGCACAGGGCCAAACAGCTCACCTGGCAAATAATGCCGCCGTAACCCAGAGTCAGACTATGTGTATTGCATATAGCTGGGTATTCGCTGGTCAGGACGCTACTGGAACACCTCTGACCTTTGGGACAAAAGGTGTCGATAGCACTGTGACTCCTAACGCGGGCTTTTGCTATGCTTCAATGACGACTGGGCTCGCAGCAGCAAGCTGCCCGACCGTTGTCGGAACCACCCCCTCTGCAGGAACTATGAATAGTACCGCAGCTGCCGCTCTCGGCTATTCTGTGAGCGGCTCCAATTGTAATTATGCATATGGTATCACCGGCAAGCTTTCTTCGGCCCTCACAAAAGCTGATGGCAGTACTTATGCCGCTGCATCGTCATTGGATTTGACCACATTTACTACACAGGGCGCATGTCTTGCAAACGGTGGTTCCTGGTCAAACTGGATACCAGACGGCGCAAACGCTACAAGTACAGCGATTGGCAGTATTACTGGCTTAACCTTTAATGTGGCCAAAGAAGTTGTCAATGCAGACCAAGGCTGTCTCCACTGCCATAGTAGTTCAGTCCAGTACAACGGACCTGCCGAGAGATGGAAAGATAGCTATCTCATGACAGGCCACAAGAACATGCTGAGAAGGGTAATACCCGGTATGGCGTGGGCAGGTCCAAACGGCGCGATATACACCCAGGACACTGCAGGCCATGCAATTGACTTCGTTGCAGGAACAGTCGGCGGGGGGTCATTGTTTTACATCTTCGGCGATTGGATGGCAACATATCCGAATGCCGTCGGTCCTAACGGAGATACAACAAGTTATAGCTGTTACGCATGTCATACCACTGGCACGAGCGACAGCTTGAACCCCGGCGTCCAGTCTATCGGTACGCCCACATATACTGCGGCCTACCCGGCAGCTTATGGAGGTGGATATGTTGCCTCCGTTTCAGGTGGCGGCAAGTGGGACCTAGAAGGCATCAATTGCTCGCGGTGCCATAATGCAACCGTTCCGCAAATAACGCAAGCGATGATTTCCGCTTCAAGCTTCCCAACGACGGCGCCCACAGGTACCGGCATGGGTGCTCTTGCTAGCGGCACCGGCAGAACCAATCTCTGCTTCGGATGCCACCAGTCCATTGGCAAGAGCTGGCCTGCAGGAATAGCACAGTTTGATCCCACGCTAATACCGGCTGGGGTAAGTCACGGGGCAGCTCCCGGCGGCGACTTCAACGGCCATGTGCTCGGCAACTCATTCCTGAACAGCGTGCACGCAAGATACGTTGGAGGGCAGAGCGGCAACGGCTCTATTACGCTGAACTCCCTCGGGAAATATGATCTTACAGACCCCAACGGGACAAGCGAGTACCGGAGCGCATTTAAAGGTTACACCTGCTGGCAGTCACCTTCCTCCAACAGCCCGGCTAAGACGAAACCTGATGGAACTGAAATCAAGACTAAAACGGATTGTGAAACCATTTACGGCGCAGGTTCATGGAGAGCTGATCAGGATGGTTCACTTGCCACAACATCAATACAGGGTACCTGTACCACCTGCCATGATGTTCATAACAGTCTGTTTGTTACGGGTCAGTCTGAGAAAGCCATCAGAAAAACTTGCACGGATTGTCACGTAAACAATCAAACCATAACCGCTACTGATAGTGGAGCTCCGCAGATAGATCCGACTAAAATTAACCATCCTCAGGGCGCCGGGACCCCGTTTGATACTACGCTCTTTGGCAATGATTCCTGCGTAGTCTGCCACATGGCAACGCAGGCGGTTAGTAACGGCTACCAGAATTCTATGGCGGCTCATGTCTGGAGAATCAGCACGGACCCTAATTACAGCACGTTCCCGAGTACGGGTCAATTTTATGGCGGAACTTGTAGCGCGCATACCGGTGCGGTTCAGAATGCTCCATATTTGCCTGTTGTCTACCTGTCTGATGCCTCAGCCGCTAATTGCGTGGCTGCTGCAGGCACGTGGACTGCGACAACTAGGGATAGAAATGCCCAGACTGCTCCAGAGTATAATACTAACGGTTCAGTACAGTACCCCAATGCAGTGTGGGTAGACACTGATATGGCATGCGGTCAGTGCCATGGCGGAAGTTATGGAGCCGGTAAAACACAGAATGGTGCAATGTATATGCCCAAGTTTGGTCTCGCATCTCTGGCCACAGGTATGCATGGAAACGGCAACAATCAGAGTGGGCTAAGTGCATCCTTTACCTATACCAACGATACAGGTAAGGGCTACCTGGTGCACTTAGATGCGTCAGGGTCATCCTGCCCTGCAGGCGATACCTGCGCTTACGAGTGGTCATTTGGTGACACTACAACCGGCTATTCAATCACTACGACAATGGATAAACAATACACTTCTGCTAGTACTCAAACGGTGACCTTGACGGTTGTCGATACAGTGACACAGTCCAGAGTATCGGCTGCAAACACCGTTACGCCAGTGAAGGTGAACCACACCCCTGTTCCAGGGTTTACCTCATCTATAGGTGCGTTTACTGTGACATTGACGGATGCTTCTACTGATGCTGACGGTGACCCTCTTACCGTGACTGTCTATTGGGGAGACGGCAGTACAAGCAGCGGCAGCGGCGGCGGTGGGCAGCAATACCCCCACACCTATTCGAAGGCAGGTACCTATACGATCACTTACGCGGTATATGACGGCACGGTGACCACTAATGCTAACGCCCTTCAGGCCGTAGTACCAGTTTACTACAGCATTAGTGGAAAGGTGGTTAAAAACGATGGGAATACAGCGATACCGTTTGCCGTGGTAAAACTGTACAGCGGCGCCACACTCCTCAAAACGATGTACGCAACCACTACGGGAACCTATTCTTTCACTAACCTAGCACCCGGCAACTATACGCTGCAGACCACCGCGTCAGGCTATACGTTTGCTAATGTTAACGTCACAATTAGCAGTAGCAGTCTAACACAAACCATCAAGGCCAACTAGTAGAAGCCCGTGAAAACATAATGCTCAAGGGGCAGGCAGGACATACCGCCTGCCCCTTCTTTATTTAATCAGGGAGAAATGCCAATTATTAATGCAGGTTTCTTATTCAGGTGCTGTCTCGATCTTTTGAGGAGCAGTATTATCAACGATCTCTGCGGCCGTGAATTTCGTCTGTTGTTATACTGTTCCTGAACGAATTGTTACACAGCAATCGCACATTTAGATTGCGGCAATGATGAGGCTGTTTTTTCCAATCCTGCAAGCCATACAGTCACGGGAGTAAAGAAAGGGATAGCTCTCTACCAGACACATATCCTGAATCGGTTCAGTATGTCGACCATTTATTTAATGTTTGTTATTCAACGTGCTGATAAGCGCCCTGCAATTTGTTGGAAGAAGGCATAGGGATATATCGCTCGTCGAGCCTGATATACTGCCCCAATAGGGGGCGCTGATTGCCAGTTGTCATGTGATACGAAGATATTAGACTGCGGCCCTCATCTGCGAGCAAATAAATGGTGTCGTTGCATCTGAGTTTAACGTCTTCTGAGCGTCAATTGGCCGCGGGGCCAACAGAGCTGATGGTGTTGTATAGCAGAGCGGCCACGCTACGAGGAATAGCAAGGAAAGGAGCGTAGTGTCTTCGATCACAGATAGTGACATAACCGCATAAATAACAGCAGCCGAGACAAATTGATCAACGCATATCTTGTGGAATTAACCAATACGTTGCACAAATGACCTGTTATGCCTAAATGGGAGAAGCGACATGTTACCCTTCATTTCTATTTTCCTTGCTCCTTCACTCCTCCCTTCACTTTTTCTTTTGGAGGCAATGGAAGGCTCCCCTTTAACGGACTCTTTCTATCGTATCCGTACGGGCTATGACATCCGGGCGAACACTGACCGCCGTTTTCCGTTTTTTCAAACTTAATCGGCAGTTGCCACTTTCCAAAAGTGGCGTTCTCGTTAATCAACTTCGGCAGAGTGCCGCCATGAATTGTATGGCAGAGGACACAACTCCTGCCCTTTTCTTTCTTGTTAACGTGGACATAATGCAGATTTTTCTCACCGTCCCGGAATCCGGTAGCATAGGAAGTTTCTGGGAAAAGGAGAAGGTCTCTTTTGTGGCATGAAAAACAGAGCTCATACTCCTTATCAGTGTATGGCAAGTATAGGTCCGTCGGGAATTCTTTAATAAGCAGTTTACTGTAAACAGAGCCGTGTGGATTGTGGCATGGTGTACATTTATTTTCTTTGATAGGTCCGTGGAGCACCGTATACTCTTTTTTGAGGACTTTAGGATGGCAACTTAGGCACAAGTCCTTATTAGTCTTTGGCAGCAGCTTGTCGTTATCACTTGCATGTGGAGAATGACATGAAGTACAGCCCGATTCGCTTTTAATGGGCTTATGTACAGTCGTCGCCGTTTTCAGCTTTTCTCCAATCTTTGGGTGACATTTAAAGCACAGGTTATTGCCTTCAGCAGCAAAAAATTTCTTATAAGAAGAGCCATGCGGATTGTGGCAGGAGGTGCAACCGTTCTTCATCGCAGGGTGGACATGGGCCTTCTTTATCTCAGTCTGCATATCGACATGACACGAAAAGCAGATATCAGCGCCAGCTTTCAATGTTTGATTCTTATTATCAGAATCATGAGGACTATGGCATGTCAGACAATCACCTGCTGCTGCAGGGCCGTGCATATATTTGTACTCAGTCTTATCGGGATGACACGATGCACAAATTTCGTCCGGTTTCTTTACAAGTAGTTTCTGCTGAGAAGAGGAGTGGGGGTTATGACAGGACGTACACATGCCGTTCTTGACCGCTGTATGGACATATTTCTTTGTGCCTATGTCGGGATGACACGTTGCGCAGAGCGCCGGCGGTTCCTGGATGAGTTTGAACGTCTGGACCGACTTTTGAGGGTGTGGTTTGGTTACCTGCTCATGGCAGGTATCACAGGACGACGCTACAGGATGAACTACCGCCTTAGAAATTATGGAACTGTGACACTTTGCGGTTACACAGCCCTCTTCCGCACTGGCTGCCGAGCCCAAGGCAACAGATACTGTCAAGAGCAAAAGAATGCACGGGATATATGGGAAACGTGAAATATTTTTTTGGTTAGTTTTCTTAATCCTAAACTCCTTAATCATATAGATCCTCTTACCCTCCTTTGGCCATTAGCAGAAAATGAAATATCAGCACATCCTCCACCTATCAGGAATAATGAGTAAAGGTCCTTCTTATCGTTGCGTCGATAAAAGATCTTATTAAACTATATAGTAACATAAAAAAAAGACAAAGTAGGAGGCGAATTGCATCATCAGGAATCTATTTGAAAGTGAATCGTTGCATCACGAAGGAATCCATTCGAAATAATTTCATACTGTCTCTCATGAGAAAGAGCATGGGAGGCAGCAATGGGGTTAACGGCAAAAGAGAAGCGTTCAGCAACAAAAGTTACTGCACCGAGATATCAGAAGGCAAAGAAAAAGCAGAAAGGGCTAATTCTTGAGGAATTTGCCGCCCTTACCGGATATGATCGCTGTTACGCCGCCTATCTGCTCAGAACACATGGCAAGAGGGTGCATTTCGGCAAGAACACTGTAATAGTTGCTGATGCAGGCAAAAGAATCACAAAACCTCGTCAACGGTTCTATGATCATTTGGTTCTTGCCGCTCTCAGTGCAATTTGGCATATCATGGACTGCATCTGTGGGAAACGTCTTGCGCCAATGCTCAAGACCATTATCCCGATACTGGAAAAACACCATGAGATCCAACTTGACGAGGAAACTCGCACGAAGCTCTTGAACATCAGCTCAGCTACTATTGACCGCCTTCTGAAGCCGGAAAAAAAGAAGCATACTCTCAAGGGACGCTCTCACACTAAACCAGGGACATTGCTCAAACACCAAATTCCTATCCGAACATTTGCTCAATGGGATGAGAAAAAGCCCGGCTTTGTTGAGATAGACCTTGTAGGACACGATGGCGGCGATCCCAGTGGAGAGTTTGCGCAGACGTTGAATGTGACGGATATTGCTACCGGATGGACAGAAGTTCAGGCGGTTAAGAATAAAGCTCAACGTTGGGTTTTTGAAGCTCTCACAGATATACGCGCTCGCCTTCCTTTTGACCTTCCGGGCATTGATTCAGACAACCGCGCAGAGTTTATTAACAACCATCTCTACAACTACTGTAAAGAAGAGAAGAGAACATTCACTCGGGCTCGCAGTTCAAGGAAAAACTACTCTGTTGTCAGAAGAGTAGTTGGTTACATGCGTCATGATACACCAAAGGAAGTGGTACTCCTTAATGAACTCTACGGCTTCTTACGCCTATACAGCAACTTCTTTCAGCCGGTGATGAAACTATTGGAGAAAACCAGAATTGGCAGCAAGATCAGGAAGAAATACGGCGAGGCCCAAACACCGCATCAACGGGTACTGGCTTCTCCCGACGTGTCCAAAGAAGACAAGAAACAGCTTCGCAGTCAATATCGGAGACTCAACCCAGCAGAACTGAAACGTAAGATCGAGAACCTTCAACGCCGACTAATTCGAGTTGTCTCAGACAAACAAAAAATCAGCCGCAAAAAAATAAAAACATTTCGAATAGATTTTAGATGATGCAACGAATACCTATTTCGAATAGATTTTTACGTGATGCAATGCGGGAGGTGCCGAAGGCTATAACTCTATATGATGCTCAAGCAGATCAGACAGTGAGCTATCTTTTTTGCTTACTGCCTGACTATTCATAACGGAAGACACCCACTTTTTCAATGTAAGTGAAGTACTTTTAAAATTGGTCATGGCACCCAGAAGAACCTAGCCATTAAACAGAGTTATAGCACGATGTTAGCAGTTTCAAAAATTGACACTTCACTATAATTCATTAATATTTGGGACGAATTTAAGCAGTGTTATAGGTTACCAGTCTTGTCCGGTACAAGCATATATACCTACATGAGTACCCCTCGATAAAGAAGGTATTAAATGATCCAGATTGAGCAAGTTTGCAGGCTATTGTTTCCGGCCTCATGAGAAGAGACTATAGCGGCTTCGTTTTGCCATCCATGTCGCAAGTTTGAACTTTCTCTTCGGGTTCCACAGCCCACAAGCCGTTACTACTGGGTTCAGATATGGCCCCCTAATCAATGACTCAATGAGACTTTACGCCACTCGATTGCCATGCTGCCACACACGCAATCGTATTACTCAGACTATGGCCCTCGTAATAGTGATCTCCGCACCAATTGCACTTCCGCATTTATTACATCTCGTTCACCCCTTAAGCCCGCAAGGTAAAACCTTTTTCACGTCTCGGTCGTCGTGAAAAGACCGAACTGGCTGGTGATTTGACCTGAGCTAGCTATAGCGCTCGTTGACAACGTATCTTATCTTCCTCTTTCTGTAAGAGTATTGCTGAACCCTCACATGTCCAGCACATGGCCTGATACTTGCTTGCTCTTGTCAGGTAGAGTAGTCTTAAAAACCCATAAAAAGGGAAGCAAATCATGAAAAGAATTATCTTCTTTGTCATTTTGATGTTTATTGCTACTGGCATGGCTCTGGCCCAAACAGGAGAGAAGAAGAAAAGACCCCGTCCAAACGAGTACGGCCGAGTGGTAATAAACAACTATTCGAAAAATGCACAAATGGCACCTGTAGTGTTTGATCATTGGTTTCACAGGTCCCAATTCACCTGCCGGGTCTGCCATGTGGATCTAGCCTTCGCCATGAAGGCCGGCGCTACTGGAATAAAGGCTGAGGACAACGCTAAAGGCTATTATTGCGGTACTTGCCACAATGGAAAGAAGATTTTCGAGAATAGAAAAGTATTTGCGGCCTGCTCTAAAGACTTTGCGCTCAAGGACTTGCAGCGATGCGACCGCTGCCATTCTATGGGTAAGGAGATAAAAAAGGAGCACGATTTTTCAGAATTCTCTTCACGTATGCCAAAGGAGCGCTTTGGTAATGGCATAAATTGGGAAAAAGCCGAAAAAATGGGGCTTATAAAACCGATCGATTTCCTCGATGGCATCTCGATCAAGCGGCCTGGCCTCAAGATACAGAAGGACTTTGACTTGGACCCGAAAGTGGAAGGCATGCCTAAGATCGTCTTCTCACACAAGAAACACACGGTATGGAACGGATGCGAAGTGTGCCATCCCGAGATTTTTGCTGGCATCAAGAAGGGGACGACTAAGTATGGAATGGTTGATATAATGCAAGGTAAATATTGCGGTGTCTGTCACAGCTTTGTAGCCTTCCCGCTGATAGATTGCCAGCGTTGCCACACGGAACCGGTTGAGTGAAAAAATGACTTTCAAAGATACGTTTAAAAGGCATAACGACAGGGGCGTGAAAAGGATTCCGCCTAGCCTATTGCTATGTCGGTCGTTGCCCATTGTTATACTTCTGCTTTTCTCCTGTGCATTGGGCCCGCTGCATGCATGGCCGGAAGTTTCGTTCAAGCATGAATTCGAGGATATCTGCTCGCGGACTTCGGAAGCGGAGTCTCTCGCCATTGAAGAGTTGAATATGCTAATTGTCCGCTGTGACAAGCTGCGAACCCTCATCGAAAAAGAGGGCGATCCAGAAAGAACTATTTATCTGAAGAGACTTCGAATGTGTAAGGATCTGTTTGTATATGTACTGGAATCTAAAAAAGCCGCTACGGCTGAAACCAGGTAATTCATAAAAGTCAGAGGGTTACCTTCGAGCATTATCATAGATCTTAAAATCAACGTTGTAGATGCAACATCATCATTCAAGGCCGAATTTCTTGATCTGGTAACGCAGGCTGTCGTAACTAAGACCGAGCAGTTTAGCCGCAAGAGTCTTGTTCCCTCCAGCCTTCTTCAATGCCTGCACTATTAATTTTTTCTCAAGATCGTCGAGGTTTATTCCCTGCTCGGGAAGTATAAATTCATCTGACAGCCGGGCGTTGACCTCCATCTGTCGGGTTATCTCTTTCGGCAGATGTTCCGGCATTATGACCTCAGTGCTCTCAAGCACGACAAGCCGCTCGATCACATTTCTCATTTCCCGGATATTCCCAGGCCATCGGTAAGAAACCATAAGCTTCTCCGAATCCGTCGAAAAACCGGAAATGATCGTTTTGTTGTACTTTGCTGCGATACGGTCGAGAAAGTATCTTGCCAGCAATGGAATATCTTCGCTTCTCTCCCTTAATGGAGGCAAATGCAATGAAAAAGCATTAAGACGATAAAATAGGTCGAGCCGAAACTCCCCCTTATCGACCGCCTCCTGAAGGTCCCTGTTAGTGGTGGCGATCACAACGACATCGATTGGAATTTCGTCCTTGCCGCCGATGCGTCGTACCATCCTCTCCTCTATGACCCTCAGCAACTTGCTTTGCAAGGAGATTTTCATCTCACCTATTTCATCAAGGAGTATCGATCCCCGGTCGGCAAGCTCGAAAAGCCCCTTTTTGTCTCCCTTAGCATCCGTAAAGGCCCCTTTTTCATATCCGAAGAGCTCGCTTTCAAGGAGGGTTTCGGGCAAAGCGGCGCAATTGACGCGTATGAAAGGGGAATATACTTCTTCGCCGTGCATCTGACGATGAATATATCTGGCCAGAAGTTCTTTCCCGGTTCCGCTCTCACCGGTCACAAGAATAGTCGGAACATGGGAATCTATGAGTTTCCGGGCCTTGGAATGAACTTCCTGCATCGCCTTTGAATTCCCGATGATCTCCTTCTCGAACAGCTCATGGTTGACTTTTCTCAAGTAATCAACTTCATGCTTGAGCCGGATTTTTTCCTCGATATTGTTGAGGACTATCTTCACCTCATCCATATTGAATGGCTTGGTGAAATAGTCCGCGGCGCCCAACTTCATAGCTCTTACTGCTGTTTCGGCAGTATCGTCAGCTGTCAGCATCACAACCTCAGTGTCGAGACGCGCCCTCACTTCCTGAAGAATATCTACGCCGCTGCGCCCTGGCAGGTTGATGTCGAGTATTGCTATGTCGGGGGCAAATGCTAGTATCTTGCGCATCACATCGTCGGTCCCGCAATCCGAATTGACTTCGTACCCCTCATTCTTCAATGACCTCGAAAGCATAGAAACGATCAGGTCATCATCATCTACAAGAAATATCTTTCCCTTGCGCTTCATACTTGGTTCTCCTCGAACTGTTTAACCGGAAGTTTGATGGTAAAAGTAGTGCCGCTGCCCGGCGTGCTTTGAACGCTTATAGTGCCTCCGTTCTCTTCGATAAGTCGCTTGGAGATCGCCAACCCCAGGCCCGTTCCTTTAGGTTTCGTCGTAAAGAATGGATGGAAAAGTTTGTCCAACAATTCTTTATCTATTCCCTTGCCGGTATCGGCGATACCGATCTCAATAGTGCTGGAGGCTTCGTCATACCCGGTTTTAACCCGCAACGTACCCCCTCCATGCATCGCCTCGATAGCATTCAGGACGAGATTCAGAAATACCTGTTTCAACTGCATCGGGTCCGCCATAGTGGCAGGGATTCGTTCGTCGAATTCTATCACAGCTATAATGCCCGGCCCGCCCGTATCGACAGAAAGTTCCAATGTCGAATTGAGTATACGGTTTAAGTCCACCGGGATAAACTGTGGTTTCGGAGGTCTCGCAAAGTTAAGAAGGTCCTTTAGCAGCATTTCGATCCTTCGAATCTCCCGTATTACCTTCAGCAATACGTCAGCGTCCTCCCCGAGACAGGCCGATTCATCATGGAGCACCTCGATCGACGACTTTATGCCGGCAAGGGGATTCTTTATCTCGTGGGCAAGACCCACTGCGACTTCACCAACCGCCTTCAGCTGCTCGGCCCGCTGCATCATAACCTCTGCGTT
>Ga0182021_10001893_pt1 | contig 24312 bp, 26 predicted proteins | sample 612E3MmetaG_FD_120493 | JGI IMG/M metagenome (GOLD analysis project Ga0182021, IMG submission 120493) | Permafrost microbial communities from Stordalen Mire, Sweden - 612E3M metaG (Illumina Assembly) | ecosystem: Environmental > Terrestrial > Soil > Wetlands > Permafrost | place: Sweden... | reverse complement strand
CGGATTCTCCGGCGACAGCGGATCGACTTTGGCGGCACCGAGCTCGAGCAGGGTTTTCGCGATGAAATGCCGCCCGGCACGGACGATCTGCTCGCCGTTGAATTCTTCTGTCCTGACCGAACGTTCGTTGAGATTGATGTGCAGGTATTTGCGCATGGTCGCCTCGTGACGATGGAATTGCAGAATTTCGCAGCAGCGGGAATTCTACTCTTTTCGCCCGCCGCGCGTCCCGCGCGGGACGTTCCGGACTGGAGAAAGCCCTGGTTGCGTCAGGGTCTTTCGCGGAATTTTTCGAGCATCAATCGCATTACAGCTTTTTGCGAAACGCCTTCCCGATCAGCTCCAGCGACTCCGGGCTGTCCCATTGCTTCGATCCCCGGACTTTCCTGACCACGCGGCCCTGCGCATCCACCAGGACGGTCAAGGGGATGGTGTCGGCGCCCAGCATGGCCTCGAGCAGCAGGTTCCGGTCGTGATAGTTGTCGAACGTGACCTGCGCCTGCTTAAGGAAGGCCGCGGCCAGGTTTGCATGGTCGTCGGTCGATACGCCGATGATGTTGAATTGCTTCCCGCCAAAGCGGCGCGAAAGCCGCTCGAGGGACGCCATTTCGGCCCGGCAGGGGCCGCACCAGCTGGCCCATACGTTGATGATCAGCGGTTTGCCGCGCAGCTCGGACAGCTTGCGGTAATCGCCCGCAAACCCGTAAAGCGGCGCCTCGCGCAGCGTGCCGCCTTCATCGACCTCGCCCGGCATTCTTGCGAACGCGGTCCCACACAGTGCCGACATCCAGAAAACGATCAGGAAGATTGCTTTCGTCATTCGACAATTATCCTCCACCGGTTGACGGTTTGCAGGCCGAATGGCCCGGGGGCATGCGATTCGGCGGTTCCGGAATGGCCGCTTGGATCTGGCTGCATGAACTGTCCGACCACAGGCCGCGCGATTGCCGATTGCCGTCCTGTTACAATTTTTCACTGGATTGCCCGGGGCGGCGGCACTAGAATTTTCATACATATCCGTGTTACGGGCGAGGGATCTTGGCAATTGCGTCGCATCTGTCGGGAAAGTCTAAGGTTGCGGCAGTGCCTGCACGCATCTCGTTCCGCTGGCTCGTCCTGCTGCCCGCGTGCGTATCGCTGGTCATTCCCGCAACGGCCTGGAGCGACATCTACAAATGGACCGACGAACAGGGCAGGACCAATTTGTCCAATGTTCCTCCGATGCCGTCCGGCAAGGTGAAGAACGTTGAGGTGGCGCTGAAGGAAACCAAAACCTCCCCGGAGCGTGCGGCTGCGGCCACGGAGCAGGCATTGCTTGCGAGGATTGAAAACCTGGAACGCCAGTTGCAGGCGCGGCAATATGCCGCGCAGCCACCGGCCGCGCCTGCGCCGGCGCCCTACGCCAGCTATTACCCGCCTGCCCCTCCGCCGCCACCGCCTGCACCGAGCTATTACGACAGCGGGTACTACAGCAGCTATCCTAGTTATTACCCGACCTACTACTATCCGGTCGCGCCTGCATATTCATATGCGGTCTACTCCAGACCCTTTGTCGGCCGACCCGCATACGCGGCGCCGCGCGGTGGGTACGCTCATGGCGGGTTCTCGCATGGCGGCGGCGGACACCGAGGAAGGCGGTAGCAGGGTTCTGCACGCTCCCGCGGTTTAGGCGGCAGATAGAGGGACGCCTCCCCTAAGTCGCACCCCGTTCGCTGTCTGCACCGATGGACGCCAGGCCCGAAAAGAACTCCACGTAATGCCGGTCGCTCACCATGATGTGATCGCGCAGCCACTGTTGAGCGATTTGGATCGCGTCGCGCGACAGGGACTCCTTGTTCCTGAGGGACCTTTGCGCCAGATCGTGCACATTGGCGTGCAACTGGCGGTGTTCTTCAATGTGCCGCTCGATTTCCGGGTAACACAGTGACCGCATCATGCTCTCCTCCAGCGCGAAATGCTCGCGGAGTAGATCGACGAGTTGAGCGGCCGCACAGACTTTTCTGCAGCGCAATTCGGCAATTCACCCAGATTCGCTATTTGAGATTATTGCATCGCAACAGCAATACTCAGTTTTGCTGCGCACCGCGAATTGACCGGCCTGCCTGCTATGGAGTGATCGGGGAGAACCTTCTGCGCGTGCTCATCCAGACTAGGCCTAGTATCGATGAGGGTCGGTCAGCGTAGGTTGCGCACGGCACTCAATGCTGAGCGCGCAGCAACACCATACCATCAACAAGACTCTCCGTTGAGCTAGGCCCTCCCGCAGGCGATTTTCCACAATTCTTCCAATCCGCTGTTTGGCGAGACCGGTGCCCAGTCGCCAGGCACGACGTTAAAGTCGACTACTTCGCCTTCGGCCATGCTTTCAGTGTGCGACGTGAAATAGAGCAGGCGCGATTGCGCCAGCTTGCAGTCGTACTCGTATTCGACCTTCTCGGACTTGAACGGTTCGCGCTCGTCGCGTTGTTGCGTCACCTTGAAATCGTTCAGGGCCCACAGTTTCGCAGTGTTGTTGTCCGTCCAGCGTATGGCCGGGTCGATGTAAAGGGTATCTGATGAATTGCTGCCGACCTTCACCCACTCCGCCATCGCACTGCCGCTCACCGCAGCCAGCAGCAGCACAAGAATAACTTTACGCATTGCAATCAGCATCGCTTTCTCCTGCCAAACAATCGGACCGGCGCTGGACCGCACGGCATCCCGTCGAGCGGCCTGCCGAGCGGCCTGCCGAGCGGTCTCCTGCGCCGCCCTGCAAGTGCGCCTTCGTATGATGGGGTCTGAGTTGCGTTGGTTCAACGCAAATTGTGTAAGAAAACATTTCTGCCGCATCCGCACGGGATTCACCGTGACACCGGCCCTAGAAAAGCGAAAAGCCAGCCCGAAAACCGGCCTGAGCGCTTCAAGGTCGGTCGTGCGACCAATGCAGGAATTGATCCAACTACACCCGGCTTCCAAGTTCCCCGGGGCCCTGCCCGGCAATCATTTCTCGGCGTCGTGGTTTGCGCCAGTATCGGGATTTGCGGCAGTGCCGTCGCCGCGAGCCTGCTTCTGCCGCAGACGTTCGTTCTTCTCCTCGTTGGCGAAGACAAAACGGCCATAAAGCACGCAACCCTTCATGCCAGGGTCGCATGGCAGGTTATTGACCTTGGTACACAGGTCCTTCAATTCGTGTGGGCATCCCCACGAGCCAGACATGAAGCGTCCTCTAACCGGGTGATTGTCGAATGCGCCCCCGATTGTAGAACAACTCTATGCAGCTGAGAATGCGGTGCCTGCGGGTACGCCTGTACATACCCCGCGACGCGCCTATTCCGCCTCACGAATTGTCAAAAGCCGCCGCATTCCACACAAAAAGAAAAGGGCGGGACCTTCCGGTTCCACCCTCTAATCTGGCGGCATGTACCGCCAGCCCTGCACGTGTGTCTGACGGCGGAGATCCGCCCGACACCGTTCCTTACGCTTTCAGTGCTGCCTCGACTCCGGTTGCCACGAGCCCGCCCATCGCGACGATCGGACCGACAGTGACGAACACAAGCGCGATTACCGGGGCCGCGATCACCAGCGCAACCGGCCGTGTTCTTTTGTTTTTCATCACAGCCTTTGCCGCCATCCAGATCAGCATTCCGAATCCGATCACCGGGAAGGCGAGCAGGTAGGCCAGGCCGATGAAGGGCGCGATCAGGAAGAGTGCGACATTTTTCGCGCGTTTGGCGAAGACCGCTGCGTTGGCATTGCGAAACAGGCCGTTTGTCATATGCAGGTTGTAGGTGCAGGCGCTCATGATGTTCTCCGTGGTTATTTGTTCGTTTGCTTGTCTCCTTATAAGCATCAGCCGTGCCATATGGCGCAACCCTCGTCAGTACCTTCGGTTTTTCAAAGCGTTATAAGCAGAAATCGCGACTGTCGGCCTGCGCGCCTGCCGGCAAGCAATGCGCCCGGAGTATATTGTTTACATGCGGGCACACTTGGGAAATCTGATTTTGTTATTTATCGTCAGCGACATACGAAAACCCGGCCCTGCCTGTTTTTCGTATGCACAAAGTGTAAGGCCCGACATAAGTTCTGCCGGGCCCGAGCGTTCCGAGGGGAGATCAAAACATGAAGTACTTGGAACGTGGTTTAAGCGTGCTCCAGTTTAAAAGACATAGTATTGATAAAAGTCACAAGGCGCGCGCTGACGCTTGGCGCGCGGGACTGAAAGCTGCCCTCGGCCTCATGCCTTGGCGGCCGGCAGGGAGTCATCAAGAGGCACGCCAAAACTGTTCAGCGCCCAGCTGACCATGTTGTACTGGCCGACGGTAAACACCATATCCATCATCTGCTCGGTCGAGAACTCGGCCGACAGGGTGGCCCAGGTCTGATCGGACACCACGGAATTCTCGAATAGATCATCGGCCGCCTGCAGCAATGCGGCTTCGTGCGCGTTCCAGCCGGCGCCGGGCCCCTGCTTGACGCGCTCGATCTCCGCCTCGCTGATGCCGCTGCGCTTGGCAATCTCCACGTGCTGCGCCCATTCGTATTCGGCCTGGTTCAGCCAGCCGATGCGCAGTATCAGCAATTCGCGCTCGCGCAGCGGCACGGTCTGCTTCTGCAGCACGTGGCCGGCAAACACGGTCCAGCGCCTGGCCAGCTTGGGATGGTTCATCATCACCCGGAAAATGTTCAGGTCGCGGCCGCCGAGACGATTCTTCGCCGCAGTATCCGCCTCTTCGCCGGTCAGTTTCGTGAGATCGCGCATTGGGATGCGCTGCTTGCGCTTTATCATCAGGCTTGCCTCCGTTCGATCAAAATCTGCGTCGAAAATCTTTACAACCTAGCCGGCGCGCGTTTGCATCCCGGGCCCGGCAGCCGGCTTGGCCTTGTATTTCGAGAGTTCGAGTTTTCCGATCTGGTTGCGGTGCACCTCGTCCGGGCCGTCGGCAATGCGCAGCAAGCGCGCGTTGGCGTAAGCGAGGGCCAAGCCGAAATCATCGGTCACTCCGCCGCCGCCGTGCGCCTGTATCGCCCAGTCGATCACACGGCAGGCCATGTTCGGCGCGGCGATCTTGATCATGGCGATTTCCTTGCGTGCCACCTTGTTGCCGACGGTGTCCATCAGGTGTGCCGTCTTCAGCACCAGCAAACGCGCCTGATCGATGAGCACGCGCGATTCTGCAATGCGCTCCAAGGTCACGGTCTGCTCCGCCACCGGCTTGCCGAACGCCACCCGGCTCAGCGTGCGCCGGCACATGCTCTCCAGCGCCCGCTCCGCCAGCCCGATGAGGCGCATGCAGTGATGGATGCGGCCCGGGCCCAGCCGGCCCTGGGCAATCTCGAAACCGCGCCCCTCGCCCAGCAGCATATAGTCAGCCGGCACGCGCACGTTCTCGAACGACACCTCGCCTGTCACGTCTGGCGTGCCCACGTAGCCGAACACCGGCAGCGGGCGCAGCAGTTTCACGCCCGCGATATTCCGCGGCACGATGATCATCGACTGCTGCTTGTATTTGTCCGGGTTGCCCGGGTCGGTTTTTCCCATGAAGATGAACAGCGCGCAGCGCGGGTCGGGCGCGCCGGAGGAAAACCACTTGCGTCCGTTTATGACATAGTGATCGCCGTCGCGAACGATGGACGCCTGGATGTTGGTGGCATCCGAAGATGCAACCGCCGGCTCGGTCATGGCGAAGCAGGAGCGCGTCCTGCCCTCCAGCAGCGGCGCCAGCCATTGCTCTTGCTGTTCCGCGGTGCCGTAGCGCACCAGCACTTCCATGTTGCCGGTGTCCGGCGCCGAGCAGTTGAATACCTCGGGCGACCACATCACCCGCCCCATGATTTCGCATAGCGGGGCGTACTCGAGGTTGGTGAGTCCCGCGCCGTGCTCCGAACCCGGCAGGAACAGATTCCACAGGCCCTGCGCCCTTGCCTTGGGCTTCAGCTCCTCGACCACCGAGGGCCACAACTTTCCCGCTTTGACCTCCTCGTAGTAGCGGCTCTCATTCGGGATCACGTGCTCATCCATGAATGCGGTCAGGCGCGCTGCCAGTTCATTCGTTCGTTCCGAGTAGTCGAATTCCATCTGGGTCCTCGCAAATTGGGTCGAACCGCTACGCGCTCTCCGGCGTCACTTCCCGTCGGATTGGTTCTGCAGCTTGCGTATCCTGTCTATCCTGTCTTCGATGGTCGCGTCGCTGCCGCCTTTCCACTGCAGTATCTGCAGCACGACCCCTGCCGCGTCCCGGGGACGCAAGACCACTTCGCTGCGGTTGGAAAATTCGTCGCGCAAGGGAATCTTGAAACCCTTGCCTTCCACTTCCTGGATGAATTCGTTCAGGTTGTCCACTTCCAGACCCATGTGATGCAGGCCTTCGCCGTGCTTGGCAATATGCTGGTTGATGAAGCCGTCCGGTTCCAGCGATTCGACGAGCGAGAGCACGTTTTCGCCGATCTGCATGTAGGAGACTTTCACCGTGCCGGCTTTTTCGCGCAAGATCTCGGTTCGAATGTGTACTGCGTTCAACAAGTTCACATACTGCTGCGTCGCCTGGTCTGCGTCGCGCACGGCGATTGCCACGTGGTCGATTCTCTTGATGCTGGCCATGTTTTCCCTCCGTTCGTTTTGCGTTTGGTGTGCTTTCGTGATGGCTGCGCCGTAGGTTGATTTGTCGCCGCGCCTAAAGGCGTTCTGTGACCAGGACGCGGCCCGTCGCGCCCATGGAGGTCTTTCCATCCCCGCCTTTGATGCGCCCGACCAGGCCTACGATGTGGCCGCCGAGTTTTGCATTGAGGGTGACCTTCCTGACCAGCCATTCCAGTTGAATCGTTTCGTCGGCGAATACAGGCCGGCGATAGCGCACGCGGAACTCAAGACCGACCACCGATCCTTTGGACGAGAAGTGCGATGCGGTCAAGGCGAAAAGAAGCGCGGCCGTGTGCGCTCCACTTGCGATGAGCCGGCCGTACCGGGTGGTCGCTGCGAAGTCGGGGTCATGATGCACCGGATTGGTGTCGCCGACCGCGAGGGCGTAGTCGTGAACGATTTTCGGTGTGAGCGCGATTACGGACGCAAACCGCTCGTGGGGATAAGCTAACATCGTCCCCTAGAGACTACACTGCATCCAGAAAAATAAAAAGCGCGCCGGCTTGAATCGCGCGAACCCTGGGTTTGCAGGAAGCATGAAGTCTGCCGCTCGGCGCATCAGGGATTTCTTTTCGGGACAGCCGCCTGCGCGACCCCGCCGAGCCTCTTGCGCAGCTCGAGCGGGCTGCTGATCCCGCGCAGCGGTTCCAGTGAAGCGCCTGTACCGACTACCGTGACGTCGCCGTAGTCGAGGATGCGGCCCATGAGGCCCTGGTTAACGTGCAGGCTCTCCACTTTGTTGAGGTTCATCTCGACCGTGTCGCGCGACACGAGTCCGCGCTTCATGATAATGCGCCTGTCGGTCAGGACTAGTTCAGTGGTCTGTCGCCGGATGACCGCGGAAAGTATCACGGCGAGGCCAATCACGAGCGGTATCGCAACCATGGCAAGCGACGCGCCGGCGTGGCTTCCGGCAGCGATGTAAGCGCCCAGCGCAGTCGCCAGGAACAGGCTGCCGGCGAAGTAAGAAAGGAAGAACTTCCAGCGGGAAATGGCGGCGCGATAGACGATACGTTCGCCATCGGCCAATACGGAATCAACGTAAGAACTCATGGCCTCCCCCATTGGTGCCGTGCGGCGGCGATACGCGTAGACGCCCAACGTTTTTGCATATTCCTTGCCGGATGGATCGCACCGATCGCAATCTACCAAGCGCTCGCGCCACTACATCACCAAACGTAGCGAGCCTGCTGCACGCATTGCGATGAGATGTCGCCAACATGGGCGGTTCGCCTTAGGAATGGCGTGAACATTCGCTCTTGTGACAGTCCACGCGGTGATCAGAAGCGGAAATTGCCGGCCCCGAAGAGTCCAATCAGCCCGATGAGGATCAAGTATAGGGCGACGATATAGTTTAGTAGCCGAGGCATGATCAGAATGAGAATTCCGGCGAGCAGCGATACCAGGGGGGCCAGACCCAGGTGGATATTCATGGAGGTATCCTTTCTTTGGGGAAGTTGATGGACGACGTATTGGAATTCTGTATTTCTTCGACAATATGCCAAAATTTAGCACGCACGCGCCACGGATAAGCATCCGGCTGCTGCAGCGCTCCTGGTCTCAGGCGTCAGGCGGGCTCATCTGCGCGAACAGTATTTGCGCTCCTTCCCATGGAGTCCGTTCGTTAGGGCACATAGCGCTGATTAGTTGACCCGTTGATTCGCCATTCCCAGACAGGGAACATCGGTATTCGAGTGGCGGCGGAATGTGCGGCTGTTGGGCGACAACTGCCTGCCGCACACTGAGCCTACTGGTTTACAGCCGAACGTCTGCCGTTCAAGGACGCGAACTGGCGCCATCGAACCCAAGCGGAAACAGCCGGGGATGGGACACCTCACCCGCCTAAAGGCGCAACTTCTTCACTGCACCATGACTGCAGTGTCGACCTGACGCTCTGGACCGATACGGCCGACTAACGGAAGCTTGAGGGAAAGATCGAACGGATTGATGCCGAAAGTCAGGCCAAGCACGTTAACTTCCAGGCCTTCGACACCGCTTGCCGCTACGCCAAGCAAACCCAGGAGCGAAAGCTGGTAGCCGCTGCCGCTGGGGGCGCTCGAAGCGATGGCCCCGCCCAGATAGTCCTTGCCGATGGCCGTCGGCGGCAGGTCGGCCTTCAATTCGGGCACCGCGCGCAGCACCCAGGCTGTAAAGGTGTTCGAGTTCGGGCCCGGCCACGCACTGTACCTGTCTGCGTACGGGTAACGGGCCGCCGCCTTGTCGATGCGTTCGATGATCGCGTCCACGCCCGCGCCGCGCTTCTCCGCGATCAGTTCGGGAAGACTGCCGTACCAACGGGCGTCGGGCGGGCGCCCGCTGACCGTGACTACCGATCGACCCGAGCGCAGCCGCCAGCCGATCACTTCGTAGACCTTGTACGCACGCGCATTGGTCGGCTTGACCGCGACCCAGGTATGCACGCCGAAATAACCGCGCCAACCCCATGTGCGAGCCGCATATACCTGCACCAGCGCTGCACGCTCGGAGACGGGATCGGGAGCCAGACCAGCCGGCTCCGAACTTGCGGTGCGCCAGTCGCTGGTGGTGGTGCAGGCGCCCGCAAGGGCCAGGATCAGGGCGCCTCCGGCGACGAGGGCCGCAGAGAGGCGAACTCGGCTCATAACTGGTTTCACCCCGTTCACGGTGTTGGGCACTGTGTGGTTGATTCGGGATAGAGCATGCTGATTTTCTGCTCAACAATGTAGCACGTCCAACGAGGCGGGCTGTCGCATCTGCTAGGACTTGATTTGCTTAAGGACCGACAAGACCTACCGAACGCGAGCGCAAATAGACCGTGCCGCCTAGCACCGCACGCGTCATAGCGTACCGGCAACCGAGTCGCAAAAACAGAACTTGCGAGCGCAAGAACTAGAGTGCGTGACGCGGTAGATTCCTTGCAGTTTGGCTGCTCCAGGCCGCTTTATCGGTCGGTTGCCATACGACTAGCAGCGAAAAGGCCAACCAACTTCTTCGATCCCCCAAAGTCAGCCATGACCCCGCCCGATGGATCATTGTGCAATCGCACAGCGTGGGCAACTTTCAGCGCGACGGCGGCGGCACCGAGGGAACGCGCTGCCAGCCGCCGGGGCATTCCCTCACGTAGGGATAGTAGGCATTGGAACCGGCGCAGTAATACCAGTCTTGGGACTGGGCCGGTGCGGCCTGAGGGACGCCTTGCTCGACGTATGCGCCAGCAGACCCCTGATAGGAGTAATCAGGTCCGGGGTACGTATAGGGGTACGGATAATAGCCGGGGTAATAGCCCGGCCAATAGAGCGGCCCACCGAGATAAACGCCAACGCCGTGGCCGTAGCCATGACCGTAGCCATGACCGTAGCTGCCGCCGTGACTATAACCGCCACCATGACCCGATCCACCGCCGTGACCAGAGCCGCCATGTCCGCCACCCCGGGCCATTGCAGATTCACTAGCTGCCGCCGCGAACACGAGCAGGATTAGCACCGCAAGCACCTTCGCGTACCGTTTCATGACACCGCTCCCCGCTGTTTCCATACTACTCAGACTAGCAAATTGCGGCACTGAAGACAGTAATCAAATGTAACAGTTGTTCTCGCCCGCCCTGTATTTGCGCTGAATCAAGTAGGCTACGCCCGGTCCGGTCTATTTTGGAAGTTGAACCATACGAGAATGCATCTATCCAATGTGTAAATGGGTCTTTGAGCAATCCAACCTCGCCTGGAGGGATATCCCATGAAGAAACCAACAGTCATTGCTCTTTTCGTCATCGCCTTGGCAACCGCGCTATCTCCTCTAGTTGCAAATGCCCAACCCGTTTGTCCATACCCGGCACAGTGGGTGTGGCGTGGATACTGGAATTGCGAGTACCCCGCGCGGGTGTACTATGCACCGCCTTATTTCTATCCGTACTACGGCCACGCTCACGCCTACTACGGCGGTTACGTCGGCAGGGCATATCCTCGCGGCGGCGGATATTACGGCGGCGGCCATGTCGGCGGTGGAGTTCGCGGCGGCGGCGGACACTCTGGCGGCGGAGGGCACGCCGGTGGCGGCCACGGCGGTCACAGGTAGGGCCGAATTAAACGCGAAGAACGCGGGGAACGAGTTGGTTGGTCGCGGTGGTGGCAACCGTCAAACGTGCCGTCAGGTCAATGCGCATGCCGGCTTCTGTTTATTGAGCCGGCTTCCACGCCCCAGCGCGTCGCTTTGCGTCGTCGATTTGCTCTGGCGTCATCCTGTCCGAAACCAGATTACGGTACTTTAACGCCTCTTCAAAGCCGCCTCGACCAGCGAGGTCGAACCACTTGTACGCTTCTATGTAATCCTGCGCGACGCCCTCGCCGTTGAAGTACATTACTCCAAGATTGCCCTGCGCCTTTGCATACCCCTGATTTGCTGCCCGTTGATACCACTTGTGCGCTTCAGCGTAGTCCTGCGCGACCCCTTCGCCGTTCACGAACATGACTCCGAGGGCGTTCTGCGCATTTGCGTTCCCCTGATCTGCCAAAGGTCGCAATAACGTCAGCGCAGTTGCAAATTCACCGCGCGCATAGGCAGCAGCACCGTCCTCGAACGGGCCCGCAACCGCCATCTGCGCGCTACCGAGCATGATCGCAATGGTCAACGCATACGCTTTCGCTTTGAGTGTTCTGCTCATGTGCGCTTCTCAAGGAGCAAGAGTCAATCCTACCCTTTAAGGTGGACATCTGCATTGAACCGGGGCTATGCTGCGGAGCCTCGCGGTGAGAGCCTCGGATGATCCAGGCATCGCGGCGGCCGGTGATACCTATATCGCTTTTTGCGCTTCCCCCTGCCCCCCCACCGACCTTATATCGACTCTTTGAAAAGGCAACAAGCCAGTCCGAAAACTGGCCTAAGTACTCTTAGGAAGTGGTGGCCTAGGGCGGAATTGAACCATCGATAGCCAAGGACGAAAAATCGGATCAAACTAAAGCGCCATTCCAAATCATACTAGCCGGAGGTTCCAATGGGTCATTCTCAGATGCTGAAGACCAGGCGAACGAAGCAAAGAACCAGGAAGATACTCGCGGGGGCAGCCAAGCGCGCAAAGAAGCTGGGGAAGCAGGGCGGCAAGCTGGTCAGTGCGAACGCCAAGGGACACGCGCGCCCCTAGCCGCGCAATGCGTTACAGAACCTTTCTGCCGTCAGGTGTCAGAAAACCGTAGGCCTGCAGCGGCGTGCCGACTGCGGTCTTGAAATGTTTCAGCAGCAGCTCGGACGTCCAACCGCCAGGCATGATGGCAGTCTTGGCGTGGTGCGTGTGTTCGCAGATCGCCAGGCGAGGACCATCTATACAGATGAACTGGCCGTTGATCCAGCCTGCTTCATCACTGGCCAAGAACACCACCAGCGGCGCAGCTTCCTCCGGCTTGTAGTACCCCAAATCTGCGTCAGTCGGAGCTTGCTCGTGTCGCGCCAGAGCCGCCTGCTTCGCCCGCGCTCGACCTTTTTCAGTCAGACGCGTAGCGGCGGAGCTGCGGATTGCGTTGCACGTAATACCGTATTTCGCCAGCTCCACGGCCCAAGTCAGCGAAATATTCAATACACCGCCCTTGCTGGACGCGTAGCTGGTAGCACCCTCCTGACCCAGGATGGAAGCCGAAGACACATTGATAATACGGCCCCACCCCTGCTTTATCATGTGAGGAACCGCGTGCCTGGTACACGCGAACGTGCCCTTCAGATTGGTGGCGATGACGTCGTCGAAGTCCTGTTCGGCCATGTCCACCAGCAACTTTTGGTTCATTATGCCGGCGTTATTCACCAGGATATCTATCCGCCCGAAGCTATCTAGTGCCGTCTGAATAATCTCGCGCGCACCCTCCATACTTGCCACGCTGGCGACACACCCCTCTGCAGTGCCGCCCGCCTTTCTGATCTCTTCTACGACATTGGATACATCGCCGGCCGTCCTGGCGTTGACCACCACCTTAGCCCCTGCTTCAGCCAGATCAATGGCGAATGCGCGCCCCATCCCCGTCCCCGAACCTGTCACTACCGCTACTTTCCCGTCCAACAGCATGATTCCTCCCAGCCGTCATTAACTATCGCATCCAAAACCTATTGAATTCCCAGTGACCCATCCCGCCGCCGAATATTGCAGCCATCACCATGGATGCAACCGCCCCGATGATCATCAGAATAATGAACGCAGGTATTGCGGCGATGGCTAACTTGACCATCAGCATTACCAGCGACCAGAACGGAATTTTGACATCGGTAACGACTACGTCATGTTGATTATCGGCCATGGTTTTTCCTATTTGAGATTCTCAGACCACCCAGGCTTTCACGGGCAGCCAAATCAGCAGAAGGCGAAAGCGAGCATTGCAGGGTCATCCAGTATCGACATAACGAAAAACATGCCGAGCCGGTAATAGCTTGGCTCGATCATATCGATGATTGACATCAGAAGATCGCGTAGCGGTGTGACTGGCATGGGGCGAATGCTACATCAAGGGACCCCATCATCCATAGCGCGAGTTCCACAAAGCTGATGAGCCCGATTAGAAAGCACGATTGCGGCACTGCTCCATTCTTGTACCATTGGATTGCGGGGTTTCTCCTCCTCCTCCTTTGAAATTCCGCCCTCAAGCCGTTGGCGCCCACAAAGCCCCAGCGGCTTTTTTCTTGGACGCTTTGCAATGAGTGGTGCGCCCGGAGAGATTCGAACTCCCTACCCCTTGGTTCGAAGCCAAGTGCTCTATCCAAATGAGCTACGGGCGCAACGGAGCAACCCAATACCGACCCGCGGACTTTCGGATCTGCGCCCCCCAAAAATGCAAAATGCCGGACCGAAAGCTAGCCTAAGCGCACGAAAAGGAATGGTGGCCAAGGGCGGCATTGAGCCAACGGCACACGGATTTCTAGTCCGGCATCAAAAAGGCACCCGGTCTGACCCGCGCCGCGAGCCTGGCGCCAGTCTTCAGTACTTCCACTTGGTCGCCAAGTATGTGGACGGCTTCGTTCAGGAAAACGTCCTTGGCATTTTTCCGCGCTTTTTCCGCCGCAAGTTCATTGACGAGATTGCGTTCACCAGCCTGCAGGCCATCGTCCCGCAGCGCACTGCCCTTCCCCGGCGCGAGTTCCCCGCCAACCACGTCATCGTTGGCGCTCTTGCCGAAGTCCCGCGCTGATTCGCGGGATGCAAGCCGCGCCTCTTGGACGTCCCGCTCTTTGCGCCGTACCACTTCGTTCAGCGAGACCAGGTTCTTCTTGCGCTGAAGGCTGATTTCCGCAATATCTTCCTGCAGATTCTGGAAGTCCCTGTCCTTCTTCACCCGGGCCTCGTGCAGTGTCGAAAGGACGGGCAGCAGACCTTTCACGTCGCCAGCCGGCGAATATTTAACCGCCTTGATCTGCGTCCAAGGAAGTGCGTTGTCGAAGCTGGATTCGCCGGCGTTCTCGGCATCGTATACCGCAGGGAAGAGGATGTCCGGCTTCACGCCGCGCAATTGCGTAGTCCCTCCATTGACACGAAAGAACTGCGCCACGGTCATTTTCAGTTCGCCGAATTGCGGCTTGTCGTTCTTGGCGACCCGGTCGAGATTGACCATGGTTTGCACGGTGCCTTTGCCGAAACTTGGTTCACCGATAATCAGGCCGCGGCCATAGTCCTGAATTGCGGCGGCAAAGATCTCCGACGCCGATGCCGAACCCCGGTTGATCAGGACACCCAGGGGGCCATCCCAGGCGACGCCGGCCTGGGTGTCGCTCTCCACGGTGATCTCGCCGCTTGCGTTGCGCTGTTGCACCACCGGCCCCTTGTCGATAAACAGACCGGTAAGCATGACCGCTTCCGCCAATGAACCGCCGCCGTTATTGCGCAAATCGATCAACACGCTGTCGACCTTTTCCTTCTTGAACCCATCCAGCAGGCGGGCCACGTCGCGGGCCGCGCTTTTGTAATCCTGAACGCCTTTTTGTCTGGCGTCAAAATCCTCATAAAAGGACGGAAGGGATATCACGCCAATGCGGCGGGTGGCCTTCCCATCGACCAGGGAGCGCACGGATGCTTTAGCCGCCTGCTCCTCGAGACTAATCTTTTTCCGAATGAGTGAGATCAATTTGTGTTTGCCGTCGGGTCCGGCGTCCGCCGGGAGCACATCGAGCAGCACAACCGACTCCGCCGCACCGCGAATCAGCGCAACCGTGTCGTCCAAGCGCCAACCCAGGACGTCCGTCATTACGCCGCGCTCGCCCTGCGCGACGCCGGTAATGCGGTCCCCGCTCTTCAGTTGGTCCGAAAGACTTGCGGGCCCCCCAGGTATCAATTCCCGAATCGTGGTGTACCCATCCATCTCAGCCAGCACCGCACCTATCCCGACTAGGGAAAGTCTCATGGAAATGTTGAAATCTTCCGCCGCCCGCGGTCCCATGTAGTTGGTGTGCGGCTCGATCGCCATGGTGTAGGCATTCATGAATGCCTGAAAGGCGTCTGCGCTCTTCACCCGGCCGATGCGCGTCAGGAAATTGTCATAACGCTTATCCAGTATTTCGACGATGTTCTTTTCACCCTTCCCGGCAAGCCTGAGCCGCAGCCAGTCGCTCTTGACCCGCTTGCGCCACAGCTCGCGCATTTCCGCTTCGGTTTTCGGCCAGGCTTCCTTTTCCCGCGCGTACTTGTAGTCTTCGTTCTGCTGGAAATCAAATCCCTGTTTGAGCAAAGTGCGGGCATATACATAACGCTCGGCTGCGCGATGCTCGTAAAGATTGAAAATGGCGAATGGAACGCCAAGGTCTTCCTTGAGGATGGCGTCGTCGAGCCTGGTCCGATCGCCAGAAAAACGGTCGATGTCGGTCTGAACAAAGAAGAGCTTCTCGGAATCAAGGAACTTGAGATATTGGTCGAATATCTTCTCCGACAAGGCGTCGTCGAGCGGCATCCCCTTGTAGTGATAACGGGCCAGCACTTCAGCCGCCAAGCGTGCCGCCTGGGCCTCCTGCTGTGTCGGCTTCAACTCCGGTGGATACGGCGTTCCCGCGGCTAGCGACGCACCTTGCGCTGCCATCGCCAAGGCAAAGACTATCCATAGCAGTTTCTGTCTCATTCGTGCTCCATCTCACGGCGCCAAAAATGCCACCACCGGTAGTATGCCAAAGTCAGCCTTGGCATTGGCGCCGAATCCGGTTTGACCCATATGTTTGAATTTCGTTGCCTTTGGGTCGCAAATTGACAATCAAGCGGCGAGTGGGGTCTACACCAAGCCGTGGCAATAGTGCTCCAAGCATACCCTTTACAGCACTCAGGATCTTTATACCGAACTGTGAAATTGTCTATACAGGACAGAGCCCAGTGTGCAGCGGGGCGTATAGCAATCCGTTCCCGACCGAACCCCCTCCGACCCTACCCTGTCTGGATTCTGGCTTTTTTCCTGCCGTTTTTGATCCGATTCAACGGAATACTGCCATTGCCGACCGAGCGGCGACTGAGCGTCATTCCACTACGGCAACCGGAAGGGGGTAGCCATGGCGGCCCGCAATCGCAGCACCTGCACCCAACCTACCCGAGGCGGGCCTAGTTGCGCCCTCCCCGGGATTGCCGACGCCGACCACCTCCTCCGCCACCTCCGCCGTCGCTAGCTTACCTCGATGCGATCCCCGCGCACCTAGACGAGATAATTCTGGAAGAAATCGCTGCGCCAGTGCTTCCCAGATTAGACTACGTCTGACGGCGGGTCTTTCAGCATCAGAGCGGGAGCAACAATAATGACACCTAGCGAAATCGTTAGGCAATTGAATGAGCATGTGGTCGGCCAGGCGGACGCCAAGAAAATCCTGGCAGTCGCCGTTTATTCGCACTTTAGGAAATCCGCGAAGGCCTTGTCCGATTCGGTCGAACTCGTCAAGAGCAATATCCTGCTGATCGGCTCCACGGGCACCGGAAAGACGCTACTGTGTGAAACGCTGTCACGCATTCTCGGCGCGCCTTTCGTGACGGCTGACGCCACCACCCTGGCCCAATCGGAATTCGTCAACAATGAAATCGAGGCCATCCTGCAGCGGCTACTCGACAAGGCCGAAGGCGATGTCTCACGCGCGCAGCGTGGGCTCGTATTCATCGATGAAGTGGATAAGCTCAAAGCGGTCAGCGGTCGATCGCGGGCGGCGTCCGGGGAGAGCGTGCAGCATGCGCTGCTGAAGATCATGGAAGGTTCCCAGGTACGCCTTAAGAGCGGCAGCTACATCGATACGACGAACATCCTCTTCATATGCGGCGGCGCCTTTGTCGGTTTGTCGGAAATCCTCAAGAACACGCAGACCTACGGTTTTCTGTCGTTCTCCGATGACGATAACCAGCAGATCCTCAACCGGCTAAATGCGCGGGTCAAGCCTACGGATCTTCTCGCCTATGGCCTAGTCCCGGAATTTGCCGGTCGGCTGCCGGTGATCGCCAGGCTGCAGGACCTCTCCAAGCAAATGATGGTCAAGATCATGATCGAGCCGAAGAACTCGATCTATAGGCAATATCGCGAAATGCTGAAGACCGACGGCGTCGAGCTTGCCATCGACCCTATAGTCTTCGAGCAGATCGCGGACCTTGCCATGGAATACAAGGTCGGCGCCCGCAGCCTGCGAGGAATTTTCGAGGAATTAATGACCGACGTGCTCTACGCCCTTCCGGACAACCCGACCATACGCAGGGTCGTCATCAGCTCCCTGTTCGAACCGCCCCGCCTCATGGCGGAGGCGCCGCCTGAAGCCCCGGCTGTTCGAAAATAACCGGCCTTTTCGCGCCGCGTCGAAGCTGCCCTCTAGAAAGTGGCCGATTCGGTTCACCAATCTGCACCGTCACTAAACCTTTCCCACTGTCACACACTTTCCAGCGAATTAGGGTATTGCGCCGCGCATTAGGTCTCGTCTATCGCCACAGGCCTGTACCGTTTCGGCCCCCTCACGCACAGCAATCGTCACTCCCCAATTGCATCGGCGGGCATTTCACCGTGCCAAAACTGCAAAATACGCAGCAATCCCCGGGGTTGGGTTTCAACACGACATGGCATGACTCACATTCATAAAACCATTGGCAAGCATCCGTGGGCATGTGCTCGGTTTTCTTATGACCGCAATGCGGACAGGTAATGGTCGAATCCGCAACGACATTGGCATGCATTTTGCGTCCCTGCAAGAATTTCGGGTAGCGTGGAGTTATTACTCGGTCTTGTCCTTCTGCTTATCTGAATCGGTACGTAGCATGGCAGGCCACGCATCGCTGCGTCACATCGGAGAGTGCGGCAATCGCCGGTCGAACATCTCCGGTTGCCCCAACGTTGCTGGCCTCTAACGCAAAGCGGCTTGCTGCGCGGTGTAGCTCAGTTCCTAAGTCGCGCATTCCTTGTGGCATGTATTTGGCCACCTCCTGCGCACCGTGCATTGGAAGCGAACTCATACCAAGATTCTTCTCCGCCAGGTCTGCGGCTTCGCCGTAGGCGCCTTTAGATAACGCCACTTGAAGCTGCCCAAGAATTGCGAGATGCTCACGCATGTGTGCGAGTTCCCGCTGCAGTAATGCCGCCGGGAATTTGACTACTAGTCTGACCTCTTTTGACGCAGCATGGCTATGGCTTTCATCCATATGCTGATGTACATGCTCGTCGGCCGCCAGGGCCAGTCCCATGCAAAGGAGCGGCCCCGCACATGTAATGACGAATACCTTGCGGATCATATATCACCCTCCAATATTTCTGAAATTGTTTCTCCTTCGACCCGTATCTTTATAGGTCAGGGGCCGCCGGGAAATCCAGTTGTCATTTTACGGCGCAAGTCGCTGTACCGACTGCCCGCCCTCACTCGTAGAAGCCCGGCAGGACTCGCCGGGTGCGCTACTACGTTTTCCCTACGTTATGTGGTGAGAAGCGGGGCTGCGGGGTCACTCGGGCTTCAAACCTATTTCACGCGTCATCGAACGGTACACCGGCCAGACCTGGGAAATCATCTTGTGCAGCGGTTCGCCGGCAAGTACCGGGGCCTCGGATCCGGACAGGTCGCGCAGGCTTCTGACACGCGGAGACAATTTTCCAGCCTCGACGGCGATCTCCGCCATCCGCGAGAGCACCTCATTTGGCGTCCCCGCAGGCGCGAGCATCATGTTGTATTCCTGCAGCAGCGAGAATGCCGGACTGGTAAATCCAACGTCACCCCAGGTAGGCAGACCCGGAAGCTTTTCGCTGCGCGACTCCGAAATTATTACGAGGGGACGGATCGTGCCGCGCTGCAGAAACGCTGACATGCCAATCAGCGAGCCGGCAGCGAGATCGATTTGGCCACCGGCGAGGTCGGTCATCATGGGGCCCGTACCCTTGTAGGTTACGATAATGAATTGTCCCCCGGTTTCCTTGATCAACTGCGACATCTGCATCTGCCAGCCCGAACCGATGCTGTAGTTGCCAACTGTCAGCGCCTGCTTGCGCGACAATTCGATCAACTCCTTGATATTGCTCGCCCCCAGATTGGCCCGCGCCGCCGCGAGCAAGACCCCCGGTGTGAGCGCAAAGACAGGGATCAGGTCCTGATCCACGTCGATCGGCGGTTTCTTGAATAGCACCGGCGCTTGCGCGAGTTGGCTGTGCAAACCGATCAGGAATGTATGGCCGTCGGGAGTTGCACGCGCGACCGCCTCCGCTGCGATCATGCCACCCCCGCCCGGCCGGTTCTCGACCACTACCGAAACTCCAAGCTTCTGTGCAAAGTAATCGGCGAAGATACGGGCCGTGGCGTCCGTTGATGCTCCCGGCGCCTGCGATGCTACGACGCGAATCGACTTGCTGGGCCCGGTGTTGGCGCGCGCGATACCTGCAAATAGTGCCGCCCCAAATGCGGCAACACCTCCCGCCAAGATTCGCCGCCGCTTTTCCAAACGCTTTGTCATCTTTGCGTCCTCCCGTTACTAACGACTAGCAAGCATCGCGCGGCTTGCCGTCCTGTGAAACTGAGTGCTATTTTTGATATCAGAACTGTTCCCAAGAAACGCGTCAGCCGTTCATGCGCCAATGGTCTACTTGTGCATGCAAAAAGTCTACGTCTCGCTTTAGTGTCGAGCTTAATTAACTGTTAGTGTTGAATTCCTTTGAGATGGTCGCCCCTTTCTGATACGGCATCGGCCTGCCCAAGGGGAGGGACTGTTTCATATGCATCCCGCGCGAGCCGCGCCATACCGACCCGCAGACTTTCGGTATAGCGGTCCCCTAAAACGCAAAAGGCCGGTCCGAAGACCAGCCTAAGCGCATAAAAAGAAAGTGGCGGCCAAGGGCGGAATTTCAGACAGGGGCGCTGTCGTGTTTGTGCAACGCGAACGGAAACATCCGCTTACGCAAATTTCCCGCCGAACTTCCCCCGAACGTCGCAGCTGCGGTGCTGCCAGCGTAGCGTTGAAATCTTTCGCCCGCATGCACGATGCGCTGTGAGGTGCCGCCGCTGATCTTCGCGCACCGGCAGGCCCGCCGTCCATCAGAAGAAAACGATCAGGCCTATCTGTTCAAGAAATCTGGCCATTCAGCGCATCTACTGGGGACGACCTTGACCGCCTTGACCGCCTGGGCCGCTGGGACGGGTGGGACGACACGCCAGCGGATGATTTTCTCCGTTCCCTTGCGGCGGCGCAAAGCAGGTCCCAGTCAATGCTCTATTCTCGCGGCCGGTAAAGCTACATGCTGCACCGCCGGCCTTGCCTTGGCATGCAGCAATGGCCTCGGGGGGTGGCGGGCGGTGGCGATGCTCGCCGTGTTGGCCACCTGGTCCCATACCGCCGGCACCTTGACCACCCTGACCCGTATTTCCCCCTGTCGATTGAGGGGGACTAGTCTGGGCGCTAACTCCTGCGGCAAGGCCGGCTAGCAATAAGGCTACATAGACTTGTCTCATTTTCATGATGTTCAACTCCTGCAGTTAGTTTGTCCTTGGCAATGCAGGGCCTTGGACAGCTACGGACCAATTGTCGCTCCGTACAAATGTCAGTCCGACACGGCGCACTCTAGCAAACAGCCTCTTTCTGCACTGTGAAAAATTGAAAGCAAATGTAAATGCGCCAAACTTGGCAAAGTGCCGCCGAGGGCATGGGAGGCCCTCCCGGCCGGGGGACGAGAGCGGCGGCCGCGAGGTGGCCCACAGAGACCCCCTCGGGGGCAGCGGATGGGGTAGGGCATCACCCGCCCCGAAACCGCCCCACAGGGGACCCGCAATCAATCTGGTTGCACCGGGTTGCCGCTTACAAGATCGCTTAATTTCCGCAGTCGACCGTAGCCACCGTTGCCATTGCCGGCTAAGCAACACGTTCTGGTCGCATTGCGATATCAGTCTACGGCCGGGCCACGGGCGCTTGCCAACACTTAGTTAAGAGTTCCGGCGACAGATTATCCACGCAGACCGGAAAGAAGGCGTTCAGAATCTAATGTGCAACACAATAGTTACTTTGATCTGATTTTCGCGATGTCGCCGTATAGTTCTGGACGTCGCTGATCCATAAGCGGATAGCGATGCTTGACCACGTCGATGTAATCGAGGTCAATTTCTGCTGTAAGACAGTATTCGATATCTGGCGCCGTAGCTACGATTACGCCCCAAGGGTCTACCACCATGCTGCGACCGACATAGCCAGTTCCGGATTTTGGCTCGACCCCGACTTGGCCTGACGCGATCACCCAGCACTGATTCTCCGCAGCACGTGCCCGTAAGAAAAATTCCCAATGATCAAAACGTGGCGACAGAAACGCCGATGCGCAAACAATCACGTTTGCACCTTTAAGCGCCAGCTCGCGATAGACCTCCGGGAAGCGAAGATCGGAGCAGACTGAAACCCCGACCGGTCCTACGTTAGTCTGGTACACCGGGAGTTCGCTTCCCGCGTCTACGCGATCGGACTCGCGAATGCCAGATGCAATGTCGGTTCGGTTGGGAGCGTCGAAAAGATGCGTTTTCCAATACTTGCCAAGAATCTGACCATCCGGCGCAATGACTGGGGAAGAGTTGTAATAGCGCTCACCAAGTTTTTCATACATCGAACCGATAATCGTCATCCCATAGCGTTTGGCTTTCTCGGCCAACAGCCTTGTAGTTGGCCCCGGAATCGCTTCCGCTATCTCCTTATGGAAAGTCTTGGTGCTGTACCCGAGTCCTGTCCATACTTCGGGTAGGACGACCAATTTCGATCCGCGCTCGCCGGCGACATCAAGGTATCGCATCATTCTCTCGACGGTGGCATCCTTCTCACCATCAACAGCCGTAATCTGAATCGCGGACACTACTATCGGTCTGGTCATTGTCTTCCCTCCAACGATGGCGCCAAGGCAAATATTTTATCTACCGCCCATCGGCGGCTTCCTGCGCAACCCTACTTCTTGACCAAAGTGCAAACACTCTTCGACAACGGGCGAAACGCCTGCTCACCCGGTATCACGGACTTGACCGTGAAGTAATCCCATGGGTATTTCGACTCGGACGGCTTTTTGACTTGTAGCAGGTACATGTCATGAACCATCCTGCCATCTTCGCGGATCTTGCCATTCTTCGCAAAAAAATCATTGATTCGCGTAGATTTCATTTTTGCCATAACGGCACCAGTTTCATCCGTCCCGGCCGCCTGAATCGCCTTCAGGTAATGCATTGTCGACGAATAATCTCCGGCCTGAATCGACGTTGGCATCTTCTTCCGCCGCTCAAAGAAACGTCGCGACCACTTTCGAGTTTCATCGGAGTAGTCCCAGTAAAATGCGTCAGTAAGCAGCAGGCCCTGCGCGGTCTCCAGGCCGAGAGCATGAATATCGGTAATGTAGAGGAGCAATCCTGCGAGGCGCTGCTTGCCTGAATCGGTAATCTTGAATTCCTTTGCCGTCTTGATCGCGTTAACGGTATCGCCGCCGGCATTTGCCAACCCGATCACCTTTGCCCCTGATTGCTGAGCCTGCAAAATGGCAGAAGAGAAGTCGCTTGCATTGATGGGATGACGCACGGAGCCCAGCACTTTGCCGCCGTTGGCCGTAACAACGTTCGTTGTTTCCTGTTCCAAGGTCGTGCCGAACGTGTAATCTGCAGTCAGAAAGAACCAGGAATCTCCCCCTTCCTTCACGATTGCCAGCGCCGTGCTATTCGCCAACGAATAGGTATCGTAGGTGTAATGCACCGTGACGGGTGTGCACTCCTCGTTGGTTAATCTGTCGCTGGCGGCGCCGTTCACGATGACAATGCGGTTCTTTGCCTTGGCGATACCGGCCACAGCAAGAGCGGTGTTGGAATTCGGCAACTCAACAATCGCGTCCACTTTCTCGAGATCAATCCACTTGCGAGCGATATTGCTTGCCACGTCCGCTTTTTGCTGATGGTCAGCTACGATGACTTCGATGGGCTTTCCCAACACTTTTCCGCCAAAATCTTCCACGGCCATTTTAACGGCGATGACCGAGCCCTCTCCCGTAATATCGGAAGTCGATCCAGCCATGTCGGTCAACACGCCAATCTTCACGACATCATCGGATATCTTGTCAGATTGGGCGACGGCTGAAGCCACGCCACACGACAATAAAATGCCGCAAACCACGTGGAAGCAAATTAGATTCTTGGCGGCCATCTCTTGGACTCACTTAGTTAAGAAATTGAAGACTTATACTAACACCAGCATGGCCACCGGAGACGGTGTCTTGGTATCAGGTGAATTGAGAGTTGCTTGCAATGCAGGTCGAGAATACGCCATCCGCGACCGTCCGTTGCATCCCGCCGTTGACCTTCCTTGCCGCAGCATACAATTAGCCACGAGCCACGAGGCACCGTTACCGACATTTTGTTCTGCGATGCAGATCCATACCCCCGACCCGGCCTATACCAGCTCCGAGCAAGCTCGCGCAAATTTCCGGCTAGCAGCTAAGATCGCGCTGGGATTTGTCGCCCTGATCTGGCTCATCGGGTTGTTGAACTGGGGGCTGGATCTGGGACTGGGGCGTTTCGGCATCCGTCCCCGGCAGTTGGGTGGGGTGCCCGGCATTCTGCTCGCACCCGTGCTGCACGGTGGCTTCTCCCACCTGTTCGCCAACTCCCTGCCATTGTTGGTGCTGGGCACCGTGACGTTGCACCTCTATCCGAACTCGGCCCTCAAAGTGATTCCGGCCGTCTACCTGGGGCCTGGCATCGCGGTGTGGTTATTCGCCAGAGAATCCGTCCATCTCGGTGCCAGCGGATTGGTCTACGGCCTGGTTACCTATATCTTCGTGGCAGGCTTGATCCGGCGCGACAAGCGTGCTATCGCCGCGTCGCTGCTGGTTTGCTTTCTGTACGGCACCCTGGCCTGGGGCGTATTGCCGATCCAGCCCGGGGTTTCCTGGGAAACACATCTTGCGGCCGCGCTGATCGGCCTAGCGCTGGCGATCGCGCTGCGGCGTCTGGACATACCTCCTCGTAAACGCTATGCCTATGAAGACGAAGAAGACGAGTACGAGGACGATTAATTCAGCTAGGCCTTTAGTCCGGAGGCAGCCACAGTGCTGCAATGCGGCGAATAAAGCGCCATCGGGCGCTGTTGCAAGCGGCCGGTCGGCGCCAATACGATTCAACTCATTGATTCAAAGCAGAATGTGTGCATTACGGTATTCCGACCTTGGGATTCCTGCAAAAACGCTTGACAGGCAATCGGTTGAGTGTAGAATCTAAATTGCTGCAGTGCAGCATATCTAGGTTCTGATGGGATTGCACTTGAAGCTGGCTGGACCTAATCG
>Ga0182021_10001891_pt1 | contig 24324 bp, 15 predicted proteins | sample 612E3MmetaG_FD_120493 | JGI IMG/M metagenome (GOLD analysis project Ga0182021, IMG submission 120493) | Permafrost microbial communities from Stordalen Mire, Sweden - 612E3M metaG (Illumina Assembly) | ecosystem: Environmental > Terrestrial > Soil > Wetlands > Permafrost | place: Sweden... | reverse complement strand
CGAGTGGCCCTGGCCCGGGCGTTGGTGGGCAGTCCGGCGCTCCTGCTCGCCGACGAGCCCACCGGCAACCTCGACTACTCCACCGGCGGCGAGATCCTCGACGAGCTGTGGCGATCCTGCGACGAGCGTGGCCAGACGATCGTCCTTGTCACCCACGACGCTCGGGCGGCGGCGCACGCCGACCGAGTCCTCGTTCTGGGCGACGGCAAGATTCGCGACGAGATACAGCTCGGCCGCCGCAAAGGCAACGACGCCGGCCCCCTGATCGCGCGTCTCGCCCAGCTGGGCCTCTAGCCCGTGCGGCGCCTCTCGTCGTTGGCCTGGCGGACCCTCCGGGCGCGGCTGCTTCGGAGCGTGCTCACGATGGCGGGCGTCGCTCTCGGCGTGGCGGTGCTGTTCGCGTCGCTCTCAGCCGGAGCCACGATGGATGCCGCCGTTGCCCGCGCCGCCGCCGACGAGATGGGCCGCGCGGCGGTGCGCGTCGAGGCCCTGGAGGAGCACGGCCTCAGCCGGGACTCGCTGGCGGCGATCGCCGGGACGGCCGGAGTCGATGTCGTCGCACCCGCCCTGGAACGCAAGACCTACCTGGCGGCGAGCCCGTCGCTGTCCCCGGCGGCGGAGCCGCCGGCGCCGGTGACCGTGCTCGGGATCGACGCGGTGGCGGAGCCGAAGCTGCACGACCTGCCACTCTCTGGCGGGCGGCTCCTGACCTCGGCCGACTCCGGGAACGCCGTCATCACCGAGACGCTGGCGAGCCAGGAGCGTCTGCGAATCGGCGACTCGATCACGCTCAACGGCGGAAGCACAGGGCCCGCCGCTTTCTCGATCGTCGGCATCGTGTCGGGCGATGGCTCGGTGCCCGACGCGGCCGGACGGCTGGTGATCGTGCCGCTCGCCTCGGCCCAGGCCCTCTTCGATATGACGGGCGTGACGCGGGTCGATCTGAGCACCCAGCCCGGAGTGACCGCCAGCGACCTGATCGGCCATCTCGAAGAGACGATCACGACCGAGCCGTACCTGCTGGCCCGGACGTCGGACACGGCTGACTCGCTCCGCGCCGAGACGGTCGACTTCCGTGGGACGCTGCTGCTCGTCGCGGCGGTGGTCCTCTTCGCGGGTGCGTTCCTGATCTTCAACACGCTCTCGATGACGGTGACGGAACGATTGCGCGACGTGGGGTTGCTGCGCGCCGCCGGGGCCACGCGCTCGCAGGTCATGGGCCTCGTCATGCTGCAGGCGTTCGCACTGGGGGCGATCGGGTCCGTCGTAGGAGTAGTCGGCGGCATCGGCCTGGCCTCGCTTACGCTCTCGTGGGTCAATGCCACGGGCCCCATCGCCCTGGACGCACCCAACATCTCGCTCGGGTCAATCGTGCTGGCCCTGGTCATCGGCGTGCTGATCACGCTCGCCGCCTCGCTGGAGCCGGCCTGGCGGGCCGGGCGGATCCCGCCGGTCGAGGCGCTGAGGCGCAGCCCCCGGGGCGCAGTCGACGGAGGCGCTCGGCTGCGCTGGCTGGTGCTCGTCTTCGGCGTGCTGGCCGTCGCCGCCCTGGCGGTCTGGCCGAGCAGTTCGTCGGGCGCGACCCAATCGACCCAGGGATCGGGCCGCCTGACGTTCGACCTCGGAAGCCTGGGACCGCTGGTCGTGTACGGCCTGATGCTCGTGGCCGTCCTGATCGTGCCGCTGGTGCTTGGTCCGCTGCTGCGACTGGCGGGCATTCCCTTCAGGATCTTCCGGAACGAGGAACGGCTGGCTCGTAGCTCGCTGGCCCGCGACATCAGCCGCACCACGCTCACGGCCGGGGCGCTGGTGATGGGCCTGGCCATGGTGGTGGCGCTGGGCACGGCCGCCCAGAACATCCGGCAGATCGGCGAACGCTGGCTGGCCGAGACGATCCCCGGCAGCGAGCTTCTGACCTCGATCCACCCGATCTCGCCGACGGATTCCTCGATCGACGACATCGCCACGCTGCCGGGCGTGCAATCGATCTCGCCGATCGGGCTCTTCGGGGTGCCTTTTGGAGGCGTGCGCCAGCAGGCGGCCGCCATCTCCGGCGAGGATTTCAGCGTGGACGGACGCCTGGTCTTCGTCCCGGGCGGCGGCGATCCGGCCGCCGCTTTCGCGGCGCTCGACACCGGCGGCGCGGTCATCGTGCCGCAGTCGCTGGCGAGCGCATCGGACATCAGGCTCGGCGACACGCTCAGCTTCGCCACTGGCGAAACTCCCACCCGGCTGATCGTCGTTGGGATCGTGGCCCATTCGATCCCGGGCGACTCGCAGGAGGCGATGCTCATGGGCTGGTCCGATGCCCTGGGGCCGTTCGGGGCGACGGGCGCGGACGTTTTCGCGGTTCGCTACAAGCCCGGCCAGGAACCGAGCGCGCGAGCCGCGGTCGATGCGGCGGCGTCGCAGTACGCGCTGCAGTCGGCGGATCTGGGGAGCGTGCAGGGCACCGTCGGCGAGGCTCTCGATGGGTTATTTCGGCTGCTCGATGCGCTGGCTCTGATCGCGGTCCTCGTCGCGGGATTAGGCATGGTGAACACGCTTTCGATGAGCGTCCTGGAACGCGTCCGCGAGATCGGCGTGCTCCGGGCGACGGGCATGTCCAGCCGCCAGGTCTGGGGCATGGTCGTGATCGAGGCGGGGATTCTGGGCGTTGCCGGGTCGCTGATCGGCGCGGCCGTCGGCCTGCTGGTGGGTGGACTTCTGGTCGCCTGGTCGAGCGGAGGATTCGGCCTGGCGTTCGATCCGCCGTGGGCCTCTATCGCGCTGGCCGTCCTCTTCGGTGTCCTGATCAGCGTCACCGCCTCCATTTATCCAGCGGGAGTGGCCAGCCGTCAGTCGATCGTTCGGGCCCTCCAGCACGAGTAGCGTCCGGCTGCCCGGGCACGGAGAGCCCGTGCGCCGCGAGGCCGCCCGGCCTGGTACACTCGCGCCCTCGGACCGGGACGATGAGTCCGAGCATCGGCCGCGTTGGCACCGCAGGGAAGACCCAAGAATGCTCGCGACCCCTTCGCTGAATCGACTCCCCGCCGCCGAACGCGGCATCACGATCGGCGATTTCCTGGTCCCGATCCGCATCGGCGAGCGCATGAGCGCCCGGCTTCGACACCTCGCGCTCGTCTGCGTGGGCGCCGCCTTCATCGCCCTGACGGCCAACCTCGCGATCTGGCTGCCCAACAACCCCATCCCGATCACGGGCCAGACGCTGGCCGTCCTGCTGGTCGGTGGCGCGCTCGGTCTTCGGAGAGGCGTGCTCTCGGTAGCGCTCTATCTGGTGCTGGGACTCTGGCTGCCCGTGTACGCGGGCCACGCTCATGGAGTCGCGACGATCGCGGCGTTTGGCCAGGGCGGGCTCGTCCTGGGCGCGCCGGGCGGGTACCTGGTCGGCTTCCTCATCGCTGCCGCCCTCGTCGGCAAGCTGGCTGAGCTGGGCTGGGATCGCCACATCCCCGGTGCCGTCGGAGCGATGGTGATCGGCGAGATCGTGATCTACCTGGTCGGCGTGCCGTGGCTGGCCGTGGCCGCCAACTTCTCGCCCGACATGGCGATCCAGAAGGGATTGATGCCGTTCGTCCTCGGCGACGCCATCAAGCTCGTGATCGCCGCCGGATTGTTTCCGTTCTCATGGTGGCTGGTAGGACGACGCGCCGACGACCGGTAGTCGCGCGGGCGCCGGGCGGTTCGCACCTGAGCCGTCGGTCTAGAGCGGCTGCCACTCCGTCGGGTCGAGGTCGCCCACGCCGAACAGCTTGAGGCACGGCTCCAGGCCCTCGATCGTGACGGGCACGAGGTCGCGCTTCCATGTTTCGCGGTCGATGCGGAGGCGATGCTCGACCACGCGCTCAGGGCCGACCGCCCAGACGTCCTCGCCGTTGTCGACATAACCGAGCTTCGCCGAAACTCCGGCCGACGAGGCGTTGCCCTCGAAGAAGCCCGATTCGGCACGCTCCGCGCCCAACCCTTCGAAGGCGAGCGTGAGCACCGCGCCGCGCATCTCGGTGCCGTAGCCGCGGCCTTGATACGTCCGAGCCAGCCAGCTGGCCGTCACGACCGTCTTGCGCACCGCGAAGTCGCGGGCCATCACGTCCTGGACCCCGATCGGCTGCCCGCCGGCCACCGCCGCCAGGCCCAGGGTCCAGTGCGTCGGGCTCCAGCTGCCGCGCGAGGCCCACCAGTGCTGCAGGAACTGGCGTTCGAAGGCGGGGGAGGGGAGCTCGTGCCAGGGCACGGCGAAGAATGTGCGGCCCTCCTCGACCACGCCTTCGCGGGCGACACGCACCAGTTCGAGCAGGTCGTCGTCCGTGGGAAGGCGCAACTCCAGACGCGGCGTGCGAAGCCGGAGGTCGAACAGAGGCCAGGGGTGTCCGCTCATGCGCAGAGATTAGCGGGCGGCGCGGGTCCGCGGGCGGCGGCGCGGGCCGGCGCGGGGCGGCGACGGAAGGCGCGGGCCTGCGGCGCAGCTCAGCCGCAGGCGCAGCTCAGCCGCAGGCGCGGCTCGGCCGGCGGGCCGGCCTCAGGCGGACTTGCGGCGGCGAACCGGAACCAGCTCAGCCTCGGGCTCTCCGGCCATGACAGGGACGCCGACCGGCGCGAGCTTGCGCGACCTCTTCGTGGCCGCGACCGCTTTCGACGCCGCAGTGATCGTTTCCGGCGCGGTCTGGCGGGCGGCTTTCGCCGCAGCCACGCTCGCCTCCAGCGCGGCGACGAGATCCGTCAGCTTTGCCGCCGGCGCGGCGGCCGGCTCGGCGATCGCTTCGCCGGCGGCCTTGGCGTTGATTACCCCCATGAGCGCTTCACGGTATTCGTCGTGATAGGCCTTCGGGTCGAACTGGCCGGTCATCATCCCGACCAGCTGCTCGGCCATCGCCAGCTCGGCGGGCCTGACCTCGGCGTCATCCTCGGGGATGGCCAGGTCGGCGACCGAGCGGACCTCGTCGGGCCAGTACAGCGTCGAGAGGAGGATCGTGCCGGAGAACGGGTCGAGGGCGGCGAGCTGCTCGCGATCGCGCAGGACAATCTTGCAGACGGCCCGAAGACCCTGTTTGGCGAGAACCTGCCGCAGCAGGAAGAACGCCTTGCGGGCGACCGGCTCCGGCTCCAGGTAGTAAGCCTGCTTGACGAAGCGAGTGGCTTCGCCGCTCGAGTCGACCGCCACGAACTGCTCGATCTCGATGGAGCGGACCGTCTTGAGCGGGACCGACGCGAGGTCCTCGTCTGTGATCACGACGTACTGGTCCGGCGCGACCTCATACCCGCGCACCGTGTCGCTGCGCTCTATGACCTCGTCGTCGGTGGGGCAGTAGGTCTTCATCTGGATGCGGCCCCGGCACGCGGCGTGGAGCATGTTGAAGCTGACGCCCTTGGACTCGGTGGCCAGGTACATCTTTACGGGAATCGTGACCAGCCCGAACTGGATCGCACCTTTCCACATCGACCGTGGCATTCGACTGCACCTCGCACGCGCTAGCCCTTTCTCGCCGGTTCTCGCCGGGCCCGCGAGCCTCAAAGGTAGCGCGAGGCACCCACTCTTCGGCGAAAACCGCCGGACCGTCTCACCACGCCGCCCGAAAACGACTCTAGTGGGCCCGGAGCTCCGCCTCGGCCTCCGTCAGGCGGGCCAGGATGCCGTCGCGAAGCTTGTCCAGCCCGGCGTAGACATCCCTGGCACTCGTTCCGATCGACGTCAGGGTCAGCTTGAGCGAGCGCAACGTCTCGAGCTGCTCGCGGACGCCGTTGAGGGCCTTGGCGATCGCAGCCGCGTCCACCTCGATGTCGCGTTCGCGCAGCGTCTGCAGGGCCATCAGCCGGGCCAGCCGGACCGCGGCCTCCAGCGTGGCCGCGTCAGGCGCGGCCGGGTCCACCACGCAATAGACGTCGCCGGCCCGAACGTCGAAGGGGGCGATGCCCGTGGGGGCATGGGCGGGACTGAATACCACGAGCGCCACGGCCGCGTCGCGGTTCGACTTCGCGTCGCGCAACTCGTCGCGCATATCTCGCCCGGACACGTAGCGGTCCTTGCACTCCACGACGACCCGCAGCTCCGCTCCGGCGGTCGCCTCGGCGTTCAGCGTCAGGACGAAGTCGCCCTTCTTGGAGCCTATGGCCGAGCCGGCCTCCGTTCCGGTCCGTTCGAGGATGTCACCCGACCCGCGGCTGATGTCGCCGAGCACGGCCTCGATCGCGTCCTCGAAGTCCGCGCCCTTGGCCGCCGACTTGGCCCGCTCGGACGCCCGGGCCGCGCCGGCGGCCTCGATGGCAGCGAGCCGTTCGTTCAGCTTCGCGAACCCCTCGGACATTTCGATGCGGAACTGGTGGAGTGGCGAACCCAGCCGCGTTGGGTCCAGCAGCTGGGCGAGCCGCGAGGCGTCGCCGTCGAAATACGAGCCGAGCAGCACCTTCATCCGGCCGATGGCGCTGTCGCGCTTGGCCTCGTCGAACAGCTCGTCGACGAAGTTGCGCAGCTGACCCTTGTCGCCGAGGAACCGCTCCAGCGTCCGCGGCAGCCGGCCTTCGCCGTCGGCGAAGTTCTGGCGCAGCATCGTGTCCAGGGCCGTGGCCGCCTTCTCGTTCGCGGCCTCCGTCTGGCGAAGCAGCCCCTGGAACTCGGCCCGGACCGCGTCCACGTTGACCGTCACGCCGACGCTCTGGATCGCCGTCAACCCGACCCGCAGCGCGCGCTCCACCAGGAGTGCCCGCTCCTCGGCCGGCCGCTCGGCCACGAACGCTGCCAGAGCGTGGTCGTCCAGGACCAGATGCTCGACGACGAGCCGATCGGACTCGATCTTGACCGAGCCCTGGCGGGTCGGTTGGGCCGGCAGCGAGATGAGCTTCGCGGTTTCCATGGTGCGAACTCTCGCGGCGCGCCGTGTCAGCTAGCGTGTCACTGGGCGCCGACCGACAATTGGCCGGACGGAGTCGACCGCCAACCGGGTCGCGAACGAAACGCGGTGACCCGGCGTCATATCGGGCATGAAGGGAATTCGAACGTTGGAGCCAGACGCGAAGACCTTGGCGCAAGACTCCGTGGAGGCCTTCCGGCGTCTCTCGGCGCGCCAGGTCCAATCCGCCCACCGGCTCGCCTTCGCCATTCTCGGCGACGATCTCGAGGCTGAGGACGCCGCCCAGGATGCGTTCACGTCCGCATGGCGGCAGCGGGCGACCCTTCGGGACCCGGACAGGTTCGAGGCGTGGTTCGGACGGATCCTCGTCAATGTCTGCCGCGATCGGCTCCGCCGACGGGCGCGAGTGCGGCGCTTGCCGAGCGCCATGGATGGTGGGCGTCAGGTCGATCCGGCGCAGGCGGCGCTTGAGCGCGACGTGCTCGGCCGCGCGCTTGCCTCCCTCGATCCCGACTTTCGGATCGTCGTCATCCTGCGCTTCTGGACGGACCTCTCTGTCGATGGCATCGCCGAGCGTCTCGGGATACCCGCCGGGACCGTGAAATCGAGGCTCCACAGCTCGATGCGGCAGCTGCGCGCTGCCCTGGAGGCACTGGGATGAAGGACGAGGAACTCGAGCTGAGGCTTCGCGAGGAGCTGCGCCGGCGGATCGTCCCGGGCGAGCCCTCCGATCGGCTGTTCGCGCACGTTGCGCGCCTGGGCCTCGACGAGCCGGCCCCGGCGCCGAAGACGACGCGGATCGCGTCCCGACTCCGCGAGCGCATGGGCCTCCTGGGCGGCCTGGCCGCTGCCGCGGGCATAGCGGCCATCGTCGTGGCCGGCCTCTTCTGGCGAGCCGACCACGGTCCCATCGCCGCGACCTCCTCGGCCAGCGCGTCGGTCGGTCCCTCGGTCAGCGCGTCGCCCGCCGTCACGCCGTCGGAGACCCCGGCGCCTTCAGTCACCTGGACGGGGTTGCCCGTCGACGTCGCGTCCTACGGCGCACTCGACGCCACCTTCGGTTGGGTCACCGGGAACGCGACGGGCCAGGCCGAGGCTCTCTACATCACCGATGACGGCGGTTCCAGCTGGAGCCAGCACCAGGTGCCCTGGACCGATCCGTACAACCACTCGGGGATCCAGTACGTGGACAGGCTCCATGCCTACGTCTCCGTGTGTCTCTTCTCGACGGCCGCGGGCTACACGAACACCGTCCTGCGTTCGAGCGACGGGGGCCTCACCTGGGCCAGGGCCGTGGTCCTCGACCATTCCGGGTTCTACACGTATGAGTTCGACATGGTCGACGCCGACCACGGCTGGGTTCTGCTGGTCAACAACTCAGGGGTCTGGTGGCTGTACGGCACGACCGACGGCGGCGTTACCTGGTCGCCCCTGGTCGACACCTCGAAACTCTCCACCGCACCCAGAGATCTCCACTTCGTCTCCGCAACGGAGGGCTGGGGATACTCGAAGAATGGCGACCTGGTGCACTCGCTCGACGGCGGGAAGACATGGGTGGGGGTGGCCCTGCCTGTGCCGGCCGGATACACGATCACGAGCCAGGACGCCGCGCCGAGCGGCACCGCCGGGAATCGCGTCCTTCACGGCTTCGCCAGCCAGACTGGGACCAACGCCTCGGTCTGGGTCACCTGGGCGAGCGCCGATGGAGGCCTCACCTGGAGGCTGGACGGCTCCGAACAACTGAGTGACGTCGTTTCCTTGCAGGACCAGATGGACGCTGCCATGGGATCCGGCACGCTCGCGGGGTATGGAGAGATAGCCGGCTCGAATCTGGGCATCCGATCCGCCTATGGGAGCCTGGTTCTCGAGGGGCCCGACGGGCAGACGTCCACGTTTTCCGCCTCCGCCCTTTATGCGTTCGTACCCAAGGGGACCACGGGGATGCTGATGTCGGCCCACGCCACATCTGCCGCGGACGCGTGGGTGACGATCGACACCTGCGCGCCCGCCGACTACTTCGGCTCCGGCATGGGTTTCCACCCTTGCAGCCGTTTGATGGCCACGACCGACGGCGGGAACACGTGGCGGCCGATGCTCTGGCAGCCGTCGGCGGGCGGCCCGACACCGACGCCGGTTGTTCCTGCGGCCCCGCCCTGCTGCACCATGAACCCTGTCTCGGAAGCACAGCGGGCGCGCGAACCGCTCACGGGCTGGCTTGATGCCACTCACGGCTGGGCTGTCGTCGGCACGAGCCTGTTCTGGACGGCCGACGGCGGTCAGACCTGGGACTCGGGCAACCCGCTCCCGGCCTCGGGCACGATCCAGTTCGTCGACGCCGGGCATGGCTGGTTGGTCGCGTCAGATTCATCGAACCCTGGGGGAACTGTCTACGCCCGGACCCTGGTGTACCGCACGTTGGACGGGGGCAAGACCTGGACTTCGACCGACCTGCCGACCAATGCCACCGACCCGAACTGGACATGGTCGCACTTCGTGGATACGACACACGGCGTCGTGGCTCGGTGCCCGCAGCTCATCGCCGCGCAGGATGTGGTGGACTGCGCGACATTCACGACAGACGACGGCGGGCTGACGTTCCAGGGACCGGTCACGAAGACGTATGCGACACCGATCGCGTGGATCAGTTCGACCGTCGGCTACGGCATTGCCTACACGATGGCGGCCGGCGCCGACCAGGAATCGGGTCCGCCCCTTCTGAAGCTCACCTTCGACGGTGGCCGGACGTGGACGTCCCAGGCGCTCGAAACGCCATCGGGGAGTTCCGTGTGGCTGTCGCCGCTGGCCATGGAGCTGACGCCCGGCGGAAGCGGGCGACTGCTCGTCCAGTTCAGTTACTCGCCGGCGGGCAATACCGCCGTGGGTCGCTACGAGACCAGCGACGGTGGAGCCAGCTGGCATCTGGCCTGGCAGGCATCGGGCTCGACCGTCCCGGTGGACACCGTGCGCGTCGCCGGCTCCAACCTCGTCGGGATCGCCGGTACCAGCTTCTGGGTGAGCTCAAACTTCGGCCAGACCTGGAAGAAGCTCGCGAATACGCCGGTGGAGGTCCACGACTTCGCGTTCGTCGACGCCACCACGGGCTGGCTCGTCCGGGCGCCCGGCTACTCGGACTCGCCGGACGCGCTGATGGAGACCACCGACGGCGGCCAGACCTGGCCCGTGGTTCTGAACGCGCCGTCGATCATCACGAACCCGTAGGCCTGCGCGGCCTCAACGCGATCCGCCCCGGCCCGCGGCCCGTCTGCCCCGGCCCGCGGTCCGTCGCCTCGTAACTTTCACGTGTGCGGCAAGGTTGGGGTACGATGCCGCCATGACCGAAACCACGGAGCGACCGCCCGACGCGGCGCGACTGCTGCGCATTCACGAGGCGGCCGCGGACGTGGGCCTGACTCCGCGGTCGGTGCGCTACTACGAAGAGGTCGGGCTGCTCAAGCCTGCCGCCAGGTCCGAGGGCGACTACCGCCTGTACGACGAGACGGACTTGGAACGCCTGCGCTTCATCAAGGGCCTGCGCGACGACGCGGGCTTCTCTCTGGCGGAGATCGCCCAGCTGCTCGAGGACGAGGCGGCCCGAGAGCGCGGCCACGCGGCCTTCCACGCCACGACCGATCCGGCCGAGCGCAGGCGAATCCTGTTTGAGCGAGTGGCCAGCTTCGAGGGCCAGATCGAAACGCTGAAGGGGAAGATCGGCCGCCTGCAGACGATGGTCGACGAAACCGATGCCCGGCGCACTCGGACCGTCGCCCGAATCGCCGAGCTCGGGGACGGCGAGTCGTGAGCCGGTCCCTTCGCCACCCCGTCGACCCCGCCGCCGCCAATTACCGCTGGTGGGTGCTGCTGGTGACAAGCGTCGGCGCGCTGATGGCGTCGCTGACGTCGGGCACGCTCATCATCGCCCTGCCCGAGATCCTCAACGACCTCCACACCGACATCTTCAGCCTCCTCTGGATCGTCGTCGGCTACACGCTCGTGGCGACGGTCCTGGTGCTCAACGCCGGACGCATCGCCGACATGGTCAGGCGGGCGCGATCGTACACGCTCGGCTTCGTCATCTTCACCCTGGCGTCGATCCTGTGCGCTCTCGCGCCGAATGCGAGCCAGCTGATCCTGTGGCGCCTGGTCCAGGGCGTCGGCGGCGCGCTGCTGATGGCCAATGCCACGGCCCTGGTCACCGACGCCTTCCCGCGGCCGGAGCTGGGCAGAGCCCTGGGCATCAACGGCATGGTCATCGGGGCGGGCGCCATCATGGGCCCGATTCTCGGCGGCTGGCTGACCGGCTACGGCTGGCGGACCATCTTCTGGTTCAACGTGCCGATCGGTATCGTGGGCGCCGTCGCAGCGGGGCTGATCCTGGTCGAGCAGGCGCAGCGGGCCAAGCGAATCGAGATCGACTGGCTCGGCTCGGTGCTGTATTTCGTCGGCCTTATGGGGCTGATGATGGCCCTGGCGTTCGGCGGGGTCTACGGCTGGACGACGTGGTGGGTCGTCGGTGGGTTCGTCGCCTTCATCCTGGCGACGCCGGTCTTCCTTTGGGTTGAGGCGCACCACCACGCTCCGCTCCTGGACCTTTCTCTCTTCCGCGACCGCCTCTACACCATGGGCAACGTGACCGGCTTCCTCAACTCGGTCGCTCGCAACGGCGTGCTGTTCCTGCTGGTGTTCTACCTCCAGGGCGCGCGGGGCGAAGACCCGGTGACAGCCGGGCTGATGCTCGCGCCGCTGGCGATCGGGCTCATCGTTCTCTCGCCGATAAGCGGCGCCCTGGCCGACCGCTACGGCTCTCGAGAGTTGGCGACGGCGGGCATGGTGATCACGGGTCTGGGTCTCGCGGGACTCATGACGCTCCAGACCGATACGCCCTACTGGCAGCTGGCCTTCTGGCAGCTCGTGGTCGGAGCGGGCTCGGGCATCTTCAACTCGCCCAACACCAGCGCGGTGATGGGCGTCGTCCCGCCGAACAAGCGGGGCGTCGGGGCGGGCACGCGGATGATGCTGATGCAGAGCGGCTTCGTGGTGTCGATCGCTCTGGCGATCGGGCTGGTGTCGGCCTCGATGGACCCGAAGGTGTTGCTGGCGGTCTTCTCCGGCGAGCAGATCGGCGGACAGGGGATCAGCCTCGGGCCCTTCATCAACGCCCTGCATCTGGCATTCCTGGCCGGGGTCGTGGCCAGCGCCCTGGGAGCCGCCGCGTCGCTCATGCGCGGCGAGCACCGCTCCTATGACGGGGTGGAGGACCGGCCCCAGCTCGAACGCGAGGCGGCTCGATGATCGTCGGCGGGCGGGTCCGCTTCACGGCGGCCGGCCGAGCTCTCAAGCACCGCAATTTCCGGCTCTTCTTCTTCGGCCAGCTGATCTCGGTCACCGGGACGTGGATGCAGACGCTGGCGCTCGCCTGGCTTATGGGAACGTTGGTCGGGTGGGACAAGGCCGTCGTGTATATCGGCCTGCTGGGCGTGGTGCAGTTCATGCCCGTGCTGGTGTTGGGCCTGTTCGGCGGGATCATCGCCGACATCTGGCCCAAGCGAAAGACCGTGATCGCGACGCAGACCGCCGCGGGGATCCTGGCCCTGATCCTCGGCGGGCTGGTCTATTTCCAGGTCGTCGCCGTCTGGCACGTCTTCGTGCTGGCGTTCCTGCTGGGGCTGGTCAACGCGGTCGACATGCCGGCGCGCCAGTCCTTCGTGGTCGAGATGGTCGGCGGGGACGATATCGCAAATGCGGTGGCCCTCAACTCGGCTGTGTTCAACGGTGCCCGAATCGTGGGCCCGGCCGTCGCCGGGATTCTGATCAACGTTGTGGGGACGTCGCTCTGCTTCGGCCTGAACGGGCTCAGCTATGGTGCGGTCGTGATCGGACTGCTGGCGATGCGGGACAGCGAACTGCGGCCTGCCGCTAGGCTGGCGATGCCGAGAAGCCTCGAGGCCATCCGGGACAACCTCGGCGAAGGTTTGCGATACGTCTGGCACACCCCGATCGTGCTTCTCGCGATTTCCGTCATCGGGTTCATTTCGACTTTCGGCATGAACTTCAACGTCGTTCTGCCGGTTATGGCGGCCAACGTGCTCAAGGTTGGTTCCGACGGCTTCGGGTTGCTGTTCACGGCCATGGGCGCCGGGGCGCTCGTTTCGGCTCTGGCGGTGGCTACGTTCCAGCGGCCCAGGGTGCGCGTCCTGCTCGGGGGTGGCGTGGTGCTCGGCGTCGCGGAGCTCGTCCTGGCGTCGACGACCAACTACTCGATCGCGCTCGTCGCGGTCTTCTTCTGCGGAGCCGGCGCGATCGCGGCTACCGCGAGCGCCAACTCGCTTGTGCAGGTGACGGTTCCCGGGCCGCTCCGTGGCCGCGTCATGAGCGTATACACGACGGTCTTCTCGGGCTCGACGCCGATCGGCAACGGGCTGACTGGCGGCGTCGGCGGGCTATGGGGAACGCCGGCCGCGCTGGTAATGAACGGCGCCATCACGCTGGGGGCGGAAGCGGTCGCGGCCGTGGCGGTGTTGCGAGGATTCGTGCCGAAACTCAGTACCGGCGCGGGCCCGACCGGGACGGCTGGGGCGGCCGGCGCGACCGGGAATGCCTACGCCGGAGGGGGCGTCCCGGCCGCGAGGTCGAACGAGTAGGCGATCAGGTCGATTCCGGGCGCCGGTGCGAAGTCGATCTGGGGCTGCCGGGCGAAGCCCATGCGTTCGTAGAGCCGGATCGCGTCAGGCATCCACACAGCGGTGTGTAGGATCAGCCGCAGCCGACCGTCGGCTCTGGCGCGGGCCAGGCACCACTCCGTCAGGGTTCGGCCGACCCCCCGCCGTCGGTGGGCGCGATCGACCGCGAGCATCCGCATCCCCGCCTCTCCCTCGCGCAGCCCCTCGGAGTAGGGGTCGTTCGGGCCTGAAACGTAGGTCACGCCGCCGAGCAACTCTCCCGCGGGGGTCGACGCCACGACCACGCATGAGGTCTCGGCGCGGCGGGCCACGTCTCGCAACTGAACGTCGTAGACGTCCTGGTGCGGCATCTCGAACGGGATGGCGCGGTATGCGGCCACGGTCAGCTCGCCCAGGGCCGCGTACTCGTCGGGGCGAACGGGGCGGATCAGGAACGTTGCTCGGGTCTCGCTCACGACGGCAGGGTAATCCCTCGGGCGCCCCGGCCGTCGCATAAGTTGCCCTATCTCGGCTCCGGTGACCCAAACGAGGCGCGGCGGTCGATCGCGGGCCGATCCCGTAGCTCACCGCCGATCATAAAGAGCAAAAACGATCCGCTCTGAGACACAGCCCGAGACAGCGCCCGGCGACGGCGCGATCATGGTGGCATGGCAGGTCATGCCGACGATCCGCTCCTGGTCTTCGGGCCGCGCTCGCTGGCGTACGACTTCGGGCCGAGCCATCCCTTGAGCCCACGACGCTTTGGGCCCGGCATCGAGCTGCTGCGGTCGGTCGGGGCGGCGCCGGGGCTGGCGCCCGAACCTGCGAGCGATACCGAGCTCGAATGGCTGCACGCGGCCGGCTACCTGGCTGCGGTGCGGCGCTTCTCGGCCGATCCGGACGGGTTTCCCGAGTCAGGAATTGGGCCGGGCGACGATCCGGCCTTCGCAGGCATGCACGAGGCAGCTGCCACAGTCGCCGGTGGCTCGATCCGGGCGCTGGAGGCGATCCTGCGCGGCGATGTGGAGCACGCCTATCACCCCGGCGGCGGCTTGCACCACGCCATGCGAACGCGGGCGAGCGGCTTCTGCATCTACAACGATGTCGCCCTGGCGATCGCCCGGGCTCGAAGAGACGGCCTGCGCGTGCTGTACGTCGATCTGGACGTGCACCACGGCGACGGTGTCCAGGCCCTCAATGCCGGTGACCCCGGCGTGCTGACGATCTCGTTCCACGAGACCGGTCGCTCGCTGTTCCCCGGCACGGGTTTCGTAGACGAGCTGGGGGAGGGGAGGGCGGCCGGGACCTGCGTCAACGTTCCGCTCGAGCCGATGTGCGGGCCCGATGCCTGGCTGGCGGCGGTGCGAGGCGTCGTGCCCGCGCTGGCGGCGGCCTTCGGGCCGGACGTGATCGTCAGCCAGCACGGCTCCGACGGCCACGTCTGGGATCCGCTGGCACACCTCTCGCTGACGACGACGGCGATGGGCGAGGCGGCTCGGCTGGTAGATCGGCTGGCGCATCGCTACGCGGGCGGACGATGGCTCGCGACCGGCGGCGGAGGCTACGCGATCTACCGCGTGGTGCCGCGGGCGTGGGCGCTGACGTGGCTGGCCGGCGCGCACCGGGAAGCGCCGCGGCTGCTCCCGGTAGAGTGGCGGGAGCGCTGGGCCGGCGAGGCTGCGCGCTGGGGCGACGATCCGCTGCCGCACGGCTTCGAGGACGAGCCGGGCGTTCCGCCCGAACGATCCGTCAGCCCGGCAGCTGCCTCGGCGGCCGGGCGAACGGTCGAGCTCGTTCGAACACTGACGCTACCGGCGCTGCTGCGAGTCGCCCAGGAACGAGGTTGGTGGGCGGCCGAAGGTTCGGGTGTCTCCTCGAGCGCTTTGTCGGCCCGAACTGCGTCGGTCGGCATGGCCGAAGGGACGCCGGAGCTGGTCGCGCCGCTGACCCTCGAGATGCTCGACCGGCTACAACTGGCGGCTCGATCGATCGCGCCCGCCGACCCGGGCGAGGGGCTCGCGCTGCTGCGCACCGCGCTTCGAGACGGCGCCGTGGCCGCGGGCGCCGTCGCCGGGGAGTGGCTGGTCGGCGTCGCGCTGGCGGCGCCCGCCGCGTTCGAAGGCGTCGATGAACTCGCGGCCTTGGGCGTGGCGCCGTCGTGGCGTCGTCAAGGCATCGCCACAGCGCTGCTTCGGGCCATCGTGGAGTGGCAGGACGGCCGTGGCCGGGCGCTGGTCGCGTTGCACACCGTCGGCGAGCGCGACCCATTCGATCCGCTTCCCCGGGAGGCGCGCCGCTCCGTGGCCGAGCGACTCTTCCGCGTCGCCGGCATGAGTTCCGCGGCGGTGGCACGCGTGTCCGCTGCCGACGCCGGTGCGTTCGCGGCCTTCCATCTCGCGGCTGGCCGGCACAATGGTCTCGAGTCGATTCAGCCCTGGCTCGAAACGGTCTGAGGCCGGCTGCCCCGCAGGCTGGCGATTCAGCCCTTCACGCCGACTCCTCCCCATGCGCAAACACGGGGAAACGTCGCCCTGCTCCGTCCGCCCTCGCCCCGTTCGCCACGCCGCCCGCCCGAACCGCGCCGCGCCGCCACGCCCCGCGTCGGCGCCCGAACTACCGACCGCCGCCGAGCGGCCTCGGCGGCCCGTTTGGGGACAAGCCCGCCGCCGCACCCGGGCAACGCGGACCCATCCGGCCGGCCCCATTAACGCTAACTGGCCGACTCTTATATTACGGAGCATGTCTGCCGATAAACGCTGAGTCGCCCACTCTTATATTTAGCAACCTAACCAATACCGACGACCGCAGTATTAGAAAGGTCCGACCGGACTGGCTCTTTGGGACATTCGGCACCCTAGCCAAACAGTAAGGCCCTCTATATTCGATCTATCGACAACGAACAGGCCGGCAGCCCAGGGTGGGCGGCAGGCCGACATCATCGAAAGGTGTAAGGAGCAGCGATGGATCGCACCAGTCGCGGGATCTTCTTTCTCCGGGTCGTCGTGGGCGGCGGGTTCCTGTTTGCCGGCCTCGACAAGTTCTTCATGCTGGCAGGCGGCACGCCATTCACGGCGGCCGGCTTCCTGAAGGGCGCCACGGGCGGAGCGTGGCTGGGCAGCACCGGCGTCGTCAACCCGACGCATCCCTTCTGGGCCTCTCTCGCCGGTAACGCGAGCCTGATGTCCGTCATAGACACACTCGTTGTCTTCGGCGAGTGCGCGGTCGGCATCGCGCTGATCCTCGGCCTTGCGACCCGCTTCGCCGGGATCTGCGGCGCCGTGATGATGGCCCTCTTCTTCGTGGCCAACTGGAGCTTCGCGACCGGCCCGTTCAACGAGCAGTTCATGTACGGCGTCATCGCCGGCACGATCGCCTTCGTCGGCGCGGGTGCCTACGCTCTCGACTCCGTGGTCGAGAAGCTCGCCATCACGCAACGGATCCCGGTCGTCAAGTACGCCCTCGGGTAATCGACCCGGAGGACTGTTCCACCGAAAACTCAGCGCGGGGAGCACCCGTCGCACTCTCCTCCCTGCATCTGGAACGGCGGGCCCGGCGGCCCGCCGTTTCTGTTTGCCCAGGTCGGGCCGCTTCGGGCGGGAGGTCGCGGCCCGGCTTCTTTCGCCGGGCCGCTCGGCGGCGCTGTCAGGCCATCGGGCGGGAGGCCGCGGTTGGCTGAGCCGGTCCGGCGAGCGACCACCGCGGCCGGGTCCCGCGTGTCTTCGAGACGAGTACCGCGTTTTGTAACACGTCCGTGGGCACGGCCGTCTCAGGCCGAACGACGTCTGCCGACGGAATCGTGCATTATCGACAGGCACGGAGGGCTGACTTGACCCGGACACCCCTTTCGACCGGCAAAGAGAGGCTCCAAACGATGCAGCCCAAGCCGCCCGAGCGCTCCTATTCGCCAGCCGTGGCGGCGATCCTGAGCCTGATACCCGGCCTCGGCCACGCCTACGTCGGGTGCCCGAGACGCGGCCTGATCGTGGCGATTCCCTGGATCGCCGTCATTGCGGCGGCCCTCCTGGTTGTCGTCTTCGACCACCACGGTCTCCTGTTCGCGGCGACCGGCTCGACCGCATGGCTGACCAGCCTCACGCTCGTGCTGCTCGGCCTGCTCGTTTGTCACGGCTTCGTGGTGGTCGACGCCTTCAGGCTGGCGGGTGGGTCGCTGCGCGGCATCGTGAAGGCCCCAACCCACGCCCGATTCGCCGGACCGGTGATGATCGGCATGGTGCTGGCGACGTCGGTCTTCTACGGTGGAGCGGCCTCCGTGACATATTCGGGCGTCAACGCGCTTTCTGACATCTTCGCGCCGGCGCCGGTCTTCATCGGGGACAACGGCACGCCTCCGCCCAGCTCCTCGATGCCGCCGGACGACAACGCCATCGACACGCTGCCGCCCGATCCGACCGCGTCCGGCTCGGTCGGGGCCTCCGGCTCGCCACTCGCCACCAAGGCGCCCGTGGTCTACTCGCTCGGGGGCCTGCCCAACTTCACCGGGACCGCCACAGATTGGGCCGCCGACGGCCAGCTCAACGTGCTCCTGATAGGCATCGACGCCGGTCCGGGCGGCAGCCGCTACTACGGCCTGCGCCCCGACTCGATGATCCTGCTACAGGTCGACCTGGCGACCGGGCGGGCGGCCATGTACGGCATTCCGCGCAACCTGATCAATGTCCCGCTGCCACCCGCTTCGGCGAAGCACTACGCCTGCCATTGCTTCGGCGCCGGCCCGGGCCAGCTCAACGCCAACTTCCTGATCGACTATCTGTGGAATGAGGCGGCGAACGTTCATCCTTCCTGGTACTCGCAATACGGCACAGGCAGCAGCACCACGGCCAAGTTCCTGCGTGGGCTGGGAGCTCTCCAGGGCGCGGTGAGCGAGCTCGCCAACGTCCAGGTCGACGGTGCGGTCGTCATCAACCTGCCCGGTTTCGTCACGCTCATCAACGCCCTTGCCCCGCATGGCCTGAGCATCAACGTCCCCTACGAAGTCAAGCAGGACAAGCGTTTCGGTTACGAACCTGCCAACGGCGGCAGGGACGTCTACAACATCGACATAAAGGCCGGCCAGCAGGTCATGAACGGAACGGTGGCGCTGGAGTACGCCCGCCTGCGGCACGTCATCGGCTACGACTCGGACTACTACCGCATGAAGCGCCAGCAGCTGGTCCTGCGGGCGGTCCGGGATGAGATCGACCCGTGCGCTCTGCTTCCGCAGGTCCCTGCCATCCTGAACGCTCTGGGCGGGTCGATCTGGACCAACCTGCCCGAGTCCGACGCGCCGACGATTGCGGCTCTGGCGGCGAAGGTTGGCACGAGCAACACCGCCGACTTCAGTCTCGACCCGACCACCACCGGCGCGGCGTCCGACATGCTCGACCAGGCCTCGCTCAACAAGATCCACAGCATCGTGGCCGGCGGCCTGAACAGCGTGCCGGCCGGGATCAGCGGTGGAAATAGCGGTGGCGGCCTCAGCTGCTAAGCAAGTGCCGGCGCCGCATAAGACGGCCGAGGTATCCCAGGGTCAGCACCTTTCCACTGTGAGTTGGCAGGGAGAGAAGTCCGGCCCGCCGGCTGCCATCCTGTCATCAGAACGGATGGTCTAATGGCCGGCCCACGCCTATACTGGCCGTCTCGTGGCTGCCGCATCTGACTCGCCCGAACCGAAGACGACGATTCCCGCCGCCGACGATCCGCTCGCTCCGTTTAGCCCGGCGGTCGCCGATTGGTTCCGTTCAGCCTTCGCGGCGCCGACGCCGGCCCAGGCCCAGGGTTGGGCGAGCATCGCGGCCGGTCGCCACACCCTGATCCACGCTCCGACCGGCAGCGGCAAGACCCTGGCCGCGTTCCTGTGGACACTGGATCGGCTGGCCCGCGAGCCGCGACCGCGGACGGCCGCCGCCCCCGGATCGGTTCGCGTCCTCTACATCTCACCGCTCAAAGCCCTGATCTACGACATCGAGCGCAATCTACGGGCCCCGCTCGCCGGGATCCGGCTGGCCGCCGAGCGGCTGGGCGAGCCGGTGCCCCAGATCGAGGTCGGCGTCCGGACCGGCGACACACCGGCCGAGGAACGCCGCCACCTGGTCCGTAATCCGCCGGACATCCTGATCACCACGCCCGAGTCGCTGTACCTGATCCTCACCAGCCAGGCGGCCGAGATCCTGCGCGGGGTCGAGCACGTCATCGTCGACGAGATCCACGCCGTCGCGGGCACCAAGCGCGGAGCCCATCTCGCGCTCAGCCTGGAGCGGCTGGAGAAGCTGACCGCGCGCCCGCCCCAACGGATCGGCCTTTCGGCGACCCAGCGCCCGGTCGAGACGATCGCCCGATTCCTCGGCGGCATAGGGCCGGGCAGGGCCGGGGAGAGCCGCGCGGTTTCGATCGTCGACACCGGCACGCGCAAGATCCTCGAGCTGTCGGTCCGCGTCCCGGTCGAGGACATGGGAAAGCTCGGCGAGCTGCTGCCGCCCGAGGAGCAGCCCGGCGGCCCCGTCACAGCTCCGGAGGCGCGCAACAGCATCTGGCCGGCGATCCACCCGCGGATCCTCGAGCTGATCCGCGCGCGTCACTCCACGATCGTCTTCGTCAACTCCCGCAGGCTGGCCGAGCGATTGGCCAACAAGCTCAACGAGCTCGCCGGCGAGGAGCTCGTCCGGGCTCACCACGGCTCGCTGGCGCGCGAGCAGCGCGTCCAGATCGAGGAAGCGCTCAAGGCCGGGCGACTGCCGGCGATCGTCGCCACCAGCTCGCTCGAGCTCGGCATCGACATGGGCGCCGTGGATCTCGTCATCCAGGTCGAGAGCCCGACCTCCGTGGCCAGCGGCCTGCAGCGTGTCGGTCGGGCGGGGCATCAGGTCGGCGAGCCGAGCCGGGGCGTCATCTTTCCCAAGTACCGCGGCGATCTCCTCGAGGCCGCCGTCGTGGCGGCGCGGATGCACGAGGGGGCGATCGAGGAGACCAAGCTGCCCCGCAACCCGCTCGACGTGCTCGCCCAGCAGATCGTGGCGATGACGGTGCGCGAGGCCTGGACCGCCGACGAACTGTTCGAGACGGTCCGGCGGGCGGCCCCTTACGAGAGCCTGACCCGCGACGCCTTCGAAGCTGTCCTGGGAATGCTGGCCGGGTCGTATCCGAGCGACGAGTTCGCCGAACTCAAGGCGCGCGTCGTGTGGGACCGCGAGACGGGCCGCGTCGAGGGCCGGCGCGACGCGCGGACGGTGGCGATCACCAGCGGTGGGACGATTCCGGACCGCGGACTTTATCCCGTGTTCCTCGTTGGCGAGGCGGGCACTTCGGGGCGGCGGGTTGGCGAGCTGGACGAGGAGATGGTCTACGAGAGCCGCGTCGGCGAGGTCATCGCGCTGGGGGCCACGAGCTGGCGGGTGGAGGAGATCAAGCCGGACAGGGTGGTCGTGTCGCCGGCGCCGGGTGTGCCCGGCAAGATTCCGTTCTGGCACGGCGACGGGTTGGGGCGGCCGATCGAGTTGGGACGGGCGCTCGGCGAGTTCGTGCGTGAGCTCGAAGGCGACCTGGGGGGCGGTGAGCGGGGCCGCGGCAGGGCGATGCGGCGGCTGATGGAGCACCACGACCTGGATGAGATGGCGGCCCAGAACGTGCTGGGCTATCTCACCGAGGAGAAGGAGACGGCCGGGTCGCTGCCCACCGATCGGCGCATCGTCGTGGAGCGGTTCCGCGATGAGCTGGGCGACTGGCGGATCGTCGTGCTGACGCCGTTCGGCGGGCGAGTGCACGCGCCGTGGGCGCTGGCCATCGAATCGAGGCTGGAGGAGCGGCTCGGCCAGGGCGCGCAGACCATCTGGTCGGACGACGGCATCGCGATCCGTCTGCCGGAGGGTGAGGTGGCCGGGGGCCGCTGGGGCGACGGCTCGGGCGACCCCGGCGCCGTGGGCGGCCGCGACGGCTCGATACGCGACCTGCTCTTCCCATCGGCCGAGGAAATCGAAGACCTGGTGGTGGGCCGGCTCGGCACCTCGGCGATGTTCGCGGCGCGGTTCCGTGAGAACGCGGCGCGGGCGCTGTTGCTGCCGCGGCGCCGGCCCGGCTCGAGAACGCCGCTCTGGCAGCAACGGCAGCGTTCGGCGGGGCTGCTCGCGGTGGCCAGCCGGTACGGCTCGTTTCCGATCATCGTCGAGACGTACCGTGAATGCCTGGCCGATCTCTTCGACCTGCCGGCCCTGCGCGAAATCCTCGGCGGAGTTGCGCGGCGCGAGATCGACGTCCGGGAAGTAGAGACGGCGGCAGCGTCGCCGTTCGCCGGCTCGCTGCTGTTCGACTATCTCGCTGCCTACATGTACGAGGGCGACGCGCCGCTGGCGGAGCGTCGGGCCGGCGCGCTTGCCCTGGACCGCGAGCTGCTGCGCGAGTTGCTCGGCCAGGAGGAGCTGCGCGATCTCATCGACCCGGCGGCGCTGGCGGACCTCGAGCTGTCGCTCCAGGCGCTCGTCCCGGAGCGAGCCGCCCGAACCGCGGACGCGCTGCACGACCTGCTTCGGCGCCTGGGCGATCTGTCGGCGGAGGAGGTCGCGGCGCGGATCGCGGAGCCGCCGGCCGCCGGAGAGTGGCTCAGCGCGCTGGGAGGGTCGCGCCGCGCCATCGTCCTGCGCATCGCCGCCGAGGATCGCTGGATCGCCATCGAGGACGCGGCCCGTTATCGCGACGCGCTCGGAGTGGCGCTGCCGGTCGGAGTTCCGGCGGCGTTCCTCGCGCCGGTGCAAGACGCTCTTGGCGGCCTGGTCGCGCGCTGGGCTCGCGGGCACGGACCGTTCCACGCCCCGGAGCCGGCGCGGCGATGGGCGATTCCGGCGGCTCGAGTCGAGGAGGCGCTCGAGCGGCTGCTGGAAGCGGGCACGATCCTGCGCGGCGAGTTCCGGCCCGGCGGCACTGAGCGCGAATGGTGCGATCCGGAGGTTCTGCGCCAGCTCCGGCGCCGATCTCTGGCCCGGCTGCGGCGCGAGGTCGAGCCGGTCGAACAGGTCGTGCTGGCGCGGTTCCTGCCGGCCTGGCAAGGGATTCGGGCGGTCGGGGATGCCGCCCCCGTTCTCCGTCCCGAGGCCGCTCTGGAGCGGCTGGCGGAGGTGGTCGATCAACTTGCGGGGGTGCCCATCCCCGCCTCCGTCCTGGAGCGCGATGTCCTGCCCGTCCGAATCCCCGGCTACCAGCCGCGCCTGCTGGACGAGCTGGGCGCCATGGGCGAGGTGGCCTGGGTTGGGCGCGGCAGCCTCGGCCGCGACGACGGTCGGATCGTGCTGTACCGTCCCGGTCGCGAGGCGCTGCGCGATCTGGCGGCCGGCGAGGCGGAGCCGCCGGGCGACGACATCCACGAGCGGCTGCGCGAGAGGCTCCGACAACGCGGCGCCTCCTTCTATCGCGAGCTGGCGTCGGCGGCCGGCCCCGTGGCGGAGCGCGCGGTTCTCGACGCGTTGTGGGACCTGGTCTGGGCTGGCGAGATCACCAACGACACCTTTGCCCCTCTGCGCGCGCTGCGCTGGCGGCGCCCTTCCGGTGAGCGGCGGCCTCGGCCCGGGCGGCTGCAGCTGGGCCCGCCGGAGGCGGCCGGACGGTGGTCGCTGGTCGAGCGGAGCGACGGGCCCGCCCCGGCCGGGAGCGGCGCCGGCAGCGGCGCCGGAAGTGGCGCCGCGGCCCGCGGCAGCGGCGCGGCCACGACGCGGTTGCATTCACTCGCCACGGTCCTGCTCGATCGCCACGGCGTGCTCACTCGTGAGGCCGTTTCCGCCGAGGAAGTGGCCGGCGGCTTCAGCGCCGTGTACCCGGTGCTGCGGGCGATGGAGGAGTCGGGGCGGATCCGCCGCGGCTACTTCGTCGATGGGCTCGGCGCCGCGCAGTTCGCCCTGCCCGGGGCGGTGGATCGGTTGCGTTCGCTGCGCGAGGCGCCCGACGACGCCGATGCCGGTCTGGCCGTCCACCTGCTGGCAGCGGCGGATCCAGCGAACCCTTACGGCACCGCGCTCGCCTGGCCACGCCGCGGCGAGGCGGATCGGCGGCCACTGGCGCGGGCGGCCGGCGCCTACGTGGTCCTGGTGGACGGAGCCGCCGTGCTCTACCTGGAACGGGGCGGGCACTCCCTGCAGACGATGCCCGCGTCCGACGACGGCGAGATGGCGCGGGCGGCCCTGGTTGGTCTGCGCGAGCTCGTCGAGGGCGGGCGTTCGCGGGAACTGGTGATCGCCCGCGTCGACGGCGAGCCCGTGGCCTCGTCGCCCTGGCGGCCGCTCCTCGAAGAGACGGGCTTCGCCGCCGGGTACCGCGGCTTCGTTCTTCGACCCTCGGGCCGCCGGGTGGTTGCGTCGGGACGGGGCTTGCCGCCGGAGACGGCCCTGGCCGAGAACTACTGGCGTCGCCCTTCCGGATCGCGCGGCACCGGACCCCGCGGCTAGCCTGGCGTTGCGCCGATGCCCGAAGGCGACACTCTCTACCGGACGGCGGCGGCTCTTCGCCCGCACGTCGTCGGCCGCAGGATCGTGTCCGCCTCCGCGCGTCAGCCCGGGCCCCGGGCGGAGTGCCTCATCGGTGCGACGGTGGAGTCGGTCGAGTCGCGCGGCAAGCAACTCCTGATCCGCTTCGATTCCGGGCTGGAGCTCCGCACCCATCTGGGCATGCACGGGTCGTGGCATCGCTACGCTCCCGGCGGGCGCTGGCGGCGTCCCGCCGCCCGCGCCCGCATCGCCCTTGGCGTGGAGGGCGCGGTTGCCGTCTGTTTCGACGCCCCGACGGTCGAGCTGTTCGACGTTCGGGCCGAGGCGTCCCATCCGGTGCTCGCCGCTCTGGGCCCGGACTTGATG
>Ga0182021_10001890_pt1 | contig 24324 bp, 28 predicted proteins | sample 612E3MmetaG_FD_120493 | JGI IMG/M metagenome (GOLD analysis project Ga0182021, IMG submission 120493) | Permafrost microbial communities from Stordalen Mire, Sweden - 612E3M metaG (Illumina Assembly) | ecosystem: Environmental > Terrestrial > Soil > Wetlands > Permafrost | place: Sweden... | reverse complement strand
ACCTTTGAGACCCAATATTTATGGTCGAAATTACTGTGGTATGTTTGAAAAAACTTAGCGGACTTTGAGTGCGTATCTGCCTTTTTCTTTTATGTTCATGGCTTTTGCAATAGCTGAGTTGTCCGGGTCAAACATTACCAACAAGCCGCTGAAATCTTCACTAAAATTTGTGGATTTGCATTTGCCGCAAACGTTTTCTTTTGTTATGAAATGACAGCTAGCACAGGCTTTTTCACTCATTCAATTTCACTCCTTTATTCCGCTTTTTCCTTGCCTTCAACTTGTTTCTTTTCTGGCACTGGAGGCGACTCCTTTAACCAGTCAAGTTTACCCAAAAATGGTTGTCTGGCGGTAACCCCAATTTTTCCTGAACTTCCAGCCCTGCCAAGCGAAACGGCAGTTATTCTAACGCGTACTTGATCGCCTGTTGTTACCTTTCTTTTACTTTCTTTGCCAAGCAGAACACCTTGCTTTTCGTCATAAGAGATGTAGTCATCCATAAGTTGCGAAACGTGAAGTAACGCATCTACTGGTCCGATTCGAACAAAAGCGCCGAAATCAGCTATTTCAACTACGTCTCCTTCGACCACTTCTTGAATTACAGGGTAGAATGTTAGCAACGAAAAAGTTACTTTGTGGAAGGTTGCTCCGTCGCCTGGAATTATTTTGCCGATAGGACTCACTTCTATACTTGTAACTGCAATTACGTATCCTAGCTCCTCATCTACGACTCCCTCATACTTCTGTTTCACTTGTTCGCGTCCAACTTTTTCAAGAGGGTTGCCGAAGGTTTCAGGTGGAATGCGGATAGTGTCCTGCAGTGTTATTAGCTTAAACATGGTTATATCAATCCGTCAATCTCTAGGCGAGATTTTTGTCTCACATAAATCACTGGCACACTTATATCTCTTAGCCTCTTTCGCAATTGACTATCGTTGGTAAATACGGGTGAATTCCACGCTTTTGCCACCTTAACCAAGATGTCGTCAGTCGTTAATTTTCCGTCACAGTCAACTGAAACATATGTGCATTTCTCAGCGAGCTTTAACGCAAAAACAGCTTCCCTGCGAGTTTTAGGTGATTCCTTGGTAGCTAGAAGTTCAAGTTCATGCTTAATTGGCGAAAGTAAAATAAAATTAACGCGGCGATTTAGTAAGCGTTCCGCTTGTGAAAAAATATCTATTTTAAACTGTAGAGGAACAAATAATGAGTTTGAGTCTAAAATAATTTTTAACGTGTCATTTTTTTTTGGTAACCCTATCACCACTACGGCTCCTAACCATTGAAAACTTTGCGTGCTTAAAAATTTTTAATTTTCATTAAGTTCACTAAGTTGTAGGCAGTCTTAAACTTGCTATCAGTTTAAATACCTTAAGCAAATGATTTGAGCAACAGTCAGGTGAACATATGCTTCGAGAGAAATCTTGCGGTGCAGTCATTTTCATAAAGAAAGATGAGTCAACAAAGTATCTGTTACTCAATTACGTCGCAGGTCACTGGGATTTTGTTAAAGGTAATGTTGAACCAAATGAAAACGAAAAACAAACCGTTGTCCGCGAACTACAAGAGGAAACAAGCATTACTAATGCACAATTCGTAGAAGACTTTAGAGAACCAATTGTTTATTTTTACAGAAGGCAAGGTTTAACGGTTCATAAAGAAGTAGTTTTTTTTGTGATGGAAGCGTATACCGACAAAGTGCAGTTGTCTTTTGAGCATGTAGGGTATGCCTGGTTGGATTATCAGCATGCTATGGAAAAATTAACTTTCAAAAACTCTAAAGACGTGTTGCAAAAAGCTCACGATTTTTTGAAGAAAAACGGTATAATAAAGCCTACTGAATAAGTAATTAACTATTTACTTTGTTATTATGAGTCCGTATCCAATTAGTCTCCAGCGTGCAGTAATTTTTCTGCTGATGGCGACTCTGGAACCAGGTAGAGCACAAATTGGTCTAGTTAACTTTACTTTAATGATGTTTTGCTTTATTGAGAGAATTTTACCAACGTTTACCGCGGCTCCAATGTGCAGTAACAGAACTTCGTCAGGATTAAATTTTTCAACTTTCAGTAACTCCTTTGTTCCTACGGCTCGCTCTAAAACATGAGTTTCCAACGTAAGCTCTGTAAGTGTTGGAGGAAGTCCTCCTGCCTTTCCAGCGATGCTGCCTGTTAAACCGTCTGCTTTGGAATAAGATGGGTCAAGGCAAGTTCCCACGGCAACTAATCCTCCACTGGTTGCTTCTTTAACGCTTTTTTCACCAGCGTTTAGACTCACTATTTCGCTCATTAATGGATCATAAATGGTTTTTCCTTCTCTTTCAACGCTGATTCCTGGTCTTATTTCTATTTCTTCTCCAACGACGAATTTTCCTTGGGCTATGGTTCCGCCTATAATTCCACCTTCAAGACCTTCGATGGTAGTTCCTGGTTTGTTAATGTCGAAAGATCGGATAATATACATGAGCGGCGGCTTAGTTTCATCTCTCTTTGGAGTTGGAATAATTGTTTCAATTGCGTTTAGTAGCACGTCAATGTTTATTCCACGCTGAGCAGAAATTGGAATAATTGGCGCTTTCTCAGCGACCGTGCCTTTGACGAAATTTTTGATTTCTTTATAGCTTTCCAGTGCTCTCTTCTCATCTACAATATCAATCTTGTTCTGAACTATAATCAAATTCTTTATACCGCTAACTTCAGCCGCCGCTAAGTGCTCACGTGTCTGCGGTTGAGGACACGGTTCATCAGCTGCAATGACCAGAATTGCGCCATCCATAATGGCTGCGCCGGAAAGCATAGTGGCCATTAATGCTTCATGCCCCGGAGCATCGACAAAACTTATTGCTCGAACAAACTCTGCTTCAGAATTACATGCTTCACAATAGGGCTTAATTGTATAATTTTTTGGTGGCTGACATTTTGGGCATTTGTAAATTGGCATGTCAGCATAGCCCAGTTTTATGGTGATGCCTCTCTTGAGTTCTTCACTGTGCCTAGATGCCCATACACCAGTTAACGCTTGGACCAAGGTTGTTTTTCCATGATCGACATGACCTATGGTACCAACGTTGGCTTCGGGTTGTTTGGGTAAGGCTTTACTAGTGTTACTCATTTTATTCTCTTCTTAGATAAGTCTGGTGAATTATGAATAAATTATTGGCTGTTTATAAGTTTTAAGGATTTATTTTGTCAAACTTTGCTTATTTTGTGACTTGTTGAGGTTTCGCTTCGGTGGTTTTTGTGGCTGGTTTTTCAACGATTTTCATGTTTATCTGCGCGATTTCATCTGTTATTGTGCTTCCTCGGACGGTTTTGCGTTTTCTTTCGCCGCTTTTCTTAGCTTTAAATCCTGCTCCACCGCTGAGTACAATTTTTCGGCGTACACCGCCATGAACGTTTCCTATCATTGGGAAGCCGTCTTTATCGGATCCGCCCATTATTTGTATTTTATGCGCTGGTAGATCTACTACTGCGCCGTCGATTATTTCTCCAAGTCTTCTACCGATGAACGAGGCTGCGCGTGCTTCTTCAAGCTCGACAACTTTTGAAGTTCCTGTTTCAGGATCCGATACTATTATCTTAAACTTTGTCATTTTGCTGCTTAACTCTCCAGCGCAGTATGAAATTGGGCAACTCTCTATTAAGGATTTATGAAAAAATAATGGCTCATCTCTGCCTTTTAAGCGAGTTTAGTTTATTCAGGTAAATGTTTTAATCTGACTCTTATGTCGTCTCTTGACTATGTGGCGGTTGGGGTTCTTCTTTCATGACATGGCGTTTGGATTACTGACAGTTTTCATACCGCTATATGTAACAGTTTTCCTAGGTGGATCGCTGCTTGTTCTTGGAATCATGACTTCAATAGCTATTTTCTGTTCAATACCTGCTTCATATCTCTGGGGGTATCTCTGTGATAAAACACGTCATTATAAGGCCTTTATTCTTCTTTCTTTTTCTTCAAGCGCTGTAATTCTTTTCGTAATGACCCTTTCATTTGCTCAGAATTTAGTCATTTTTGTTGTATTATACATTATCATGCAAATGCTTCATGTTGCGCACGAATCACCAAAAAATGTACTTATTACAGAACATTACAGTCGTAAAGATTGGGAGAAGTCGTTTGCTTTTTATGAAGCCATTACTGAAATTGGGTTTATTATTGGCTTAACGGTTGGGCTGTTCCTTTTTGCAACTGCCATAAGTTTTCCCATTTTGTCGACATACGCTCTGTATTTCTGCAGTCTTTTGAGCGTAATTTCATTTATTTTGGCTTTAGCCTTAATTGCTGATCCAATGATGATTTTTGAACGACGATTAGTACACATAGAGAGAAAACTCGACTATACTAATCGCGGTCTTGAAGCCTCAGCTAGATTAATGGATGGATTACCATTGCGGGGGTCCCTGAAAAAAGACAGTTTTCTAGGATTCGCTTTGGCTATAGTCTTGTTTTCTTTAGCGACAAGCATCTTTTTCACGCCTCTCCCGATTTATCTCCGACAAATATTTGATGGACAACAACAATACGTTTATCTTGCGTATATCCTCAACTCCGTAGGAGCAACTGCGGGCTACTTCCTAATTCGTCAACGCGCAGAGTCAATAAATATTAAGAAACAAATGCCTCGCTTTATTTTGTTGCGCAGTCTCCTTGTTTTCGCACTCGTCGCTTTCATTTCGCTTGCTTTTGCCCCTACGTTCATAACTTGCCTTTTTCTTGTTTGCCTAGGTTTTGCATATGCGATGTATTACATTATGATGCTTTCTCTCTCAATGGAACTAATACCTGAGGGGAAAGCTGGTCTCTTCGACGGGATGGTTGGGTTAGGTGCTGGAATAGGTGCTTTCCTTGGGCCTTTCTTAGCTACAAATTTGAACTATTTGCCCACATTCGTAATTACAGCTGTCCTCTTCTTGGCTGCATTCATATTTCTAAAAATAAATCGTTAAAAAAATAAAAAGAAAAAAGTTGAGCGAGCCTTTAGGCTCAGGTTTCAAGTTTATTCTGTGTGTACTCTGAATAAGTCTATGTCTTCGCGCATGGCTGGGGTTAATTCAAGGAAATCTCTAACTGCACGTTCAATGTCTTTAGATTGGGTGACATATCTTCCAACTATTAGGATGTCAGCGCCTTGTTCTAATGCTTCCTTGGCTGTTTCTGGCACGATTCCACCTGCGACTGCTATTAGGAACTTTTTGCCAATGAATGCTTGCCGTATGATTTTTATACGTTCTAATCCGCATGTTCTGCCGCTTTCTTGATCGATGCCTCGGTGTAAAATGACGATGTCTGGGAAATTCTTAAGTGATTTAAGTTTTCCAAGCACGTCTTCAACATTTAGCATGTCGATGACCCCGTAGATTCCAAGTCGTTTTGCTTCATGTACAAATGCATCGAGCGTTTCTGGCGGTGCTAATCCTGATGCAACTACTGCATCTGCAGTGTCTTCGTATGCGATGTCTGCTTCGACTTTTCCAACGTCAAGTGTCTTTAGGTCTGCAACCATGAAGACCTCTTTGGCTGATTGTCTTAGTTCGCTAATTACTCTTGTTCCGTAGCGTTTGATTAAGGGCGTACCTACTTCAATAATTATTCTATCGCTTCCTGGAAGTTGAGAAATGATTTTCTTTGCATTTTCAATCGAGGGTGCATCGAGCGAAATTTGTAGATATGGTGGTCTCCACAAACGTGCAACTTTGAATCCCATAATTGGGTGCTTTGCACGATCTTTGTCGTAGATTATCTTTTCCAGCGAAGGATACTTCTTTAATGCTCTTTGTAGTGCCATTTTTGTTGCGCCGTAGTTGTATTGGTATATTTTGCGGTAATCGGTTGCTTTTGGATGAATGAAAACGCTGCATATGATAACCCATTCGTCTAGCTTGTTTGCTGGGATGATTCCTTCTTCCGCTGAGTCTGCGATGGCTTTTGCAACTGCTGCTTGTGCTGGACCAAAAATTTTGCCTGTGTCTTCCATGTTTTTTATGGTAACCTTTGGCACGATTAGTGTGTGTGGTTTTGGCGGTAGGTTAGGTCTAATGACTGCAAGTACTGGTGTATGCCCAGCTGATAATTGTGTCATTCCATTTGCGAACGCTTGTCCAATGGGGCCGTTCTTGTCACCTATCATAAGGTCAATGTGTGCAACTTCGTTTCCTTCTCCTAATAAAGATTCACCGATTAGGTAGGTAGGTCCTGAATCTTCTTCAATGTCGTCAGTTACTGTCGGTACTTTGTCAGCAATATCTTTGAAATCGACATTGAACTCCTTTAACCAAGTGTAAAGTGTGTCTCTGTGGATTTCCATTTCTTTTGCAGTTCCAATTACTGTCGGTTTTGATGGCTTATTCTTTATACCCATTTCTTTTTTTGCTGCTTCTGTGAGCATTTTGATAAATTCTTCTCTTGTTTCTGGCTTTTTAACCTCTGATCCCGACATTTGTTCTAGCCTCAGCGCTCTCTTAGTTTTTCATATATATAAAAATGTCGGAACTGCTGAAAAAAATTTAGGATATTTGAGGTAATTTTAGTCGCTTATTGGTATATTGTATTTTGCTATTTGGGTTAGCGGTTTTTGTGAAAAGGTTACGGGTAAATCTATATATCCTGACGTTTTATTGATTTGTCATCTTGAGGAAATTCAATGTCATGGACTGACTGGGCTTGCCTATGCATATTCATATTAGGTTTTTTGCTCTTCTTAGTTGGCGCTAATATTTATAATGTAATTGTCGGTTACTCAGGCATTTACCTTTTCATCGGTGCAATTGCTGCTTATCTTATCATATATGTATACAAGGAATTGACCAAGACCACGTCTATTCAAAATCCATAAAGATTGCCGTATTTTTCATTTAGGTATTGCAGATAAAATTGGATATCCACGTTTTTTCCTGTTGCCTTCTTTATTAGCTCTTCAGGGTCATAGAGATCGCCTTGATTGTGAATGTTTCTTTTTAGCCAATCGTTAACGTGGTTTATTTTTCCCTCTGATAACTGCTTACGCCAGTCTGGAAGGTCTTTGGTGATTGCGGCAGCTATTTGTCCACTGTAAATGTTGCCAAGTGCGTAGCTTGGGAAATAGCCGTATAATCCGCTTGCCCAATGTGTATCTTGCATTACACCTTCAGAGTCATTCTCGACTTTCACTCCGAGGTATTCTTCGTACTTCTCGTTCCATATTTGGGGAAGCTCGTTGATTGTAATTTTGTCGGCGAAAAGATCTCTTTCAATTTCAAAGCGTATGATTATATGTAGATTGTATGTTACCTCGTCAGCTTCTATCCGAATTTTTGATTGCTCAACTTTGTTGATGGCTTTGATAAATTTGCTTAATTCAATGTGCGCGAGGTTTGGAGCGACTTTCTTTAGTTTGGGCATAAAGTATGTCCAGAACTCTTGTGAACGGCCAATTACGTTTTCATATAAGCGGGATTGTGATTCATGTATTCCGTAAGAGCAGGTTGAACCCACGGGTTGGTATTTCCATTTTGGGTTAAGATTCTGCTCATAAATTGCATGACCAGTCTCATGTAGCACCGAAAAGATCGAGCTTGCAAAATTGTTTAGGTGATAATGGGTGGTTATGCGTACATCGTCGTAATAGCCCGTCGTAAATGGATGTTCAGTCTCATCAATTCTGCCGCGAGCCTCAGACGAAGAAGTATCGTAACCCAGCCTTTGCGTTAGAAGCTGGGCAATTTGTCGTTGACTTTCAATTGGAACAGGCAGATTAAGCATCGTCATATCTGGTTTGTCCGCATTGACTTGAATTCTGCTTATCAGCTTCCTTAAGCCCTTTTGAAGTTCATTAAAAGTCGCAGTAATCTGCACTGCAGTCATTTTAGGTTCGAAATTATCAATCATTGCTTCATATGGCGTTTTGGTTTCTTTAATTTTCATGAGAATTTTTGCCGCTTGCTTGCTTAAATCTAAAAGTTTTTGCAAGTCGGTTTTGAAGAGGTTAAAGTTTTTTTGGGCTTTGGCTTTTTTCCAAATATTGACGGTCAAAGCTTCTTGTTTGGCAATGTCAGCTACCAGTTTTTCTGGCAGACTGGTTTGTTCTAAGTAGCTTTTTCTAATTAAGTAAAGATTACGTTTTTCCGCTTGATCGAGTGTTTCGTATTTTGGGCTTGTTTGTATGGTGTTCAATAGTCTCCCTTTTTCTGGATCAGTGGCTAACTTGTGTTGAATAAGGCTCAACAATGCAAGTTGCTCACTGCGTTGCTCCACAGCTCCTGGAGGCATCATAGTTTCCATATCCCAATGAATTATGCCTTCTGCAGTTCCGAGTACGACAACGTCTTTGGTTTTCGACAGTAATTCATTATACGATGCGGAGTTGCTCATTTTTTGTCACTTCTTTATGTTTTATAATAGAAATTTGGTTTATTAATGGTTGGTTGTAACCGAGTTAACGTTAATGGGATTGGCAAAGCTTTTATCTATTGACATTATAAATCCGATTTATTGAGGAAAAATCAGATGAGTAACGTAGAATCTAGTAAGACTTTAGCCGGCGTAGGTTCAATCTTGCTTGTACTTAGTATCGTTCCTACTGCAGGCGCAGTATTAGGTATCATAGGTCTAATTCTGCTGCTCATAGGTATCAAAGGGCTTGCAAACTATTATCAAGACAACGAAGTTTACCAAAATTCAGTAACTGGCGTAATATATTACGTAATCGCTGTAATAGCAGTAGCAGTTGCTATTGGCGCATTAGTATTTGGGTTTGCAACTATACTCCTGTTGGGCTTTGGCATATTGGCCTTCATTGGCGGTTTGGTCGTTGCATTCATATTCTATATACTGGCAGCACAACGTCTAAAGAAAACATTCGATACACTTGCAGAGAAATCAGGCGAACAATCGTTTAGAACAGCTGGCACTTTACTTTGGTGGGGCGCAATACTGACGATAGTATTTGTTGGTTTAATACTGATATTCATCGCTTGGATATTTGCAACAATGGCTTTCTTCTCTATGAAGCTTCAATCGCAACAACCTAGCACTTCGCAACAATATGGTTACACTCCCCCTCCAGCACCACAAGCTGCTCAGACATCGCCCACCGTTCAGGTAACTCGGTTTTGCCCAAATTGTGGTGCACCAGTACAACCAAACACCACTTTCTGTCCTAACTGCGGAAAACAATTGACAGCATAAAACCAATCTTCTTTCTTTTTAATTTTAAGAAAAACAAAAAATCTATCATACATAGATTTTTGATGCGCAGAAATCAATAAACGAAATAAAATAGAAAAGAATCGGCTTCATAGTTAGTTATTTGTTTTGTTATGCTTTTCTTGTTTCTATGATTTTTTGCTTTTTTTGAAAGTGTAGTTTTTAATGGTTAAGCTTAGAGCAATTATGGCTATCATTAAGACAATGCCTATGACGAAGATAATGTTGAAGGCTGTCTTGTTTCCAAAAGTCATTATGGTTGGCAGTATTGGCGGTCCCAATTTATCAGAATACGTGGAAATTATGGTTGTTGCGAGAACTGGACCAACAGCTCCTCCGAGATTTCGTAGCATTGTGTTCATTCCTAGGCCTACCGCCGTGTTTTCCTTAGGAACTGAAACTGAAATCATGTTTACGATGGGAATAATCAGCGACACAACGCCTACCAATGCGACAGCTACGTCTATAGTTAACTCCATTGTGGTACCTCTAAAGAAGGTAAATAATAGCAAACCCACAATGCTGATTGATGCCCCTAGCGTGATTATTGGTTTTGGTCCTATTCTGGTTACTAGTCTGCCCATCAATGGCCCAACAATAAGCATAACCAGTGTGGCAGGTGCAAGCGTTAACCCTGTATTGATAACACTTAATCCCAGTCCATATGGACCAATAGCTGAGGGGTACTGAGCGTAATAAATTACCGCGAAGAAGAGGAGGAACATGGACATGCTGGAAAGTATACCGACCAGGTTTGCTACAAGTACGTTTCTGATTTTTAGCAGGCTTAATTGAATAAGCGGGTTAATTTGTTTGTTTTCGAAGGCAAAGAATCCAACAGTTAAGAGTATGCCTGGAATTAGAAATGCAATGTTTTCAAGTGATAGCCAACCTAAAGTGGGTGCTTCAGTTAGATATAGCAGTATAAGGACTATACCAGACATCAGCATGCTTGTGCCAACGATGTCTACTTTGCTTTTCTCACCTGGCACATCTTTCTTGAGAGCTACCAGCGCTATGAAGAATAAAACGATGCTTAAAATGAAGGCAGAGTGGAAAGCCCATTGCCAACTTAAGTCTTGCACTATGTATGCGCCTATGATTAGACCTGCAGCGGCGCCGATGGCGAAGGTTCCGCTGATTATGCCCTGCGCAGTGGCTACTCGCTCTTTGGGGAAAACATCTGTGATTATAGCTAATCCCAAAGGGACTATGGCGAAGCCGATGCCTTGTATGGCTCTTGAAGCTATCAGCATGTAAATGTTTGTGGCGAATCCTGCTAATCCTACGCCTGCAATATAGAAGAGTAAAACTGTGAGGAAGATTTTTTTCTTGCCGTAAATATCGCCAAGTTTTCCGAAAAGCGGTGAGACGGCGGCTCCTACAATTAGGAAGGCAGAAGTGATCCAGGAAGCGATTGTTGCTGTCGTTGATAGATCTTTTTGGATGTCATATATGCCTGGAATAACCATTGTTTCTACGTAGTTGAGTAGCAGTGAGACTGCAGTTACCGTTAAAAGGACCCTTGTTGCGTAACTTGAGCCAAAACGGCTTGTGTTTTCTGTGGATGCCTTGTTAACTTTCATACTGAAACACTTTCTTACTGGTATACGAAAAATAGCGACTAACAGTCAACTAATATACTTATCGTCGCCAATAGCAAAGTTTTAAAGTTAAATGTCTAAAATACATTTGAAGTTAAATGCCTAAAGTTGTCCCAGAATATAAAGAAGTAGCTAAATCCAAAATTGTGGAAGCCGCTCGTGTAGTTTTCGGCAAAAAAGGCTATCATGACGCCACCATGGATGATGTCGCCAAAGAAGTTGGAGTAAGCAAAGGGGCTCTCTACTCATATTTTAAGAGCAAAGAGGATCTCCTCAAAGAAATCAGCCATCAAGGCCACCAAACATTGCGAACCATCCTCGGCGAAACAGGCTCATGTAAAAGTCTTGAAGCTGCTTTAGAACAGGTTTATGCAACCATTACTGGGAAATACAAAGGTAACTTACACACCCACTTTGAAATAGTCGCGCTCGCATCACATGATGCCAATATCAGAAAAATCGTCTTTACGGATTATCAAAAAGACATAGATGCAATAGAAATTTTTGTCGATAAAAAAAAGGAACAAGGCGTAATTCGCATGGATGTGAATGCTAGGGTTTTGGCAGAACTTTTTACCGCCCTCTATATGGGAACGCTGGCTAAACTCGTGATGGGATTCCCCAATGAAGTTGTGCGCGATCAATGGATTAAATCAATGGTGCTCATTCTAGGAATAGCTTCAAAACAACCTAAGAATTAGTTGAACATTATGATTTAGACTAAACTTTAAGTGAAACCCTGAGTAATTATTATAATAGAGTGCTGTTTTTATGAGCAAAAAAATAAGTGGTAAACCAAACAAGATGCCCACTGCTCTTCCCAAAGCTCCTATATTGCATGAAGAACCTATACAAGGGCTGAGTTCAGAAAAAGAAGTCTGTAAAATATGTGGAAAAACTTTCAAGACTCACACCCAACTAGACAGGCATATGGAAAACGAACATGGAAACCCAGAAAAAACACATTCAAAACCACATACTATGCATGATTAGTATATACATCGTAAACCGTTTAATTCATTTGACTTCTTCTTTTGAATCTCACTGATAACCCTGATTGTTCTGTTCTCCAGATAGTATTGAGTAACCGTATAGGGTTCGACTTTTTACATCTTCGCTTTTGAGAGGACACCAGATCATTAAGTAATTATGTACAAAAAACTAAGACTATACATGGCAGGACAATTCTAAAAAATGAACTGTATATACTCACAAATTTAGAAGCAAGTTGGTGCTCCGGCCGGGATTTGGACCCGGGTCGCCGACTCGAAAGGCCGGCATACTTGACCGGACTATACTACCGGAGCGCTTTTGACAAAAGCATCAAGCAGAATGCTTTTTCTTTCGAATAAACCTTACCCTTACAGAATCACGCTTTCAGCTAGCTTGGGCTTTCTTAGTTGAGTTTTTTGGTTTAAATAAAAATCCAGTTATCTGATCAACAAGTTTACTTTGGTCTTTTACTGTTTTTTCTAGTTCTTCTACTCTTTTTTCTAGGTCGTTTGAGAGGAGTTTCCCTTCGATTCTATTTGCGGATCGAAACATCATGAGCATTTTGAAAACTTCGGAAATAGCCTTTTCTTGTTCGTCGACGGATCCTGGTTTTATTCCCGTTATTACAGATAACAAGTCTACATAATGTTCTTTAATTTTCAGTTCTGCGTTCACAGAGGGGTCGGTTGGAAAAGCAATGCTTAGAGGTGTTTTTTTGGCTAGTTCGGCTGCAGTTGGAAAACGGATTATGAGGTCTCCTCTTATCCATGATGAGATAAATTCGGAGACGAATTTTCGTATATCGCTTTGATTAAAAAGTACTGTAGGTTCGGTTTTTGTTTCAGTTTTCTTTTTGATTCTCACACTGATGATTTTTTTGTCGTTTGAGTCATTCTCCATAGCATTTTCCTCCGCAGACTTTCAGGTGCTCTACTTTTCTTCTTAAGCAGGACTAGTATTTAAGAAAAAACTGTTAAAACGAAATTTTGGCGGCGGATGGAACCTTGCCTAAGATTTTAGCTGTGGCTTTCTCCACTTTTTCACGGTCAACTGCTGCTGTGTAGACTCGAATTATGTTCATAAAACCTTTAAGTGTTTCAAAGATTTTTGAGCTCTCGCTTAGCCGTTGTAGCTTTTTGTCGCCTGCTTGGTTTCTTGTGAAAACTGGGATTTCCATGGATTCCATTAACACTGCATGATGATAAGGTACCGACGGTACGGTAGGCACATCAATTATTACCGATTCGAGGTCCACACCGGCTTCTTTGGCTATCTCACTTTGCATCTGGCGTCTGTATGATTCCCGACCAAAAATGTTCGAGATCATTGTGTCTTTCTCGTAAAAGGTTCGTTCATAAGCGCACTTTAACATTTTGCGGGTTTCTAGGTCGTTTATTATTCCTTTGGATGCTTTGCATTTTTTGAGGGCTGACCAGACCGTGTAGTCATCAAGCGCTAAGTATTCTTCAGGTGTCTTAAATGCTGTTAAACCTAACTCACTGTTTGCTTTTTCCATGGCAGAAGCGAGCATTATTTGGGCTGCCCGACCAACTCGATGGAAATATATGCTTTTGAACGATTCAATCCTTGCAATCATAAATGCTTCCAAAGCTGAAAGGGCGCCAAGTTCCACTGCTAGATTTTCTCCTAAAACATCAAGTGCATGGATTAAACGGTATACGTCGATAAAGCCGTATTCTGCTCCTGTATGGTAGGTGTCTCGTACGATGAAGTCTTGCTTGTCAACGTCGACGGCGCTGCTTATAATCTGATCAAGAAACGCTTTGTTTGGCTTATGAAGTTTTCCAACAGCAAGCTGAGCTACCTCTTGAGGATTAAAACCCATCTTTGATAGTTTATTGGCAACCTCACTCTTTTCAATAATCCATGAAGTCATATCTTCATGCGTCTTTTCCAAATCTTTTATGAGTAAATGTTCAAAAACATGAGAGAAAGGTCCGTGCCCTGCGTCATGAAGCAGTGCTGAAATTCGACACATGTCAACTTCTTCATCAGTTACACATCGGGAAACATTGGGGTTTTCTAAGACTTCACCTGAAAGGAACATCACGCCTAAACAGTGTTCAAACCGTGTGTGGTTGGCACCTGGGTAAACGTACTCTGATCCTGCAAGCTGACGCAGGCGTCTCAGACGCTGCATTGGATAAGAATCGATGATGTTTTTTTCTGACTCAGTAATGTACACGTAACCGTGTACTGGATCCTTTATTTCTCCCCAGTAAGCCTTAGGCAAAAGCAACCCTCACAATTGTAAGTTATATTTATACGTCTCCCTATAATGTGTAACGCTAACCTGAAGAGTTGACAAAATGGTTAAAAAAGGCATTTTCATTGTCATCGAAGGCTTAGACGGAAGTGGAAAAACCACACAAGCAGACATTCTATCAAAAAAACTCTCAGAAAACCACAAAGTGCTTTGTACAGCTGAACCTAGTCAAGGCAAAATAGGCAGTTTCATAAGAAATGGCTGTCTTTATGAAGAAAAACGACTTCCAAAAGAAGCTGAAGCACTACTGTTTGCAGCAGACCGAATTGAGCATATGCAAAATGAAATAGCGCCTGCCTTAGCCGAAGACAAAATAGTCATCTGCGATCGCTACATTTACTCATCTTTAGCTTACCAAGGCAGTACAGGTCTAAGCTTAGACTGGATCAAAACTATTAATGCTCTTGCTCTGCAATCAGACGTCAGCATCTTTATTGATGTGTCTCCAGAGCAGGTGCTTGAGCGTTTGCAGAGAAAGAAGTCTGTTATGGAAACGTTAGAAACACAACAAAAAGTTCGAGAAGTTTATCTCCAATTTGTTGAGAATGGGGAACTTATTCTAATAGACGGCAATAAACCAATGGAAGACGTGGCTGAAGCTTTGTATTCTGTGGTTTTAAGTTTGCTAAAAAAAATAATTACCAATAAAAAAAGAAAAAATGTGGTTTAGTCTTCTCTCCACTTGAACAATTTGATAGCTAACCCGAAGAATACTGCTGTTATGACTGCGATGACTGCAAAATCAATCAATGCACCCATTAGGTTTCCAAAAACCATTACGTTATTTAAGCCCTCAATTATGTAAAATAGCGGCAGCACATGAGCGACAGTCTGTAAATACTGTGGCATGGAGCTTATTGGGAAGAACGTGCCCGAGAGGAACATCATTGGAAATGTCACTATGTTGCCTATTACACCTGCTGTTTCAGGATTCTTTGTTACCGTGCCGACGAGCATGCCGAGAGCTGCGAACATCATTGGACCTAACACAAGGAATGGTATTAATCCAACAGATAACGTAACGTGCGCGCCGAAAGCGAAGATTCCGACCCCAACCATAAGTAAGAAGCCTGCAATTGTTAAAACGATGTACCATAATACTTTGGAGGTTAACCACTCCATTTTTGTTAGTGGCGTAAGCGATAGTTGCTTGAAGAGCTTTGTCTTTTTGTATTCTGAAGAAATGTTGACTAATGAGAACATTGGGCTGGTAAGTATTGAGAACCCGATTAAGCCTGGAATTAGAAAGTCAACATACTTCGTCTGCTGAGTATTAACGGTCGCTGATTTTATGCCTATGATAGGAATTGCATTTTGTTTGTAATAATTAAGATTAAAATAATTTGCATATCCATTAACGGTTCCACTAACAATGCCGCTTGAAGCTGAAGAAGGATTACCGTAGACTGTAACATTAACCTGATGACCTGCCAAATAATTCGCAGAGAAGTTCTCTGGAATTACTATTCCATCAGATGCTGAATGAGCTGCAAGGAACTTTGAAAAGTCCTCGGTAGCATTTACCGTTATTACTCTTATGGTGGTGGAACTGTTAAGCGCCGTCAGAAATTGTGAAGCAATATCTGCTTGCGGGGGTGCGTTAGTATCTTGGTTTTGAACATAAACATTCAGGGTTCCAGACGACCCACCTGAAAAGATAGCGCCGAAAATCAAGATCAAAATAACTGGGAAAATTAACCCAAAGAATAAGCCAAACTTATTTCTTAAGTAGCCACGACTGAAAACTTTGAAGTCTGCAAAGATTCTTTTTCCACTTACCATTTTCTTAGCGCCCCCTCTTTTTGCTGGTCGTTGTGTCGACTTCCTCAGGTGAGATTTCACCTTGCTCTCTGACAAGCTTAATAAAAACATCGTCTAAACTATCTTGACGTGTTTGAATTTCTCCCCACTCCATTCCCGACTGTTCAGCAGCCGCCAAAGCGGCTAAGGCATCAATTCTCTTTCTCAGCAGTATGAAGATTTCTCCTTTCGCTGTGTCGTAATCTACTTCTAAGTCAGTATTTGCTTTAATGTAGTCAGCCAGCTTTTGGCTTCCATGAATTTCCAGCCTTTCACCTGAACCGTGCTCTCTAATAATTTCTTCAGAAGTTCCCATTGCAACGATATGTCCATGATCCATGATGGCTACTCTGTCGCATAATTGCTGGGCTTCATCTAAGTAATGAGTGGTTAAAATGATTGTTTTTCCCTTGGACTTCAATCCCCGTATGACTTCCCAGATTGCCCTTCTAGCGTTCGGATCTAGTCCTGTGGTGGGCTCATCAAGAAAGAGCAGTTCAGGCGAATTCACGAGTGATAATGCAAGTCCTGTTTTCTGTTTTTGCCCACCGGAAAGGCTATCGAAATTTACTTTGGCTGATTCTTCAAGCAAAACTTCTTTTAATATTTCGTCTGGGTTAACTTTGACGTTAAAGAGATCAGCGTAATAGATTATCGCTTCTCGAGGAGTTGTTTTTTCAAAAAAAGTGAATTCTTGAGGTATGACGCCGATTTTCTTGTGGACTTCATAACCATTTTTCCATGGGTCAAAACCCAAAACCTTCACTTCCCCTCCGTCTCTTTCGCGCAAACCTTCTAAAATTTCTATAGTTGTAGTTTTACCTGCGCCGTTTGGCCCTAAAAGACCAAACACTTCACCATTATTAACTTGGAACGAGGTGCCATCCACAGCTTTTAAACTGCCGTAGCACTTTTTGAGATTAGACACTTCGATTGGAATCATTGCATTTTGCTCCTGTTTTCTGCTTATTTTGGAAATCTGGCTTTAATTATATTTTCCTTCTACGGATTATCGCTTGTTGGAAATATAACTTTCGGCTATAGAACAATGTTCATCTATTTATTTTCTCTAAACTAGAGGTTTGTTTTTTTTCTTAAGACTTTCCTATTTGAGACTTCGTTTATTTTGTTAAAGATAAACAATGTTAAGTCTTCAGGCGAAATGTATCTTGGACCCCTTTCATGGTGAACTTGGATTTCAAAGTTATTCCGGTTGTATGTGGTTCGAAGAAGGTAATAATCAAATTTTAAAGGTGTTTTCTTTTCAGTATCGCCCTTGTAATAGCGTATTCCACAGAAGAAATCTATAATGTGAAAATGTTCTTTTATCAGTAGATTAAGTGCTTTTTTTGCTTCTTCGTCATCAATATAGTCGAATCCTTCAGCGTCTGCCAATCCGAATTCAAAAATCACTTTGCATCCCGGAATTGTTGGGTTAGCGACTTCTTCAAAACTGAATTCCTTTTGATTTATTTCACAAAAAATTTGAATTAGTTTTTGTTGAAGTTGGGTGTTAGAAAAACTTGACGCGAAATTTTCAACTCTGTGAATATGCGAAGGAAAATTTTCGTAAAATCCAAAAGTCAAACTATTTCTGCTCAGGGCTTCTTCATTTTCTGTATTTTATCAAGACTATTCAGCAATTCAGAAAGTGCGTTGGCGAGCTTTTGCAACTCATCCACGTCTTCTGTTTTTTCGATTTTGCTTTGTAAATCTTGAACTTTATTCATCAAAGTTGCTTCAAGCTTATCGTATGCTGAGCCCGTAGCTGAGGGTTTAGATGGTTCTGGTGGTTCTTCGCCTTCTTTAACTATCACAACTTTCTTTTCATCCTTTGCACACCATAACGTGCCATCTTGTAGTCTGAAAAGCGGCGAATTGCAATTTGGACATGAAAGGTCAGTCAAAGTGGCACCTTGAATTAGCAAATCAGCCATACGTTTAATTGGCGTGTTTTCTTTTTTTTGTTGCAATGAGAACCCCAAAGTAAATACGTATCAATACTTATATAACTTGGTTACTGCGTGAAGGCAGTGAGGTTGTGAATTTATGGTTCGAAAGAAAAAAGCTGAAGAGTATGAAGCCAAAATTCAGCAAGCGTTAGTGGTGCTTGCAGAGGTTTCTGAGGATAGTACAACACCACGAAATATTAGACGCTCTGCAAAAGACGCGATGAATACCCTACAAAGTGGCGAATTCACGCCTGCAGTACGTGCTTCAAACGCTGTTTCGCTTCTTGATGAAATTCTTCAAGACCCAAATATGCCCGCCTACACGAGAGTTAAACTTTGGAATGTCATGAGTTTTATAGAAGCGATAAAAGACTAGTAAATCTTTAACAAACTTTTTGTTTTTAAGTTACTTTTAATAAATATTTAGGTCATTCACGTTATTTTGAAACATCGCTTAGTTTTTTAGCTATCTTCTTTGCTTCTTTGTAGGAGTTAGCACAATGTATGCAACAGAATGCTGTTTCTTTACCGTCGATGGTTTCTCTGTAAGCGCCTTCGTAGACTTTACATCCACAATGGGCACAGATGTAGAGGCTTGGTTCGATAGCGATTGACACTAGTTCAGCAAAGCGTTTGAACAGATCAGTGCACAATTCTCTTCCGGGCTGTGTTAATTCAAAAACTTTTCTTTCTTTCTCGCCCACCGGCTCATCGGTATGTGTGACTAAGCCTTTTTCCTCTAGTTGTTGCAGGAACGGATAAACCAGGCTTGGGCTCACTTCTTTTTTAACTCTTTTCTTGAATCTGCTTATTATGCTGTAACCATGGGTTGGTCCTTCATAAAGTATGGTAAGTATGTAGAAGCGTGAGAAGTCTGAGATTAACTCATCTATGTTTTCGGGTTCTTTTTTTGACATGTTCTCTTTTAGCATAACTGTAAAATTATGATTATAAATGTTCTTTAGATATATCCTAAAAATACACATTCGCGATTTAAAACAGAATTTTCTTCTGGCACCAACAAATATATGTTACCTGTTGCATCTAACTTTGGGTTCCAAGAAGGCAGTACCTATGAAATACGACGTCATAATCGTGGGTGCAGGTCCAGCAGGCATCTTCTCAGCATTAGAATTGACAGAGAAAACAAACCTCAACGTCCTAATTGTAGATAGGGGACCAGATATTGATAAACGTAAGTGCCCCTCAAGCCGAGGGTTCGAGTGTGTGCATTGTGAACCATGCTCGGTTCTTTCAGGATGGGGCGGCGCAGGCGCTTACAGTGACGGAAAACTGACACTGTCAACCGAAGTTGGGGGTTGGCTAAACCAATATGTTTCAACCAAAGAACTCCAAGCCCTAGTAAAATATGTAGATAGTATCTATATCAAATTCGGAGCAAGCGACAAAGTTTACGGTGGAGAAAACGAACAAGTTGATGAAATAGAACGTCAAGCTTCACTTGCTGGCTTAAAGCTGATCAAGCAAGAAGTTCGCCATATGGGCACCGACAAATGCTTAGAAACTCTCCAAAGAATGCGCAAAGAACTGAATGGAAAAATAACATTTATTCCAAAAACTGATGTTAAAGGACTTATTACCGAAAACCACACGGTCCAAGGCATTGAGACTGTTAACGGCGAAAAATTCCTAGGGAAATATGTAATTATTGCACCTGGCAGAAGTGGAGCAGAATGGCTTCAAACAGAAGCTCAAGTTCGCGGACTAAAAACCATAAACAACCCAGTTGACATCGGAGTAAGGGTTGAAGTTTTAGCTTCAGTGATGGAGAACCTAACGAAAGTGCTGTATGAACCAAAACTTGTGTATTTCTCACGGCTATTCGATGATCAAGTCCGCACTTTCTGTGTATCTCCATATGGGGAAGTCACGACCGAATCTTATGACGGAGTTTTAACGGTTAACGGTGGAAGTCATGCTGAAACAAAAACGGATAACACAAACTTCGCCATCTTGGTCAGCACCTCTTTTACAGAGCCTTTCAAAGAGCCTATTGCTTATGGTAAATACGTTGCCAGACTTTCAAACCTCTTAAGCGGAGGAGTAATGGTTCAACGCTTAGGCGATTTGGTTGCCGGGCGACGATCAACACCTGAACGCTTGGCAAGAAGCGTAGTTGTACCAACTCTCAAGAATGCTACGCCGGGAGACTTAAGCTTCGTTTTGCCCTACCGATATTTGGCGGATATACGTGAAATGCTTCAAGCCTTAGATGTGATAGCGCCAGGCGTCCACTCAAGAGACACTCTGCTTTACGGTATTGAAGTCAAATTTTATTCTTCACACCTGCAACTAAACAACTCGTTAGAAACAAAAATCCAAAACATGTTCACCATCGGTGACGGCGCAGGCGTTACACGTGGTTTAATTCAGGCTTCAGCTTCAGGCGTTATCGTTGCTCGGGAAATTTTGAAGCGTGAACATTTGGTGCAGTAAAATATGACCACGGTTGCCCAAGAAATTCGTTGCAGTCACTGTGGCGCTCCAGTTGAGTTTAAACCCGGAGAACTTGTTGCTACCTGCAAATACTGCGGTTTCACAACTGTAATCGAAACCGGGCAAGCATTCACATTTGAGCACTCACTAATTCTGAACGCATTTGATTTAACAAGCATAGATCAGCAAATTCATGGCTGGATGAGTGGCGGTTTTCTAAAACCGGGTGATCTTGCTAAAAAGTCAAAGGTTAATTCAAAAGAATTGATTTATTTACCATTTTGGGTGGTTTCAGTTGAAGCTAAAAGCACATATAAGGGCATATTCGAACGCATATCACCCGCCATAGTTAAAGAAGGCACAATCTCGAAGGAATATGACTGGCTAGTTTTAGCGCGGGAAGCATCTGAGTTCCCAACACATGAATACGATGTTCCTCTTGAAGGAAAAATTCCATTTGATTTTCGCAAAATTGAAGGTTTTGCCAAACTTCTAAACAGTGAAATCGATCGAGAAGCTGCCTTAGAAATAGCTAAGCAACAAATCGAGGATCATCATAGGTTTCTTCTTCGGCAGGACGTAGATCGAATAGTTGAGATAAAAACTGAAGTAACTCAAAAGCAAATTGTCTATTTGCATGCGCCCATTTGGTTTATAAAATACGAATACAAAGGTAAAGTATACCAGTTGATAATTGAAGGAACCGCTGGAACCGCTTTAAAAGGCGACATACCATCTTCAAGATTCTAAGCTTAGTTTACTCTAACAAACTTTAAAAGCGAGCCTTTAATATCAACGAATATTAAAAAAGACGGAGATATGACAATGAGCGAGAAAAACGATGTATATTCAGACGTAAAAGGTCAAATGCGCCTCTCTGAGCGCATAGCGGCTTTCATTCCAGGTTTTCGCGGCTACAAGGAGAAGGAGCTGCGTCGTGAAAGCGACAGGTTAATCAGGAACCACCTGTACCAAAAACTTTCAATTGAAAAGACTGATCTTAGAGAAATTTCACAAAAGTTAGCTGACCGTCGTTATTTCGATGTCCTTACCGACATGGATCGCTTACTTGCAAAGATGGATCGTATTGTTGAGAAAGTTAATCATGCTTCTTACGGATACAGCGGATTCTTTGATGCGGTGAAAGTCAAAGAGGATAGTCTTGATCGTATGATAGATTTCGATAGCAAACTTATGGATGGTGTAAACACGTTGGCTACAGAAATTGATGCTTTTAAAGCAGATTTAGCCAGCGGAGCAACTACCAATCTGAAGACTAGGGTTCAAAGTGTAACTGATAAACTTGAAAGTTTAGAAAACACGTTTGATCAACGTAATGAAGTAATTTTGGGAGCGAGTTAAAATGCCACAAGTAATAGAATGGACAAATGCAGGTTCTGACGCCATAATTTATAGGTACCCGAGCGAAGACATCACATGGGGCGCCCAACTCGTCGTACATGAATATGAAATGGCCGTATTCTTCAGAGACGGCAAAGCGTATGACGTATTTGGTGCAGGCAGACACACACTAACAACTTTGAATCTTCCGTTACTTACAAGTTTACTGACGCGCATTGCTGGATTCGGTGGAAACAAACCCTTCAAGGCAGCCGTCATTTACATAAGCACTAAAGTCTTTAACGGCAAATGGGGCACGCGTGCACAAACCACAGAATTAGCTCCATTACAAGTGTTTGGTCAATTCCTATTCAAGATCGAAGATGCAACATTATTTGTAAACGAAGTAGTTGGCGGACAAAATGCATTCACAACCGAAGACGTCAACAATTTCTTGCGAGGATTTTTGAACGAAAAGATAATCGCGGAACTTTCCCACTACGACTTAGTTACCGTCTTCACCCGTTTACAAGAGACATCGGTAATCGTCAAAAACTCGGTCTTAGACTATTTCAAACGCTTAGGCATTGAACTTACTGACTTACGATTTGAAGGTATCGACACGACGCCAGAATACCGAGAGAGGCTGTTTTGGCTTAAAACCGGAGGAACCCCCGCTGACACAGTTCTGAGGATGGAAACAGTGAAGAGCGCAGCAGCTTCACTTGGTCAATCGGGCGGTGGCGGAGGTGCCTTAGGCACAGGAATGGTTCTGATCCCTCAAATTATGAATCAACAAGGTCAGGTTCAAGCGCAAGCGCCAACGGCCGCCTTAGTAATATGTCCAAAATGCGGAGCCCATGTTCCAGCTACGTCAAAGTTCTGTCCTGAATGCGGAACCTCTCTTACGCCTCCATCAGCGGCAACCATAAATTGTCCAAAATGTGGTCATTCAATTCCTGCGAGCTCGAAGTTCTGTCCTGAATGTGGAGCAACAATATCGTAAGCTGGCATAATGATGTCTGAAAGTAGAAGACAACTGCTTTCAATCGGCGTTTTCTTCATAATTCTATTTGTAGCAATACTGTTAGTAGCCGCAAAAGTACTCACCTGGGGACTGTTCGGACCGTTTGTTCTTGTGCTCTTAGGTATATGGGCTGTAGCGTTAGCAGCAATGCGCGGTTCAAACTCACAGAAGTATGAACGTAGCGCGTTTAGCACAATGGCAATGGGCGGGGGTCTGATTGTTCTTGGCGCAGCATGGTACGTCTTCACATTCGGTTGGTTATATTCAGTAGCGCTGATATTGCTCGCCTTAGGCCTCATAGCTATTGCGGCAGCACTAAGAAGAAAATAACCTAACGCGCCTTTTTTGGCTCTAAACATTTTTTTATTTCAATGCACAGTCATGTCTCTGAAGGCAGCTGTTATGGGTGAAGAAACTATCGGACGCGGCACATGGTACGACATGATGGCCAAAAAAGTTATTGAAAGAGAACAATCACTTGGTAGAAGCACAGATAACATCAGGACCGAAATGGGTCTTGGTGCCTCAGGATTCCCACATATCGGAAGCCTAGGGGATGCTGCGCGCTCATACACTGTTACCCTTGCCCTCAACGACCAAAAATTCACCTCGGAACTAATCGCCTACTGCGATGACAAAGATGGCTTACGCAAAGTCCCTGTAGGTCTTTCAAACGAAGGCTTAGAAAAATATCTTGGATTTCCAGTTTCTAGTATTCCTGACCCGTTCGGTTGCCATGAAAGCTACGGTAAACACATGAGTTCACTTTTACTTGAGTCTTTAGATAAATGCGATATAGAGTATCGCTATTATTCCGCCAAAGAAGTCTACGAAAAAGGAATTATACTAAACGAAGTCAGAACTATCCTAACTAACGCCAAACAAGTCGGCCAAATAGTAAAAGAAGAGGTCGGACAAGACACTTACACTGAAGTTTTGCCCTATTTTGCAGTTTGCGAAAATTGCGGACGCATTTACACCACGCGCGCTTACTTGTTTGACCCAAAAACCGATAAAGTTCACTATAAATGCGAAGGGCTAGAAATCCGCGGCAAACTCATCCAAGGTTGTGGACATGAAGGCGAAGCAGATATCAAAAAAGGTGAAGGGAAACTAACTTGGAAAGGAGAATTCGCTGCCCGCTGGAAAGCACTTGACATCCGCTTTGAAGCTTACGGAAAAGACATTGCTGACTCAGTAAAAATCAACGACCGAATATGCCGGGAAGTTCTATGTTTCGAGCCTCCTTCCCACGCAAAATATGAGATGTTTCTTGATAAAGGAGGCAAGAAAATTTCCAAGTCCGCAGGCAACGTTTTCACTCCGCAGGTGTGGTTCCAGTATGGTTCTCCACAATCGCTTCTTTTGCTGATGCTCAAACGGTTTGTTGGCACAAGAAGCCTAGATGTATCCGATATTCCCGCTTACATGAATGAACTGGATTATCTTGAGGACCTTTATTTTGGCAAGAAACAGGCAGGCGAAAAAGAAGCCACCAAGCTCAGAGGTTTGTTTGAGTACTGTTACGTAATGAAGCCACCCGCGAAAGCAAGTGCACATGTGCCTTATAATTTGATGGCGTTTTTGGTTAAAATGGCTCCAAAAGAGTGCCAAGAGGACTATATAATAGAAAAACTCCAGAGCTACGGGTACTTGCAGAAAAATCAAGCCTTAGACATT
>Ga0182021_10001889_pt1 | contig 24326 bp, 23 predicted proteins | sample 612E3MmetaG_FD_120493 | JGI IMG/M metagenome (GOLD analysis project Ga0182021, IMG submission 120493) | Permafrost microbial communities from Stordalen Mire, Sweden - 612E3M metaG (Illumina Assembly) | ecosystem: Environmental > Terrestrial > Soil > Wetlands > Permafrost | place: Sweden... | reverse complement strand
TCCCTTGCGGTTTGAGCGTTGGTCATTGTTTCCATAGTAGTAAACGTTTTTGAAGAAATAATGAACATCGTTTCCTCCGGGTTCAGATCGCGAACCGCCTCGGCAAAATCTATTCCATCAATATTGGATACAAACCGGAAAGTCATACTTCTTTCGCTGTAAAAACGCAGTGCCTCATACGCCATCACAGGACCAAGATCGGAGCCGCCAATGCCGATGTTTACAACATTGCGGATGCGTTTACCGGTATGCCCTTTCCATTGACCACTTCGGACACGTATTGAAAAATCAGCCATTCTGTCCAGGACTTCATGAACCTGCGGAATGACATTTTTCCCGTCGACCATGATTTTTGTTCCCCTGGGTGCACGCAAAGCAATGTGCAAGACAGCCCTGTCTTCTGTGACATTGATCTTCTCACCATTGAACATGGAATCAATACGGTTCTTAAGGCCGGATTCCTTCGCCAGTTGGATCAGCAATTTCAGAGTCTGACCAGTGATCCGGTTTTTTGAATAATCCAGAAAAAGGCCGCTTGCTTTGGCAGTCATTCGCTCCCCGCGTCCGGGGTCATCCGAAAAGAGTTTTCGTAAATGTTGCCTGCCAATACTTTTTTTGTGATCAATGAGAGCCATCCAGGCTCTGCTTTTAGTGACCGGTAATATTTTTTTTGCCATTTTTATTAAAATTATTTAAGCGAGATGCTTTTGGATTCAATTACTTCCATTAATTCGTTCCATGATTTTACGAACGATTTGGCGCCTTCATCCTGAAGTCTGACACCTAGTTCATCGATGTCAATGCCTGCTGAAGCAAACTGCTTCAGAACATCTTCACAATCTCCTCCGTCAGCTTCCATTATGGATCCCATCTCGTTATGCTTACTGAGAGCTATAAGTGTAGCCTCGGGCATTGTATTTACTGTAAAAGGTGCCGCAAGAGCTTTAATATAAAGAATTTCAGAAACTTGTGGATCTTTTGTCCCGGTACTGGCCCATAGGAGACGTTGTGGCTTTGCCCCGGCATTATAAACCCTTTGCCAGCGTGGTGAGATCAGAAGCTCCCTGGCTGCCTTGTAGGTACGCTGAGCGAGAGCAATGCCAAGTTTGTTCTTAAGGTTTTCCGGAACCTTGCCAGCAACAGCACCATCCCAGCGACTTATGAATACTGACCCAACAGAACCAACACTTGGATTTAGTCCTTCATCCAGACGGCGTTCGATGCCTCGAAGGAATGCCTCTGCTGACGCCAGATAATCTTCTCGTGAGAACAAGAGCGTTACATTCACCGGAATACCTGCAAAGATCGCTTCTTCAATTGCAGGCAAACCCTCTTTTGTTCCAGGGATCTTAATAAAAAGATTAGGCCGGTTTGCCCGGACACAAAGATCTCTGGCTGCTTTAAGTGTGCTATTTGTGTCATACGCCAGAAGTGGCGAAACTTCCAGTGAAACCCACCCATCGACTGTGTTGGTTTTTTCATAAATCGGCATAAAAATGTCGGCAGCCCGGGTAATGTCATCGAGCGCCAGCTCAAAGAACAGCTGCTCAACTTTTTTACCTTCCTTTAGTTTTTTACGAATATCTGCATCATAGGCTGAACTGTTTCTTATAGCCTGGTTAAAAATTGTTGGATTAGATGTCAAGCCCTTCACCGACAAATCCTCAATATATTTTTTTAGTGTGCCAGTGTTTAAAAGATCGCGGGTGATATTGTCCAACCATATACTCTGTCCCAGATTGTTTAATAATTGTGTGGCTTTCATTTTTATTGTGATTTAAAGTATTACTAATCAGTTCAATGTTCAATGTCAGAAAACTGGACTCCCGGTTATTGATATCCACTCACCTGAAACCTCATTCTACACGCTGACTACCAACTCCTAGATCAAAAATGTGATAACCCCAGGCCGGGAGATCAAAATACGTACCTCTTGATAAAAGTTCACAGCCATCCCGTTCATAGACTTCAGGACTAATCATATCCTTCAACCTGACTGTTTTGCCAGCTATGTCAGAAAATGGCAAATGAACAAAACACTGACCTGCGTGATGTGCATAGTTGACGATAACCAGCGCCCGCTTTCCCTTATTGTCCTCCCAGGCAAATGCCAGAAAAGAATCGCATGAACCATTCCCTTCCCAAGCCTGAACACATTCTAAGAGCTCCCACCATCCATTTCGAAAGACATTTTCTTTTAAAATTTTAAGGAAGTCAATGTAAAACTTTTGCAGGGTCAGGTCGATCGGTTCCTTCGGAGGGCGAACAAGATGTGGGGAGATCCTTTTTTTTCTTCCTTCAAATTGTCCCTGATGAAAAAATCTCAGGCCGGGTGATAAAAACGTTATAATGGCTGCAGCTTCGTGTTTTTTAAGATCAAATGTCAAAGCTGCACGTGGTTCGTCGTGATTTTCAAGGAACCTGACCAGCTTATCCTGATAATCAAGTCCTGCATAAAAATGCTCACGTACCGCACGCGCATTTCCCTCGCACAAACGGTCATAAAGCCTCTTATCATATGTATAATCAAATCCCTGCTGCTGCATTGTCCACTCCATATCCCAGTAAACTTCAGCCATAAAGCAAAAATCAGGGACTTTTTCCCGAACGGTTTTTATGGCTATGGGCCAGAACGGTTGAGCCCTGCGGTCCCAAGTCCTTTCAAAAACCTCCGGGAGAATGAGCATCGCCATGTCGCATCTTACTCCATCACATTGGTCAGAGATACGAAGAAGCACACTTAGCATAGCCTCCACTGTTGCCGGATTACTGTAATCGAGTTGCACTGTATCGGGCCAACCTGCAAAGAATGGATCCCTGCCATATGCAAGTATCAGATTGCCATGGTCGCTTTTAAATCTGGAATAATTCTGAGGATATTTTTCAAGGTCATCATCTGTTCCATGAATAAAATAATCTGGATGGTCCTCTATCCAGGTATGGTCCGGCCCCACATGATTCGGGACAAAATCGAGCATCATTTTAAGTCCCCGGTATTTCAGTCTGTCGCGGAGTCGTCTCAGAGCTGCGTCGCCACCCAAATCAGGATGGACTGTGTAACCTGTGATTGCAAATCCCGAACCCGCGATATCCTGCTCATGCAAATCAGGCAACGTCACTTCGAAATCGCGCCGGAAGTCCGGATTCTCACGCGAAACTTTCCGACCAAGTTCACCGGTACGCCAGACACTCAGAAACCAGATCCAGTCAAAACCCATTTCCTGCAGGTGATCAAGGGCAATATCAGGGATATCATCTAGTGTAGCACATCGTCCCAGTTCTTCTGACAATTCTGTGAGCCACACCCTTGTGTTTATCTGATAAAGAGATGGATAATTCGGTTGGTTCATTTTTATTTTATTTTACCGTCTTCCTTTTTCTTAGTTTTTCAGAGAGTACTATTATTTCCGGCAGAACCTTATACACGAAGCCTGGTGCCAAAACCTGGTTTTTATGCCTTTTCAGTATCGAAACGGACCGCTCTATGCACTCCTTTTATATCTGTTATCTTCCTGATAATACCCTGAAGAACATTATTATTAGGTACCATTATAGTAAGTACACCTTCAAATGCTCCATCAGCCATGTCATAATTGAAGCTGCGGAGACTGACCTTATTTTCAGAAATTATATCAGCAATTTTATTTACTATTCCGATGTCTTCAATTCCCGTAATCTTTATCGCACTTTTAAAAGACAGTGTATTTTTCGAATCAGACCACTTCGCTATCACAATCCTGTAAGGAAATTTTGCCATCATATATTGGGCATTCGGGCAGCTTGTGCGATGTATCTTTATACCTTCAGATATTGTTACAAATCCAAATATCCGGTCTCCGAAAACAGGATTGCAGCATTTTGAAAGCTTGTAATCCAGACCTTCAATCTTATCTTCAATTATAAGATAATCAGAATACTGTGTTCCTGTAGTATCAGAATAATCCTTCTCAGGGAAAACAGGTACCACAGTCACATTTTCTTCGGGTTCTTCCCTGATGAGAATCTCCTTGATATGAAGCAAATCAATCTTTTCGGACGCTATCATAAAATAAAGATCCTGTGCGGTTCTCATCTGAAATGAAGTCTGAAGTTTCTTAATGACTTCATCCCCGAAAGTAATTTTCCAGTTCTTTAGTCTTCTCATCAATATCTCTTTGCCTTCAGCTGCAGCCAGAGTTTTCTCTTCATTGAGTACCTGCTTAATCTTCGTCCTGGCTTTAGATGTAACGACAAAAGAGAGCCAGTCCTGCTTTGGTTTCTGATTTTTTGAAGTCAGGACAGAAACATGATCTCCGTTCTGTAAAACCTGCCTGATCGTCACATTTTTACCATTTACCTTTCCGCCGACACATGTTGATCCTACCTGAGTGTGGATTTCAAAAGCAAAATCGAGCAGCGTTGATCCGGCCTGTAACTGACGCAAATCTCCTTTCGGAGTAAAAACAAATACTTCATCAGTATATAGCCCGGAACGTACCTTATCGATAAAAGAAGAATCCTCGGTCTCAGAAGATTCCAGTATCTCCCTCATTTTAGTCAGCCAGTTATCAAGACCACTTTCACTCTTCATACCTTTATACAGGTAGTGGGCAGCAAGTCCTTTTTCCGCTATTTCATCCATCCTTACTGACCTGATCTGTACTTCAACCCATTTTCCCCTCGGGCCCACAACGGTTGTATGAAGCGATTCATATCCGTTTGATTTCGGAACGGAAATCCAGTCACGAAGCCTGCTTGGATTGGGCTGGTAAAGATCTGCAATCACAGAATAAACCTGCCAGCAATCAGATTTTTCATTTTCAGATTTACTATCTATTATTATTCTGACTGCAAAAAGATCATAAACCTCTTCAAATTCCACTCCCTGCTTTTTCATTTTAAGCATTATGGAATGTATTGATTTTGTGCGGCTTTTAATAGTAAACCTAAAGCCTTGCTTTTCAAGCTTTTCTTTTATTGGCTGGTTAAATTCCCTTATAAGTCGGTTACGTGCGGCTGCGGTTTGTCTGATCTTTGAATCAATATAATCATATTGTTCCGGCTCGAGGTATTTTATAGAGAGATCCTCCATTTCAGACTTTATATTATAATAACCAAGTCTGTGTGCAAGTGGGGCATAAAGAAAATAGGTTTCTGAAGCCAGGGGTAATCTGTCTTTCTCCTGAGCCTTTTCTAGATTGCGCATATACTCAAGTCGTTCCACAAGTTTTATAAGAATTACTCTTACATCTTCGGCAAGGCTAAGAAGCAGTTTTCTGAAATTATCGGCCTGATAAGATGATTGTGTTGAACTTATTCCTGAAATTTTTGCCAGGCCATCCAGTATCTCTGGAACATTGGTTCCAAATTCTTTCTTAAGCTCTTCCCTGGATAGGCTAAGCTGGTCGTACGAATCATGAAGTAACGCACATATTATTGATGTGGTACCCAATCCCATCTCTCCCGCAATAATTCTGGCGACATTAAGTGCGTGAATAACAAGTGAGTCACCGGTAATTGTGGTTTTACCTTCGCATGCCTCGATTACCAGGTCAAGTGCCCTTCTGATCTTTTTAATCTCTCCGGATGTCAATGCCCCCTTTGAAGCAAGAAGCAATGCCCTGTACTTTGAATAGATCTGATTCTCAGACACAGAAACGAAATTATGATGATAAAAATTAATAGTACAAAAATAAACAAACTCTTAGGTTATGAAGTCTGAAAACAAATTATTCTATAAACAAAAAATCCCCGGAATGTTTTTAGACATCCGGGGATGATTTTTAATTGTTTACAAGCTTCACATCCGTATCGGTCTTAGATCTCAGAATACTACCTGAATGAAATTCCTAAACCAGTTGAAAAAACATTATAAAGAGCTTTCGTATAATCAGCGTGAATAGTGATTACAGCCAGTTTGATCCTGAAACCAATATTTGCCCTTAATCCGGAAAAATTCTTGATATTTATACTCGGGAAATCAGAACCTTTTTTAACTCCGGTCTCATTATATTGAGCATATGGTGCACCAGCTGCAGGAGTTACTACAACGGGTAATGGGAAATTGCCTGATAACGCCACATCTGTTTGTGTCTTACCGTAACCTATTCCACCATAGAAGGTTATTACAGGCAGGTTAAGTGAAGCTATCAAACCAACGTTTAATGCAGAAACTTTCACATTAAGATTTTGAGTTCCGAATGGATTTGTTGCAAGGTATGCAGGTGCATAACCCTGACTCACTGTAGGATCCGGGTTTAGTCCCAAAGGAACATTTCCTGTAAGTTTTGTATAGCCTCCGAAAAGTGAAACATCAGCTGGAATTAATTTATTTCCCGGGAAATACTGCATTATACTGTGCATTAAACCTACACCCCATGCCGAGATGTTTCCCTTTTCAAAAGTAATCTTGGGAAGATATCTTAATTTAATTTCCGTTCCAAACGGTAATCCTATACCGACCTGCGCTGTAGGCACCGGTATATATTTCCAGTCAGTTCCTTTAGGCGCATTGAAAGAAGCCAAAGTAACACCTGATACTTTATATGTTAAGGCCGGGCCACTAGTTTTTGGTCCCGCAATGGTTGGAGCAATTCCTGTTCCCGTAAGAGAAGAGGAAAGACCTATTGTTGAAAGATCAAAAGTTGTGGCAGAAGAAGGAACCACTCCCACATTAATGCCAGTAGTTATATCAAATCCTCCGAATTTATGAGGCTTTGCAGTATTGTACCAGCTTCCGTTCAAACCTGCTCCAAAAGCATTTATCCAAGGGGAAAAATATGACTGAAGATATTTCACTCCATCAGCAGGACTCGATTTTAGAAAATCGATATCTTTAAACTGTGCCTGGGAAAGTGAAGAAATAATTAATATGGAACTCACTAAAGTCCCAAATCGTTTTGAGTGTAGTTTATTCATAGCCGTTTAGGTTAATTCATATTTCGAATTCAATACAAATATAAAAAAAAATGAATATGCAAGCCATATAGAATTAGGTGCGTCAATGATCTTATAACTAAAATCACCAGGTTAAGGTTGCTTTGGTCCAACAAAAAATTCAGATTTTACTTCTTTGCAGGTTTCTGGTCTATCTTATCAAGGCTTTCCAATTGCTGAATTCCGATTGCTTTAGAAAGCCCGGAAATGCTTTTCAGATCAAGATCACCTCGTATGGAAATCAGGGTGTTCCCTCCTGTTCCACCAGTAATTACAAGAAGCTCTGAAATACTGCTGCCATTTTCTTTTACAAGGAATTTTGTAGTATTATTTCCTTCTTTCACTATCATAAGTTCCTCATATACAGAAAAATCAAGCTTTTTACTAAGTTCACTATAGAAATTAATGGTTTTATTCAATGTGGAATCTCCAACAGAAAGTATCCTGATAGACTTCAGTTTGTTTATCAGATTATTAAGATCCTGATCCTTCTGATCTTTACTGCTAAACATACTGAACATTTTGCTTGAGATAAACACAGTCGTAAAACCTTCCTTATCAGAATATTTGTCAAAGAGCTCATCAATGGCATTGCTTTGGGAGTGGGCAATCAAAGCAATAAATAAGATTCCAACTGTTATAAGTATCCGTTTCATATCACTGATAATTATTTGTTTTTAACTATATCCATTGGTGAATGAACCATATTAATTGCCTGCTGAAAGTAATCAAGATTTTTCAGATTATTGTCTATTATCCTGCTCGAATTATTAATAGCAACAAAACCTCTGACAGCTGCATCTTCAAGTTTTCTGACCCGATCAAGCTGCCGGGTACCATGGTTAAAAGTTGAGGATACTCCAAATAATACCTTTACAGTTTCAGCATAGGCAATTTCCGGATCAGAAAAAGTGTCTCTAGGTCGCTTATTATAGATGAAGAAGATATATGACCCGAAGAGCAATAGCAAACATGCTGCAATACCTGAATAGACAAGAATCCGGGATTTGTAAACCGGAATGAAAATCTTCTTTTCAGCTGCATCGACCGCGGAAATTATATTATTCTCAAACTCAGATGATGGCAACGGAACCGATGCATTCTCAGAAAAAAACCTGAACATCGCCTTTTCAGCTTCATATCCGGCAGGAATATTCTCAGCTTCAAAATAACTTCTCAGTTGCAATTCTTCTTCTTCAGAACTTTGCCCGTTATAATATTTTTCCAGCAATCTTCTTATTTCCGTTGTTTTCATAATTAAGCTTTTTTAATTCATCCCTTATCATTCCTCTGGCACGAGATAGATTAACCCGCAAAGTATTGATATTCTGTTTAGTTATAAGTGCAATCTCTTCATAACTCAATCCTTCAATTTCTCTTCTTCGAATAATATCTCTGTAAATATCGGGTAATCTGTCTATTATATTATGGAGAATTTTGGATGTTTCATCACGTTCAAGTTGCTCATATGGTGAAGGGTCATTAAAAAAATATGGCATATTTTGATTTGCATCATCAATTCCAATGGTTCTGACCTTCCTCAACTGATCGATGCAATGATTTTTTATTGTGGTTGTAGCAAGAGCTTCAATGCTATTGTATTCATCAAGTTTATCCTTCTTGTTCCAAAGTTTTATGAAGACTTCCTGAACCGCATCCTCGGCTTCTTCCCTGTTCTTAAGAAAGCGGTAAGCTACCAGATAAAGTTTTCTGCTGAGCTGAAATATGCAGTTATTGAATTCAAGCCTGGTCATCTGAGAAATGCTGAATGAATAATCTTAAACAAAGATAAAGGCAAATTTTATTATTTATCAGTGGTTATTTAAGAGATTCATTCCATGGTCTTTCTTTGCACCATCGGCGAATTCTTTTGCTTCTTTAAAAGTCATATTTCCTTTTATTTGTATAAGTGCATTGTCTTTACCGCCAACAATCAGAAGGAATTCCTTAAACATTTCCCCATCAGTTCGTACCAGCATTCTCACAGCCTGTCCTGAGCTTTTTACCTGCATAAATTCTTCATATTGTTTCAGGTCTAAGTCCTTAATTACCAGATCGTAAAAATTATCCACTTTTATTGAGTCATTCTCCTGGGCAAGAATCCTTATCTGGGTAAGACTCTTTGGCAGGGAGCTATCTTTCTTGTCTTCATCCGATAAAGCCGCTAGTTTTAACAGATTTCCATTAATTGTAACTGTTACAAACCCATCCATCCCGGCATATTTATCAAAAAGTGCATCAATTGATTTCTGAGCATTCAGAGTAGCAGAAATAATGACAAAAACAATCGTCCAAATCAGGTTTTTCATTGTCTAATGTTTTAATTTAACATAGTTTTTTATAGTTATGACGTATTGCCTTCTGATTCATTACAAAACAAGACAAAAAAAATACCGGCTTGCGATGGCCGGCTTAGCTCAAAATAGCTTTGGTTTGTTAAACTTCAAGAAAATAGCATTTAAAATAAAAGAGAAAAGCGATTGCTTTTCTCTTTGTGATCCAGCTGGGATTCGAACCCAGGACCCCATCCTTAAAAGGGATGTGCTCTACCAACTGAGCTACTGAATCCTCCCCTATTTTTGCGAGTGCAAATGTATGATAATTTTATTTTAATGCAAAAGAAAGGAGCAATTTTTCCTGGTGATTTTATCGTCAAAAGATTAAAAATGACGAAAGAGGTACATAACCATCAAAATACAACATTATCTATTTAGAAAGCAATGGAATCTGCCTGTTAATTGATTCTTCGAGTGAGATAAGAGTTTCCGTTCTGATAATTCCCGTTATAGTTTGTATCTTATCCGTTAGTATCATTCTTAAATGCTCATTATCATTTGTATAGACTTTAATGAACAGGGAATAATTTCCTGTGGTATAATGACATTCGATGATCTCTGGTATCTCCTTGAATTTCTTAATCACATCTCGATAATGACCGGGATGGTCAAGAAACACACCAATATACGCACAGGTTCTGAATCCAACCATTACAGGATCAACCTTGAATTCAGAACCCTTAATTACCCCTACTCTTATTAACCGCTGAACACGCTGATGGATTGCTGCCCCTGAAACGCCGCATTCCCTTGCTACTTCAAGATAAGGTATTCTTGCATTCTTTGTGATTATATCAAGAATCTTCCTGTCAAGATTATCAATTTGCAAATTATCTGTCATCTTTTTAGTATTTTAGTAATAGATTATAACCAAGTGGTTCAATATTGTTACAAATTTAAAGCAAAATTATAAAACAAATTCATTACTCTGCAAATGTTTCAGAAAGAATCGGTTTTTATGAGGAAATTAAACGAGATATGAGATATGAGATATGAGATATGATAACAACCAAGCGCTACATAAACTATTTTCGATTGATATAACCTATCAGTTCACTTATATCGGAAAAGGCTTTATCTATAAGAAATTTCTCAATTCCTTCCAGAATTTTAATAGATGCCTGAGGATCAATGAATGAGGCTGTACCTACCTGAACTGCAGATGCCCCGGCAAGTAAAAATTCAATTGCATCACTGGCATTCATTATTCCGCCAATTCCAATAACAGGAATTTTGACTGCATTTGCCACCTGCCATACCATTCTTAAAGCTACCGGTTTTATAGCAGGTCCGGATAAACCCCCGGTTATTGTTGATAATGAGGGCTTAAGATTGTTGACGTCGATCGCCATACCAAGAAGAGTATTTATCAGCGAGACTGAATCAGCACCTTCATCTTCGACTATTCTGGCAAAATCTGCAATATTTGTCACATTTGGGGAAAGCTTGATTATCAGAGTTTTATCGTACACAGATCTGACAGCTCTGGTCACTTCTCTGGCAGAGTCAGCATTGGTACCAAACGCCATTCCACCCATCTTTACATTGGGACAGGAGATATTCAATTCAATTGCTGCAATTTTCTCAAGGTTGTTTATTCTTTCTGCAAGAGCCACATATTCTTCAACGTAATTACCATTCACATTGATAATTACATTAGTATCAAAAGCTGAAACACGTGGATAAATATGTTGTTCAAAATAATCTATTCCTTTATTCTGCAGTCCTACTGTATTCAGCATTCCGGATGCTGTTTCAGCCATTCTTGGATAAGAATTTCCCTCGCGCGGTTCGAGAGTAGTTCCCTTAAGGATAATTCCGCCCAATCTGTTAATATCAAAAAAATCAGAGAATTCCGATCCATAACCAAAAGTACCCGAAGCGGTTAAAACAGGGTTTTTAAAGTGAAGCGGACCGATATTTATACCAAGGTTTACCATTTCAAATTATTAATATTGAAGACAGGACCGTCAGTACAGGTACAGACATTTCCATCGGTTGTATCAACTACACAGCACAAACATGCTCCTATTCCGCAAGCCATCAGGTTTTCCAATGATACTTCGCAATGAATATTATTCTTCCTGGAATACTCAGCAACAGCTTTCATCATTGAATCAGGTCCACAGCAGTAAATTCGGTTATATTTTTTTTCCTGAAGAATGGAATGATGTGTCACAAAGCCTTTTTCACCTTCCGAACCATCTTCGGTAGTGAGGTAAACCCTGCCAAACTTTTTATATTCCTCATATTCAATAATGCGAACTTTGCTTCTGAAGCCCATCAGAATATCAAACTCACAACTATTTGATTTTAAGTATTTTGCTAAAAATAGTAATGGAGCTACACCACATCCGCCACCTATTAGTAATGTCTTGGCATTTTTGGGTGGAAGTGAAAATGAGTTGCCCAATGGAAGGATCAAATTGAGACTGTCACCTTTCTGCTTTAAAGAAAGCGTTTTTGTTCCTTCTCCTGCTATCTGAATCAGGAGTTTAATTGTATTCGCAGCCGGATTCATGTCATGTACAGAAAATGGCCTTCTAAGGAAAGTACCGGGACTGCCATCAATACGAACCTGAACAAACTGACCCGGATTTATTTTCGGAAAACTTAAACCAGATAATAATTCAAGGACGAAAAAATCTTTACTAATCTGCTTGTTATCAATTATTTGAAAATCCAGAATAGTCTTTGCCATCACACGGAAATTTCTTCAAAGATACTCTTAATGACAAACATTGAAAAGCCAATAATGCATAAATATTAACGAGATTTTACGAAATTATTCGTCACCAGGAAGATATTCCTTGAAAGTGTCATTATCGAAGAAACAGATTATTCGCTTTGTTTTGTTCTCCTTTAACCTTGGTGTTTTTAAATTAATAGTATCAGAGCCGTCATAGGAAGGTACTTTCCTATTCTGAAAATTATCTTCCTGAGTATTCCCGGACAATTCTTTTGATCCACCGGCATTGTTTTCAAATTGGGAATTAAACAAATCGTGCAGTTGTGGTTCGTGGTACATCTGTCCTTTGCCAAAAAGTAACCAGTCGCTTGAAATATCAGGATATTTTGTAAGCATTTTAATCACAAAATCAAGACTTGGGTTATTTCTTCCAGAGATTATATGGGAGATACTTGATGGCTGTACACCGATTTCTTCAGCAAACTGAGCAGAGGATCTGTTTTCTATCCTGAGAAATTCTAAAATTCTTTCTTTCATTTTTTTTAATATTATTACAAATGTAAATAATTAATATTTTACATATGTCTATTTTCATAGTTACATTTGTAATATGTTATTTGAATCCTATATTATACGAGTTCTATAAATATTGTATATATCTAATATACAATATGTTATAAATAGTACTTATATTCAGTACTTGATTAGTTTAGTTATTTATATTTCTGGTATACAGATTATTATATGATATATCTAATGATTTTTTATACCTTTCTATCTTATCAGAGTAATGAAGGCTATGAAAACGATCAGACAATTGTATATAATTAACTGGAATAATGTATATTATAAATTAATAAAAAAGTATAATAAATATTTTAACATTGTAACTTATTTTAATCGATTATGCAGTTACAATTGTACATTTTAACTACTTCTTTGGTGATTACAAATGTGAATTAACATTTCTGACATGTTTAACAACCTTCCGGAAACACGAAGAAGAATAATGAATTTTATTAACCGGCTGAGATTTGAATTTTCAACGGGGTTCTTCCCTCCTGTTATAAATATCCTCTTGTGGGAAGGATATGAAAGATAAAGCCAGCCCCTTACTTAGATAAGAACTTTGAGATCTTTGTGAAGAAAATAATATATATTCGGATAATTAGATAGGGAAATATTATGGTGCGCTGCACCTTATGCTTTCTTCAAACTTCTGCTTTCTACAAATATTACGCGGCTCTACCGCTAAATAATAAATTACGAATGGTGCTTTCAAAATTTAAGGGTGCGTAGCACCAAGATATTTGTAGAAAATTGTCTCTTGTTGATATTCTAGGTGCAGCGCACTGCAATAATCTAATTTAAAAATTATTAAAAAACAGATATTCAGGACGTAACAAACGAATTAAAAATATATGAACTACTCAATCTTGAAGTTCCTGGCAATTTCATCGTCAAATTCATTCTCCCATCTTGCAATTACTGCCGTGGCAAGGCAGTTACCGACAACATTGACAGCTGTACGTGCCATATCCATCAGCACATCAATACCAAGGATAATAAAAATAGGTTCGACGGGAAGTCCAAAACTGACAGCAGTTCCCAGTAAAATAACCAGTGAGGCTCGTGAAACACCTGCCACTCCCTTGCTTGTAAGCATAAGCGTAAAGCATATAATAAGCTGTTTTTCAATTGGAAGATTAATCCCGGCAGCCTGGGCGACAAATATTGAAGCCAGTGAAAGATATAATGTTGTACCGTCAAGGTTAAAACTATAACCTGTGGGTATGACAAACGCTACGATTTTACGCGGGATACCAAACTTTTCCATGCATTCCATAGCCGAAGGCAGCGCTGATTCTGAATTTGATGTTGCAAAAGCAATTGTCGCGGGTTTTGAAACAGCTTTGACAAACTGTTTTACGGGTATTCTGAATATCAGGGCAACAGGTAGAAGCACACACCCCAGGAATATTGTCAATGCCACATATAATGTCGCCAGAAGCTTAAAAAGATTATAAAGGATATCCAGACCCATGTGCCCTACCGTGTAAGCAATTGCAGCAAAAACAGCCACTGGAGCATAATACATTACGATATTGGTGAATTTGAACATTGTCTCTGCAAGGCTTTCACTGAATCTTATCATAGGCGCTCGATATTTTTCTTTAAGCATAGCCACTGCTATACCAAAAATAATACTGAAGATCACTATCTGCAGTATCTGTCCGTCGAAAATGGCTTTTGCTATGTTTTCCGGGAAAATATGGAGAATAAACTCACTGGTCGTCTGGGCCTGAATCCCGGTTATAGGAGGAACGGAAGAATTGGGAGGCAAAACAACTCCGACGCCAGCTTTACCTATATTTATTGCAAGAAGCCCTATAAACAGGGCTAATGTCGATACTATTTCGAAATAAAGCAGTGATTTCCAGCCCATTCTTCCGATCTGCTTTATATTTGCATGCCCCGCGATACCAACAACCAGTGTCGAAAAAAGCAAAGGCGCAATAATAGTCTTTATAAGTCTCAGGAATACGTCAGAAAGCACCTGAAGATTTTTCGCCACAGAAGGAACATCATAACCAAACTCTGCCCCGGCAACCATGCAGACCAATATCCATGTTGTAAGCGACTTTTTACAAAAAGCATGTACAAACAAGAAAATGACACTTAAAATCCGGAAGGAAGTCAGGATTAAGGGTGAAATTCCAACGATTTTATTCACCTGCAGAACAAGTAAAAAAAGAGTAATGGTAATTATTCCTAAAAGCATGAAAGGAAAGAGTTTCCACACTTTCTTCATAAAGGTTATTTTTTAGTAGCTTTCTTCTTCCGGTAAATATGAAAATAAATTCCCGGATTTACTACGCGTTCCTTAACAATTACTTCACCCGGAAACAAAAAATTAACCATACTCTTCCAAGCATGGTTTACCTGATATTGAAAATCAGTTTTTTATACTAACTGCATGTTTCTCCACAGTTGGAATTGGCGTGACCATTACAACCCGAGCAGGCATTGGACTGAGAAGATAGTTCCTCCCTGGAAGGCTCCCATACCTCAATAATCCTGCCTGAAAAGAAGAGATTTACACCAGCCATAGGATGATTAAAATCCATCTTAACAGCATCTTCCAGGATTTCGTTTATAGTACCATAAAGAGGATTCCCTGAACCATCAGTCATCGGAACCTCATTACCAACCCTGCAGATATTTTCATCTACCTTACCACCATTTTCAAAAACAGACATCGGTACATCGATAATCATCTCTTCTCTTCGTTCGCCATAAGCCTGATTTGCAGCAAGACTGAAACTAAAGCTATCTCCACTTTTCAAAGATAACAGGTTAGCCTCAAATGACGGTAACAATCTGCCGGTACCATAGACAAATTTAAGTGGTTTGTTTTCCTGAAGCACTTCAAGAATTTTCCCATTTATATCAGTTTCCCTCAATTCATAAGTAAGAGAAACCATTCTATTCTGTTCTATTTGCATCTGTTCCAATATTTTGCGAAAAGTTGCAAATTTAGCATAAAAAGAAGAAATCCAAAATATTTTCTGAAAGAGTGATGATTTAACATAAAAAGAGTTCAGCTCAAAATGCAAAGCCGATTCTGATCTCAGGATTCGAATAAACCTGATATCCCGGATCATTTAAAGTCCAAAGAATCATTAAATTAATAGCTGATCTGCGTCCAATTTGCTGGCTAATGGCCAGGCCTCCCAGAACCGTATTTACCATAAACCTTCTGCCTGAAACAGAATTGCTGTCCTTTAAACGCGAATCCAGACTAAGCATCTCATCTTCAAGATGAAGGCAGAGACTTGTATGAACTCCGAGCGGAATGAATTTGTCAACATCGCGGATAATTACATACTGAGCATAGGTTCTTCCGCCCCAAATATCATTTGCGCCATACATATCTTTATAGTAAATGTAGCTCGGACCGGCGGCAATTGCAAGTTTTGGAAGCACCCATAAACCAATGATAGGAGCTATTTCAATATTGGTTATAGTACCAAACTGAAGTGCAATATGTCCTCCATAAAAAAGTCTGTCTTTCAGCGCAGGAATTTCCTTATCTGATTCCTGACCTGATAATATTGAAAATGAGAAGAACAATATTACCAATGTCGATATTTTCCTCATACCGGAAAGACAAACTGTCGTTGCATTCTTCTTTTCCATACCAACTTATTTGTAACTTTGAAACGTTGACTATGCAAATAAACGAAAAAATCACTTTAATAATATATAAGGAAATGAATATAATTGTCACAGGTGGATCAAGAGGAATTGGAAAACAAATTGCATTGTATCTTGCAAGAGATAAAAATAATAATGTACTTATAACAGGCAGGGACCATATTTCACTGTTTAAGATTTATGATTCGTCTGAATTTAAAAATATTAAATATCTGGTTTATGATCTCAGCAGGCTTTATCAGACAGTTGAAATATTTAAGAATGAGGTCAGATCGATTTTTGATACTGTGGATATTCTTATAAATAACGCAGGCAGTTTCTATTCAAAAAGCTTCTCGGAGACTTCTGAAATGGAAGCAAGGGAGATGATGGAAGTCAATTTTTTTGCACCCGCACTTATTATCAGGACTTTACTGGACCTCATGAAAAAAGGAGCCCATGTTGTCAATATTTCAAGTATGGGAGGATTTCAGGGAAGTGTAAAGTTTCCGGGGCTCTCATACTACTGTGCATCCAAAGCTGCTTTAGCCTGCATTTCGGAATGCCTTGCTATTGAACTTAAAGAGTTGGAAATAAGTGTTAATTGCCTCGCCCTTGGAAGCGTTCAGACAGAAATGTTAGGTGATTCCTTTCCTGGTTACAAAGCGCCCGTTGATGCTTATGAAATGGGTAAGTTTATTGGTGATTTTGCTTTGAACGGAAACCGGTATTTTAACGGAAAAGTTATTCCTGTTGCGTCGACAACTCCGTGAAATCCGAATTTACATCAAATGACAAAAAATTCTGATGACTTATTTGTATATTTTGATTTTAGTTTCTTTTTTCAATGCTGATAATCCACTGTAAGCCAGAGCTCTGAGTTCATCCTCTCCCGGAAAAACAACCACCCTGGCAATTGAATCTACCATTGATATAATACTGTCAATATTTGATTTCTGATATGCCAGACCACCAGTAAGTATTATTGCGTCGACTTTCCCTTTAAGAACAGCAGCCATAGCTCCTATTTCCTTTCCGATCTGATATGCAGCAGCATCTCTGATAAGAATCGCCTTATCATTTCCATTATCAGCCATTTCACATATCTCTTTAAAATTATTGGTGCCAAGGTATGCTACCATACCACCCTTTCCAACCAGCATGGTCTTTATCTCAGATTTGGTGTACTTTCCACTGAAGCACAGGTCAACAAGCTGACTTGAAGGCAGTCCTCCTGCCCTCTCAGGTGAAAAAGGACCTTCTCCTCCGAAAGCATTATTAACATCAATTACCCTTCCCTTAGAATGAGCTCCCACACTTATTCCTCCTCCCATATGTGCAACTACAAGGTTCATTTCTTCGTATTTTTTTCCAATTGAAGTGGCATAAGAGCGAGCAACCGCCTTATGATTAAGAGCATGAAAGATCGAAAGACGACTGATCTCCGGAAGGCCTGATAACCTCGCGACAGGTTGCATCTCATCCACAACGACAGGGTCGACAATAAATGCTTTAGCACTTTCCAGTGATGAAGCAATATCATCAGCAATTAATCCTCCGAGGTTACTTGCATGTTCTCCAAACGGAGAGGTTATGAGATCTTTCTTCATTTCATCATTTACGATATAAACGCCTGATTCAATCGGTTTTACCAAACCGCCCCTTCCCACGACCGCGGCAATAGCTTTGAAATCAATGCCTCTGTCGATTAGTTCTTTAAGGATCAGTTCTTTCCTGAAAGCAAACTGATCTGTTACCCTTGCAAAACCTGACAACTCATCAGGAGTATGTCGGAGAGTTTTTTCAAAAACAAGATTTTCTTCTTCGAACAATCCAAATTTGGTAGACGTTGAACCGGGGTTAATTGCCAGGATTAATCGTTTTGCCATATAAAACTATTTTTTCGGATAAGAACGGATATAGGGTTTATATCATCAGGCAGGCAAGGGCTATACAATAATACTTCGATTTTTCACTTTCGCTTCGTGACATTAGTACTACTGGCTTTGATGTTCCCCTGATGATTCCTCCCAGTTCCCCCTTTCCAAATAGCATTAATCCCTTATAAAACGGGTTTGATGCCTCAAGTGAGGGAAACAGAAGAATATCTGCATCCCCATTTATCGGAGTTTCAATTCCTTTGATAGCAGCGCTCTTTTTATCGCATGCAAGAAAGATATCCAGGGGCCCATCCATGATACAATTCTTAATCTGTCCGCGCTCGGTCATTTTACACATAATAGCATAGTCGACAGAGTTCTCAAAGTGGCGGCTCATTTTCTCAGAAGCCCCTATCAGTGCGACTTTAGGCTTTTCAATGCCAAAATTTCGAGCCATTTCTATCGCGTATTCAGCCATTGCTATCTTTTGATCGAGGCTGGGGAAAGGGATTACGGCAGTATCAGTTATGAAAAGCAGCTTATGATATGCCGGAATCTCCATAGCTCCCACGTAAGTTAGTGTTGCCCCAGGAAGCATCAATCCATTCTCCTTGTCCATCACAGCTTTCAGGAACTTGTCTGTCCTGACAAGGCCTTTCATGACTATATCTGCCTGTCCCGATTTTACAAGACTGACGGCATCCTGTGATGCCGCACTTTCATTTCCTGATTCGATAATTGTATAGAGTTCTTTTTTAAAGGAGATTGATTCGCAAAGTCTTACGATTTCAGATCCATTACCGATCATAATTGCTTCTGCAAAGCCATCATTAACAGCCTTCTGAATTGCGCCTACCGTATTTGAATCCTGCGCCCAGGCGACAGCAATCCGGAACTTCCTTTTTGAAGAAAGCACCTTAGCAACCATCTGATCAAGAGATCTGATCATATCATATCCTTTTACTTGCGGCAGCTGCCAGCAAAATGCTATCGTATTTAGCCTGTTCCGAATCTGATCTGGAAGTCAGAACTATCGGAACCTGCGCCCCAAGAATCACTGCTGCTACTTTGGCTTTCGCAAAAAAGACCAATGATTTATACAGTACATTACCTACTTCAATATCTGGCATTAAAAGAAGATCGGTATCGCCTGCTACTTCACTACGGATACCTTTAACCTGGGCACTTTCAAGACTAACTGCATTATCGAATGCCAAAGGACCATCAATAATGCAATTCCGGATCTGATCTCTCTGGTTCATTTTTGAAAGCAGAGCAGCATCAAGAGTGGCTTCCATATTCTCATTTACCATTTCTACTGCACCGAGAACCGCTACTTTCGGCAATGAAATTCCAAGCTTATTCAGACATAATACTGAATTATTGACTATAGCAATTTTATCCTTGAGATTTGGAGCAATATTCATTGCAACGTCTGTAACCGCAATAAGTTTGTGATATGTATCCACTTCAAATAGCGCTATATGGGACAGCAAATTACCTGTACGAAGGCCCCATTCTTTATTTAATACACATTTAAGCAAGGTAGATGATCCTACCTTCCCTTTCATGAGAACATCAGCCTGTTTACTGCTAGCTATTTTGACAGCCATTTCAACAGCCATATCGGTATCGGGCTCATGAATGATCCTCAATCCAGTGATATCATAACCATTTGCTATTGAAATATTCTGAATAGCTTCTTTATCGCCAACAAGAATTGGTTCGATTATCCCATCTTTCCAAGCTCTCAATACAGCACTAAGAGAATGCTGGTCCTGGGCAGCAGCAAGAACAAGTTTTTTAATCGGTTCATTAGCAACAATTCCTTTTAAGTCTTCAAGCTTTTTTAATACCATATAATATCAGATTAATATCAAATTAATATCAAAACTAAACTTTCAGATTTTCAACTATGTACCTTGTATCTGAAGCTATAACAAACTCTTCGTTTGTAGGAATAATGATTACAGTGACACGTGATTTATCTTTGCTTATTACTTTCTCTATGCCGCGAACTCCTTTGTTTTTGTCTTTGTCAAATTCAATGCCGAGAAATTCAAGCTCGTTGCAGATATTTTCTCTTATTTCGCATCCATTCTCACCTACTCCACCGGTAAAAACCACGATGTCAACACCACCCATTGCTGCTGCATAAGCACCAATATATTTTTTTACGCGATAATTATACATTTTCAGGGATAATGCAGCACGTTCGTTTCCTTCAGCTGCAGCTGCTTCAATTTCTCTCATATCTGATGAGACTCCTGAGACTCCCAACAAACCGCTATGTTTGTTAATAAGTGTATTCAGGGCAGCATAATCTATTTCTTCTTTTTCCATTATCAGGGTAAGGACTCCACCATCAATATCACCTGATCTGGTACCCATAATTAGACCTTCCACAGGGGTCAGTCCCATTGAAGTATCCACTGATTTCCCGTCCTTTATAGCAGTAATTGATGCACCATTACCAAGATGGCAGGTAATGATCTTTTGTCTGGGAAAATCAGCTTTTAATACTTCACATGCTCTTTTGGCAACGTAACTGTGACTTGTTCCATGAAAGCCATACCGTCTGATCCCGTACTTTTTATATAAAGAATATGGGATAGCATACATAAACGAGTAGTCCGGCATTGTCTGATGAAATGAAGTATCAAAAACGCCTACCTGAGGCACCTTTGGAAGAAGGGCTTTCATTGCGTAAATCCCTTTAAGATTCGCCGGATTATGAAGCGGAGCCAGGTCCGAACAATCTTCAACTCCTTTTATCGTAATATCATCAAGATAACAGCTCCCTTTGAAAGTTTCACCACCATGAACCAGACGATGACCGACAGCATCTATTTCATTCAAATCCTTTATCACGCCCCGTTTTTTACTGATCATCATGCCAAGAATATATTCTATACCACTTTGATGATCAAGAATCTCGCCTTCCAGTTTTACCTTATCTCCATCGAACCTCTCATTCCTGAGAAAAGATCCTTTCAATCCTATTTTTTCGACAATACCTTTTGCAAGCACAACTCCGGAGGTCATGTCGAAAAGCTGATATTTTATAGAAGAACTTCCACAGTTAAGAACTAATATTTTCATTATCAAATATTTAAAAAATAAATTTTCCGTTTTTCACATTCTCTTCAACTTAATCTTCAAGAGATAAATTCTTCGTAATTTTTATTCCATCCTTATTATATTCATAAAATCCTTTCCCTGTTCTTCTTCCCCATTGATTAGCTCTGACGAGGGTTTTAAGCATTGGCGATGATTTGTACTTTTTATCCCCGAATTCATCATAAAGGTTCTCGCACCATCTTAAAATTTTATCAAGGCCGATTTTGTCTGCCATTTCAAAGGGACCAAGAGGAAGGCCAAAACCAACTTTCATAGTTGTGTCAATATCTTCCATCTTTCCGGTGCCCTGCATCAATATTTCACAAGCTTCATTAATAAAAGGTACCATTAGCCTGGTGCTAATGAGGCCCGGAGACTCTTTTACAGGAATTACCTTCTTCCCGATCAGATTAGCAAACTTGATTGTGTTTTCGTAAGCAGTTTGCGAAGTATAAAGCCCTTTGACAATCTCCACGACCCTGGCATCAGCTTCAGGAGTAAGAAAATGAAAACTCACACAACGGTCTTTATGAATAAGATCGGCAGTAAGTTCTGTAATAACCTGCGTTGAGGAATTCGTGGCAATAATCGTATCCCTGTCTACAAATCGTTCAATATTCTGCAGAATTTTAGCACGCACCTCATGACTTTGTTCACGGGAGGAAGACTTAATAGCTTCGATCACAATATCGCATCCTTTGAATTTATTATAGTCTGTTGTTCCCTTTATCCTCGATAATATTGCCAGTTTTTCAGAGTTGGTCATTCCCCATCTTTCAATTATGCGGTCAAGTTCCTTCGCCAGTTCTGCATATGCCTGGTCAATTTTTTCCTGCGAGAGATCAAGGAATATTACATCCAGCCCTTTGGAGCTCACCATCCGGGCAATATTTTGTCCAACTGATCCTGCACCAACAATTCCGACACGGGAAAACAAAGTTTTTGGCCGGGTATCCTTGTACAATGCGTAATCTTCCAGTTGTTCGATGCTATCTGACATTTCCTTATTAATTGATTATTAATACTTTATAATGAAGAGAATTTATTTTTCTTACCATGTTATTTATTCATTCCGGCTGCCTGGTTTGCAGTAATGGCAATCATGCTCACTATATCACTTACCGAGCATCCTCTTGAAAGGTCATTGATCGGAGCAGCCATCCCCTGCAAAATAGGCCCGATGGCTTCAGCATGAGCAAGCCGTTGAGTAAGCTTATAGGCAATATTACCACAGTTAAGGTCAGGAAAGATAAGCACATTAGCCTTTCCGGCAATCTTGCTTCCCGGTGCTTTCTTCTGACCAATTGCTTCAATAAGAGCAGCATCGGCCTGGAGCTCGCCATCAATCATGAGATCGGGAGCCATTGCCCTGGCAATTTTTGTTGCACTTACTACTTTATCCACCATCTCATGAGATGCGCTCCCTTTGGTCGAGAAGCTAAGCATGGCAATCCTTGGCTCAAAACCGGCAATAGCTCTTGTTGTATGGGCTGTTGCAATTGCAATTTCAGCAAGCTCTTTATCAGTTGGGTTTGGATGAACAGCGCCATCGGCATAGATCAGAATGCCATTCTCTCCGAAACTTTTGTCAGGAAGTATCATTATAAATGCTCCGGATACAACTGAAATTCCCGGAGCTGTTTTAACATAGTGAAATGCAGGTCTTAAAACATCGCCTGTTGCATGGTCTGCACCTGAAACTTCTCCATCAGCATCACCATTCTTAATCATCAGTACGCCAAGGTATAGAGGGTCTTCAATCAGTCTTGAGGCCTCCTCGCGCGTCAATCCTTTATGTTTTCGCAATTCAACCATAAGATCGATATAGTGATCCTTCTTTTCGTGAGATTTGGGATCAACGATTTTGGCTTTCCCGATGTTTTTTAAGCCCTTCTTTGCAGCAAGGGCAGTAATTTCAGAAAGATTTCCGATTAAAATGATCTGAGCTAACCCCTCTTCAATAGCAATATCAGCTGCCTGAATTGTTCTTTCTTCAGTTCCTTCAGGAAGTACAATCCGCTTATTATGTTTTCTGGCATTTAATTTGATTCGATCTATTAATTCCATTGTAAATCAATAATTTAATTAATTAATTTCTAAGCTCTAAATGTACGAAAAAAAAAATCTATTAAACAATTTTCCGTTACATGATTAATATCAGGATTCATACTTTTTATAAACCAATTTCATTATTTGCGGACAACTCTCCGGTTTTGTTCAAATCCTTTGTTATTTTAGCAATTTTAAAATATTCGTTGCCAGATGGATACTTTTATTCGCAGATTGGATGAACTGGGAAACAGCCTTGACGGAGAACTTAAGCATGATCTTATATCGAGAACAATATATTCAACCGACGCCTCAGTTTACAGGGAAATGCCTGTTGCTGTCGTTTATCCAAGAGGCGGAGATGATATTATAAAAGTTCTGAGTTTTGCATCCAAAGAAAAGACTACTGTAACAGTCAGAGCAGCAGGAACTTCACTTGCTGGTCAGGTTGTCGCAAACGGTTTGATTGTTGATATCTCAAGATATATGAACAAGATTCTTGAGATTAATGTCCCTGAGAAATGGGCACGAGTTGAACCAGGGGTTGTGCTCGATGAACTTAATATGAAGCTCAAAGAGCATGGGCTGCTTTTTGGTCCGGAAACTTCGACATCCAACAGATGCAATATAGGAGGAATGGTTGGAAACAACGCATGTGGCTTACACTCTGTTATTTACGGCTCAACAAGAGATCATACTATTGAACTGAAGACAATACTCAGTGATGGCAGTGAAGAGATCTTCGGACCAGTTGACAAGGAGACATTTGAAATTAAATGTAAAAATGACACTTATTCTGGAAAAATCTATAGGAACATAAAAGAGATACTGTCTAATCCTGAAAACAGAAAAAGTATTCAGGATGACTTTCCTGATCCGTTAATTCCAAGAAGAAACACCGGTTACGCTCTTGACCTTCTTCTTAATTCCAAAGTCTTTTCAGATGAATCACAGAGTGATTTTAATTTTGCAAAATTGCTGGTCGGGTCAGAGGGAACACTGGCTATTGCTACAGAAATAAAATTAAATCTGGTTCCATTACCGCCTGCTAATAAGGCGCTTGTATGTATTCATCTAAACAATAGAAACGAATCATTTAAGGCCAATCTTATTGCTCTGAAATACAAGCCATCAGCAGTC
>Ga0182021_10001888_pt1 | contig 24328 bp, 19 predicted proteins | sample 612E3MmetaG_FD_120493 | JGI IMG/M metagenome (GOLD analysis project Ga0182021, IMG submission 120493) | Permafrost microbial communities from Stordalen Mire, Sweden - 612E3M metaG (Illumina Assembly) | ecosystem: Environmental > Terrestrial > Soil > Wetlands > Permafrost | place: Sweden... | reverse complement strand
TTCAAATCCAACCGCACGCCCATGGCCGCGGTCATGATCGTGGTCCTCCTGGGCCTCGTGGCCTATCTGGCTCCGACCGGGGGAGCTGTCTCCGCGGATACGGTCATCGCCAGGGTCTATGGACACGAGGTCCTGATGCGTGAACTGGCCGAGCATATGCAGGAGCTCTACCAGCGCTACGGCAAGCAGGCCAGCCCGGAGACCCTCAAGCCCTTCATCCAGTCCCAGGCCCTGCGGGATCTCATGAACCAGAAACTCATGGAGGAACTGGCCGACCGGCACCACGTGGTGGTGACCGATGAAGAGGTAGGTGCCCGTCTCCGGGCCTTCCTGCGCCAGTACCCCATGCTGCTGGACGCCAAGGGCAATCTGAAGTCCACCGCCGAGCTGAAGCAGATCTTCCAGGAGACCGGCTTCAATCCGGCCATGCAGGAGCGGGGCATCCGTTCCGAACTGATGCGGACCAAGCTGGTCCAGCAGGCCGCCCTTCAGGTTCCCGTGGACGAGGCCTGGATCGCCCTGGAGAACCGCCTGCGCAACGAAAAGGTCGCCTTTCAGCAGGCCACCTTGGCAGTGGATCCCAGCGTGGTGGCCGACCCCGGGGACGCCACCCTCGAGGCTTTCTACAAGACCGGCGGCGAGCGGTTCCTCCAGCCACCCCGGCGAGTCATCCAGTTCGTGACCGTCGATCGCGCCTCCCTCGGCAAGGACATCCAGGTGGACGAGGCCGCCCTCAAGGCCGCCTTCGAGGCCCGCAAGGGGGACACCACCGAGTTCAAGGCCCGCCACATCCTGTTCAAGGCCGAGGGCGACGCCCAGTTCCAGGAAGCCACGGCCAAGGCCAAGCTGCTCCGCGAGCGTCTCGTGAAGGGTCAGGATTTCGCCAAGGCCGCCGAGGAGCTCAGCGAGGACCCCAGCGCCAAGGGCAACGGCGGCGACCTGGGCTGGTTCAATGCCTCCAAGATGGTCAAGCCTTTTTCCGATGCGGCCGCGGCCCTGAAGCCCGGCGAAATCAGCCAGCCCGTGCGCACCCAGTTCGGCGTCCACCTCATCAAACTGGAGGGACGTCGCGAGAAGAAGTTCGAAGACGTGAAAGCGGAACTGGCCCTGGAGATCTCCAACAGCCGGTTCAACACCCGGGCCCAGGAGCGCCTCGAGCAGATCCGCAAGCGCGCCAATGGCGGCGATCTTGCGGCCGCCGCCAAGAGCCTAGGCAGTGCCGCCCAGCTCAGCCAACCCTTCAGCAACGAGCCTTCTGCCCAGACGCCGGGCCTTCCAGAACTGCCGCAGATCCTCGGCGAAGTCTTCCACCTCAAGGTGGGCGAGGTGTCGAAGCCCCTGCCCTTCCCGGACCACCACCTGCTGTTCCGGGTGCAGGAGGAACTGCCTGAGGCCGTGCCGCCCTTCAAAGAGATCCGCGCCAAGGTGCTTGCCGCCTACCAACTCGAGGAAGCCCGCAAGCTGGCCGTGGCCAAGGCCCAGCAGGCGATGAAGACCGGCGGACTGCAGGCTGTAGGCCCCGTCACGGATCAGGCAGCCGCGCCCCTCAACGGCCTCCGCGACCTTGTCGCCCACCCCGGAATCCGGAAGGCCCTGCTGGACACACCCGTGGGTCAGACGACCCCGGTGCTCTGGACCCAGGACGGCAAGCTTTGGGTCGCCCGCATCACCTCGCGCGAACCTGCACCTGCCCTCACCTTCGAGACCCGCCGGACCCTCATCCAGGACGTGCAGACTGCCGAGGCCCAGAAGCTTCTCTCCGCAGAAATGCAATCCCTGGACCAGGAGGGCCGCCTGCGCCCTGGCTTCAGCAGCCTGTGGGGCCACTTCGGCGGCATCTACGTCAACGCCAGCGCCGCACAGGTGTCGGTGGAGGAATAGCCACCTCGACGTGGCCTCCTCATCATGGAAAAGAATTTGTAAAAGCGGAGAAAGCTGAGAAGCGGAGGACAGCGGAGACAAGATGGGTAGACGCCTTGCCCCATTCCTTCTCTGCTATCCTCCGCTCCTCCGTTATCCTCCGCTTATTGAATTCCTTTTCATTCCAGGATAGGCAAAGCCTCCAGAAGCTCGCGCAGGTGTAGGTGGGGTGGATTGGACAGCAACTGTCCGATGGGGCCCTGGCACAGGACCTCCCCGTCGTGGAGCAGGAGCATCTGGTCACAGAGGGCCCGCACCAAGTTCAGGTCATGGCTCGCGACAAGCAGGGCCATGCCCTCTGCTTTGAGGGACTGCAGCTGGGCCAGGAGGTGGCCTCCCAGGGTGGGATCCAGGGCCGAGGTGGGCTCGTCCAGGACCAGCAGGGCTGGCCCCAGCATGAGGGCCCTTCCCAGACACAACCGCTGGGCCAGCCCGCCGGACCAGGCCTGGGGCCGCTGATCCAATGAAACCTCAGGGAACTTCACGCGCGCCGCCATGCGCACCGCGGCCGCCCGGCGCGAGCGGGCGTCTCCATGTTTCCAGACCTCCAGGGGCTCCTGCAGGATCTCCCAGCCGGTCCGGTGGGGCGGCAGGCTGGCCAGGGCATCCTGGAAGACCGCCTGCAGGCGAGGCCGGCGGACCCGCCGCTCCCGTTCGGACAGCGGGGACCAGAGTTCTCCTTCCCATGTGATCCGACCCTCTGTCGGCTCCATGAGGCCCAGGACCAGATTCAGCAGGGTGCTCTTCCCCGCTCCACTTTCTCCGATCACGCCCCAGGCTTCACCTGGGGCGATGGAAAATGAGACGTCTTTCAATGCCCAGGTTTCCTCACGCAGAAGGCCAAGGCCTTCGGCGCAAAGGAGAGGGCCCATCGTCAGCGGATCACCTCGAGACCCTTCAGGTAGGGTCGCAGCACCTCCGGTACGACAATGCTCCCATCGGGCTGCTGGTAGTTCTCGAGGACAGCCACCCAGGTCCGTCCCACGGCCAGGCCGCTGCCGTTGAGGGTATGCAGGAAGCCGGGCTTGCCGTCCTTCGGGCGGAAACGGATGTTGGCGCGCCGGGCCTGGAAGTCGCCGAACCAGCTGCAGGAACTGATCTCCCGGTAGGTGTTCTGGGAGGGCAGCCACACTTCCAGGTCGTAGGTTTTCTGGCTGCTGAAGCCCATGTCGCCGGTGCAGAGCAGGACCCGGCGGTAGGGCAGTTCCAGAGCCTCCAGGATGGCCTCGGCGTTTGAGGTAAGCCGCTCCAACTCCGCTTCCGCTTGGTCCGGTGCCGCGAATGCCACGAGCTCCACCTTGTGGAACTGGTGCTGGCGGATGATGCCCTTGGTGTCCTTGCCATAGCTGCCGGCCTCGCTGCGGAAGCAGGGCGTCAAAGCACAGAGCCGCGTGGGCAATGCTTCTAGTTCGAGGATTTCATTTCGGAACAGGTTGGTCAGCGGGACTTCGGCCGTAGGGATCAGATAGAGGAATGAATCGCCATGAGGCACTTTAAACAGGTCCTGCTCAAACTTCGGAAGCTGGCCTGTCCCGAACATGCTGTCAGCGTTGACAAGATAAGGAGGAATGACCTCCTGGTACCCAACCTTCTCGTGTTGGTCGAGCATGAATTGAGCTAGAGCCCGTTCAAGCTTCGCCCCCAAACCCAAGAGAACAGAGAACCGTGCGCCGCTTAATTTTGGGGCCCGCTCCACATCTAAAATCCCGAGTCGTGCTCCCAACTCCACGTGATCCAAGGGCTTCTCGATCGCGGGAATCTGGCCCCAGCATTTGATTTCGACGTTGGCGTGCTCATCGCGGCCGACGGGCACGCTTGCGTGGGGCGGATTGGGTAGGCCCGCGAGGAAATCCTTGAAGGCCGCCTCGATCTCGCGCTCGGCTAATTCAAGCGCCTTGAGCTGGTCGCCGACCTCACGCTGCTGGGCAATGAGGGAATCCGCGTTCTCCTTGGCCCGCTTGAGGCGGCCCACCTCGTCGCTCACGCGGTTGCGCTCGGCCTTCAGGGCCTCAGCCTCCTGCAGGATGCTCCGGCGGCGGGCATCCAGCTCCTGGTAGCGATCCCGGTCCAAGGTATAGCCCCGCCCGGAGAGTCGGGCCGCCACGGCGTCGAGGTCGTTGCGGAGGAGGTTGGCGTCAAGCATGGTCGGTTCCAGGAAACCTTTATTCTACCTGGCTCCAAACCCGCCACAGGCGGGTTTGGAGTTTTGAACTGCTTTCTGTTTTCTCACGCCGGGGCGCATGCCCCGGCGCCCTGCGTGTGGGATGGGACGGTCCGCACCCATCAAGCTTGCGGCCAAGCACCCTCGGGCATCGGCTCGCCGGCCCAGGCGATCCTGAATGCCTCCCGTGTCTCCGCGATCCCGCCGCCGGCACCCAGCACCAGGCCCAGCTTCGCCAGGGCGGTCCAGCGGGTGTGCAGGCCACCGGAAATGCCGTCCATCTCCTCGATCTTCCGTCCGAGTTCGTAGGCGGAGAGATCGACGCCCCCATAGGCGCACTGGGAGGTGACCACCACGGGCAAGCGGCGGAGCTGGCAGTCCTCCAGGAAGGCCACCAGGTCGGCCCGGTCCATGGGCAGATTGCCCGCGCCGAAGGCCTGGATGAGCACGGCCTTCGCGCCTGCAGGCGCGGGGAACCAGGCCATGCCCGGATGGGGCGTGACCGTGTGGATGTTCAGATCGAGATCGCCTCCAAGGCCCGCGGGCACCTGGCGAAGGAACTGGCCCACCTCCGGATGCAGGCGGATCTCGGCACCGATCTCGGCCAGGGGCGCCAGGTTGGGACTCTCGAAGGCCTCGAACTGGCTGACACTGAGCTTGTCGGTGGCTACGCCGCGCAGCCAGTGGGTGCCGAAACAGATGCCGACCTCGGGGATGGCACGACAGGCCAGGTCCACGGCGTTGACGAGGTTGCTGCGGGCGTCGCTGCGCACAAACGCAAGCGGTCTTTGGCTGCCCGTGAGCACCACCGGCTTGCCGAGGTCCGGCAGCAGGAACCCGAGGCAGGAGGCCGTGAAGGCCATGGTGTCGGTGCCGTGGATGATGACGAATCCATCGAAGTCCCTGGCCGCGTCTCGCACCCTTCGGGCCAAAGCCAGGATGTTCGCGGGTTCGAGGCAGGCGGAATCCTGGTTGTAGGGCACCTCCACTGCCAGTTCCGCGAGCTGACCCAGTTCGGGTACCTGCTCCAGCAGGAGCTCGAGGAAGGGCCCCGGCGCCAGGGAGGCGGGTTCTCCGCTGGGCGCCATGCCCAGGGTGCCGCCGGTGTGGAGGAGCAGGATTTTGCGCATGGGAGCAGTCTACCGGGCTCCAGACGCGCCGATGGCGCGTCTGGAGTTAGCCTTCGGCATAAATTCAGGGGACCGGAGTCAGTAGACTGAAGCATCCATGCGCCGCATCCCCCGTGCCATCCAGCTGATCGTGGCCCGCTACCTGCGGAGGCTGCTCAGGAACCGGCTGGACACGCAGCAGCTCCAGGCGGTGATCGAGTCGGCCGTGGCCAGCCTGCCCATCCAGGAGAAGCTGCTGGTGCGCGAGGGCGCCTTGCGATCGGAGAGCCTCAACCGCCAACTAGCCTGGGCCATGGCCTTCGTGGCGGGGGCGGTGAATGCGGGCGGGTTCCTGGCGGTGGGCCACTACACCTCCCACATGACAGGTGTGGTCTCCTCCATGGCGGATGTACTGGCCGAGGGGGACCTCACCACGGCCCTCGCGGCCCTGGCCATGATGTTGAGCTTCCTGGGCGGGGCCTTTTTCTGTTCCACCCTCATCAGCTTTGGGCAGCGTCGCCGCATGCGCAGCCGCTACGCGCTGACCCTGGTGGTCGAAGCTGCCTTCATGCTGGTATTCGGCTTCATGGGGAACCGGCTTCAGGAGGAAATGGAGTTCACACTCCCCATGACCGTGATGCTGCTCTGCTTCATCATGGGCATGCACAACGCGGTGACCTCGATCATCTCCGGCGCCGCGGTCCGCACCACGCACCTGACGGGCACGATCACGGACATCGGCATTGAACTGAGCCGGCTCACCTACGTGAACGTCCATCAGCGGCGCGGCCGGGCCCGAATCCTCGCCAACCGCCCGAAGCTGATCCTCCTGCTGCTGATCCTCGTGTCCTTCCTCAGCGGCGGCGTGGTAGGGGCCCTCGGGTTCAAGCACATCGGCTTCAAGCTGACGGTGCCGCTCGCAGGCTTCCTGTGCTTCCTGGCGGCCCGACCCCTGCTGCTGGAGCTACGTCTCCTGCTTCACCGTCTCCGGAAGCAGTGGGCCCCAGATGACCCTGGGTCCTCAGCGGACCCCTGACCCTCAAATCACGTCCAGTCCCGTCATCCGTTCCACCCCAACGATCTTCCTGGTCCGGGCGGCACCCTGGCCCCCAACGATGAGCCGGCACCTGGGAGGCAGGCGTTCCTGGAGATCCATGAGCAGTCGGCGAGTCGTCTCCCCGGCACTCTGGATGGAAAGACTCACGGCCACGCGATCCACCATCAGCGTCCGTCCGGCCTGGGCGATGCTCGCCACCGGAAGGTCCACGCCCAACAGCTCCGTGCTGATTCCCTGGGCCGCGTAGGCCAGGGCCGCCATGAGCAGGCCCAGGCGGTGGCGCTCCCCCGGCAAGGTGCAGAGCAGGACCCTGCCCTGATCAGGCAGGGTCGGGAACGCCAGGCGCCGTTCCCGAAGAAGATCCTCCAGTACTTCCGTGAGCAGGTGCTCCTGTTCTATGCCGATGCTGCCATCGGCCCAGGCCATGCCTACCCGATCCAGAAGCTGGGCGACGATGTGCTGAAGAAAAGGCTTCCAGCCCAAATGATCGAGCGATTCCCTCAGAAGCCAGCGCATCCGGTCCGTGTCCATCGCGACCACGGTGTGGAACAAAGCTTCCACCCTGGGGTCGTCCATGGGGACGAGCAACCGCTTCAGGGCTGCTTCCCCGGCCCTCGCCACCATGGAGGGGCGATGCCCCTGGGCGACAGCCTCGGCCATGAGTCTCAACTGGTGCAGGTCCGCCTGCCGATAGCGCCGATGACCCGAAGGCAGACGCACTGGAACCGGAAATCCGTAGCGGCGTTCCCAGACCCGCAACACGTCCGCCGACAGGCCCGTCTCCGAGCAGATATCACCAATGCTCAGAAGTTCCGGCTCAACCTTGGCCATGGCCCACCCCGTGAGGACCAGGATAAGGGCTGCAGCAAAAGTGTCTAAATTTTTATTTAGACACTCAAACAACCACCACGGCAGCCTTCAATTCATCGAAACCCTGGTCGCTGGTGCAACTCACCACGACGGCGCATTGGCCTGGTTGGCTGGGGGGAAGCTGGACCTCGCCGACAAACAGGCCATCAGCACTGGTCCGCCCCGACAGCAGGCTCGAGGCCTTCTTGAGGCTGGATACCAGTTTCACGGCCACTTCGGCACCGGACACTGGGCTCTGGCTCTGGCACAGCCGCGCCCGCACCTCCACCCGGAACAAGCTCCCAAAGGCGGGCTTGAGGGGCTGGTCCAACACCAATTCGAGGCAGTCCACATCGCCTTCCTGTTGAAGAAATTCCAGGATGGCCTGATCCAGGGGGCGGTCATTGAAGGCCTCCGACTCCATGAGATCTGGCGGGGTGGGATCGTACTTGCCATTCTTGATGTCGCGGATGACGGCCCGATGCTGGTCGTCCATGAGCCCCTGGATGGCCGACTCCGACACGGGAGGACGAGCCAGCAGGTCCCCGTAGGACGAACGATAATTGTCCAGGATTTCGCCGCCCACATAGATGAGCGTTTCAATCTTGGGGTTGGACCGACCCTTGTCCTCTGTCTGGACATGGAAGACCCGGTTCCCGTGCCGTACATCCGTGTTGTAGCCGGTGATCATGGCAGGAGCCTGGGGGACGGCCTTGGGAACTCGAGGAAGGATTGGGTCATGGGCCTAGCCTTGCAATCTTCCCGCCAGATCCGGCATGACTTCCCAGGCGATCTCGCGAAGTACCTGATCACCCATGCGCGCCACCACGGCCTTGACCAAGGCATCCACCAGTACTGGGTCCGCCAACATGGCCTGGACCACGGCCCGGGCCTGTTCCGTGGTCACGGGTGACTGCTCAGCAGGAACCATTGCGTCATGACCAGGAACGGCAGGCACCTGCCCGCCTGCGGCAGACACGAGTGCGAATTCCTCCATCTCCAGATCGAAGACTGGTTCTGCGGCCACGGGCGAGAGCTCTTGCATGACGGGCGCGGATTCAGGGGTTACCGGCGCAGGTTCCTGAATGGCGGGCGCAAGTTCATCGACTTCTACGGCCTCATCGACGAAGGCAAAGGTAACCAGCTCTGGGCTCTCATCCGCCCCATCCATTCCCAACAGCGTGGCCGCTTCAGGAAGATGGGCGAGGGAATCATCTGGTTCGGCCACGGGTTCAGGAGCTGGGCTGTAGAAGGAATCATCCAGTTCGGCCACAGGTTCCGGAGTTGGACTGTAGGATGCGTCAATGAAATCCGCGGGAATTGTTTCCAACTCTTCCAGGCCGGAAAGGGTGAGGATGTTGTCCTCTTCCACCGTCAGGATCTCTTCTGGCTCGAATTCAGAGGGAGTTTCAGGCTGTAGATCGGACGCTGGCCCGGTGACGCTAAGGGGCTGGCCCGCCAGATCCTGAAGGCTCTCGAGATCCAATTCCTCCAATTCCAGATGCACATCATGCAGCGCCGGAGCAGGGAGGGCTGGCTCGGCCACATCCAATTCCTCCAATTCCAGATGCACATCATGCAGGACTGGGGTGGGGGGGGCTGATTCGGTGGTAACGACCGGAATGGGTTCCTCGGGCCACACGTCCTCTGCGGTGAGCACGATGAGATCGTCCTCCGGCTCGGGCTGTTTCAGATCCAGATCCACAGGCCCGGCGGGTTCAACTGCAGGTTCAGGGCGAAGTTCCGGCAGGGCCTCCTCGCCGCGCTTCAACAGATCCTTGACGGGGATGGCGGGCATGGTGCTGAAGGGGGAGGGACTGACCACCACGGGCGTGGCCAGGAGGGCCTTGACGCGGTCCCCCAGCTCACGAAGCTCGATGGGCTTCTTCAGGAACCCCTGGATGGGGGCCTTGGCCAACTTCGAGGGATCCACAGGATCCAGCACCCCTGCCATCAAGGCGATCGGCATGCGGACCGTCTCTTCCATCTCCCTGAGTCGGCTGAGCAGGGTCCATCCATCCATACCGGGCATGGCCGTGTCGATGAGGGCCACGTCAAAGCGCTCGCCGCGCTCAATGCGGTCCAGGGCCTCTGCGGCAGAGGCTACGCAGACAAGCTCCACATCGGTGGGGGCCAGGAGGGATTCGGCAATCCGGTGGATGCTGGGATTGTCGTCCACGAGGAGGAGACGCGGCATCGGAAACCTCGGGAAGCCGGAAGGGAGAAGGAGTGGCTGGGCACAACGCTACCAGAAATGTGCACTTCTGAAGACCAAGGATCGAAAAGGAGGCGAACCCATGGGGCATTCCAATGACTTGGACAGACCCCTAGCGCAGCAACTTCCTGAGCATCCGGACCCGCTCGACCTCCACGAGCCGAACCAGCAGCACCCGGTCCCCCACCCAGATCCAGGCAACCCCGAAGGGCTCGCGAAGGGCGATCTCGGGCCCCCGCGGCAGCCAGCCCTTGACCGAGATCCGCAGCCCCATGGCTGATCGCCATTCGGACCGGTAGGACTCAAACAGGCTCTGCCGCTGTCGTTCCGGCGGCAGGGCACGCTCGTTCCACCGCTGATCCCACGCGTCGAAGGCGCCATTGTCCCGCCAGGCCCAGGCGGGGTCCCAGGCAGGCCATGGTGGAACATCGGACGCCACCTCGGTCCACTCCACCTTCGCCAGGGGGCTCGTTAGACGGATCATGCCCTCCTCTGGGACAGGTTCCACCAGCCCCATCTGTTGCGGTGGATGGGCGCTCAGAAAGCCGGTGCCAACCACCAGCCGACGCCAGCGCCCCCCCTCGAGTCCCCATGCCGTCCAGCCCTGGGGCCCGCCATGCCAGAGCCTGTTCCCGCGCGGGATCCACATCCGATCCCCTGCATGCCAGGGAATCTCGACCCGCAGGCCGGGCAGATCCTGGCCATCCTCGGTCAGAGCCTCCGCCCGGGTGGCCACACCCTTTGGCGGGGGTGGCAGCCCCGGTTCGTCCCAGCCCGCCAGGGTGGGCTCCCCGGGCTCTGCATCACACGGCAGGGCACTCAGCAGAAGCCTGGACTCGCCATGACCCTCAGGGGGCTCGAAGAAGCCAATCAACGCGACCCGGCCGTCCCAGCTGAACCGGCTCCAGGGGCCCGATTGCGCAGACCAGAGGATGCGGCCCTCGGGCACCTCCAGTAGGCGGGTCTCGAACCGCGAGGGTCCCATCTGAAGGGTCACCAGCAGGCGATTTCCCTTGGATGGATCCAGGCGGGCTGAGCACAGGGGCGCGTCGAAGCGGTAGTGCCGCCACTCCAGCCCCCGCCACAGCACCACCTCGCTGTGGCCGCCAGGACCGTTCAGGGCCAGGCCCTGATCCGCCAGGTAGGGCGTGGCGGGCTCCCAAGGCGTTCCGAATCCGCCCTCGAAGGGCCAGGCCTCGGACTGATCCGGGTCCTGGGCCCCCTGAAAGCGCGGCGCCCATCCATCCACCAGGCGGAATTCGGCCAGGGTTTCGAAGCTGCCCAGGTTCATCATGGCCGGTGTTCCCTCGGCGGTGACACCCCCGGCACTCACGGGGCGCGGAGCCTGCACCACCGCGAAGAGCAGCAGCATGGCGGCGATGAAGAGGCTGGCGATGATGTACCGTTGAGGGATCACGATGGGGCCATGGGCACAGCACCATCATGACCGATCGGAGACACGCCGCGATGAAGCACAAATCAGCCCTGGAGATCGAACTGAAGCTGCGCATCCCGGCCACGGGCCCCTTCCGGCCCCTGCTGGAGGCCCTGGGCTTCCACGAGGCCACCCCCCTGCAGCCCGAGGTCAGCGTGCTCTGGGACCGGCATGGCGAGCTGCGTGCCACAGGATCAGCCCTTCGGATCCGCGGCTTCGCCGGACGAATACGCCTGACCTGGAAGGGCCCCAAGGTGCCCGACGCCATCCTGAAGATCCGTCCCGAGCAGGAGACAGGCATCGAGGACGGCGAGGCCCTGGAGGCCATCCTCCGAGCCCTCGGCTTCGAGCCCGTCCTGCGCATGGAGAAACGGCGCGCCGTATGGGAGCGCGCAGAGCTGGAGGCCTGCCTCGACGAGACCCCTTTCGGTTGCTACCTCGAGCTGGAAGGGGATCCCCAGGCCATCCGCGCGGCCATGGAGGGACTGGGCCTTGCACCGGATCGCGCGGAACCGCGCAGCTACCCCGAGCTGTACCAGGCCTACGGGCTGGGATCCACGGACCCCGGATCCCAGGTCCTTAAGCCCGGTGGCTGACGTCCCTCCGGGACAACAGCCTCTCCAGGTAGCGGGACTTCATCTGCCGGCTGGCCAGGGCCTGCTTCAAGGGGGGCAGCTTGAGAATCACGCCAAGAATGGCGGCCATGGCCTTGTGCTGGATATGTGCCTGATTATCGAAGATCAGGTTCTGGAGCTGACCGCGCTCGATGGCCATCAGCACCACCCGATGGGCCGTGTTGACCGGGGTGATGACACGACGGGCCCGCGGGCGCAGGCGCAGGGCCCGCCGGGAGCAGGCGCGCACGCATACGCCGCAGCCCAGGCAGATGGATTCGTCCAGCCGCGCCTTCTTGCGCTTCGGGTGTTGGGGATCCCCACTGGACACGAGGCCCATGGCCTCCACCGGACAGACCTCCACGCACTTCCCGCAGCCGTTGCAGGCCTCGGCCTCCACCTCCGGCAGGTGGTTCGTGGTGGCGATGGGATTCAACACCGCGAAGCGCTTGGCCGCCAGCATGGCCTCGCAACAGCAGCCGCAGCAGTTGCAGATGAACCCCACCTGGTCGCGCACGTTCTCGCCGAACTGGACCAGGTTGCCGTCCACGGCCTGGGCCAGCAGGTCCAGCCCCTCAGAGACGTCCACCCGCCGGGCGACGCGGTGCCGGATGAGTGAGCCGGCCGTGCCGTTGAAGGTCATGCAGATGTCCATGGGCGCCTGGCAGGCCTTCCCGAGGTGCGCCATCTTGTGGCGGCAGTAGCAGGTTCCAATGCCGATGTGGGAGGCCGTGCGGATCACCTCCGAGGCCCGCTCGTAATCCATCACGTGGAGGGCATGCTCGGGAAGGGCCCCCTCGTTCACGAAGACCCGGCCCACCTGCGTCTCCCCGCCCGCGAACAACTCCCGGACGAAGTCCTCCTCCACGTTCAGATACTGGTAGAAGAGCTCCGCCAGCAGCTTCTGGTCGTAGCCGTTGCCGATCCGCATCATGGAGAATTCGAAGAAGCCCGCCATGGGCGGGGGCAGCACGAAGGTCCGCGTGCCATCGGGATGCTCCAGGTCCAGCAGCATCCCGCGATCCGCCAGGCGATCCAGGATGCCCAGGCAGGCGTCCTCGGGCCTCTTCCAGACCTGCGCGGCATGGGCGGCCGTGAAGGGTCGGATGGGCAGCAGGGCGACCAACCCGGCCTCCTCCTCGGTGAAGAGGACCCGGAGAATCTGAAAGAGCAGCTCCGAGGGTGGCGCCCCCTGAGGGAAGCGGTTGAGTCGCTCCACGAGCTTCTGGTGGCTGGCCTTGAGGGTGTGGTGGGCCATGGCGGGTCTCGGATGGATGCGGTTGAGCCTGATTCCTTGCACCCATGCTACCGAAAAGATCCGGACCGACGTGAAGGGTTCCCGGCCATTACCCTGGACGCTTGATCCGGGGAGCTATCCTTCCATGGACACCAGGCGGGATGGAATGAGGAGGCTCGATGAGAAAACGCTGGGGTCCCTTGGCCGCCGCCCTGTCCATCCTCTGTTTCCTTGCCGCCTGCCATTCGGACCAGCCGGAGGATCAGGTCCGGAAAGCCTTTGAAACCTGCCGTGCCGGGGTGGAGTCGGGGGACGTGGCCGAAGCCACGTCAAGCCTGGATCCGGAGTTCCGAGGTCCCGATGGCATGGATAAGGCCACGGCGAGACTGTTCCTTCTCGGAATCTTAAGACAGGAGAAGGTCGGCGTGACCGTCGTGCGGAACGAGATCACGGTGAAGAGGAGCGAGGCCTTCCAGGAAGTGGATCTGCTCCTCACGGGGCGCAGCGGAAGCCTGCTGCCCCAGGACGCCTCGCACCGCAGTTTCCGGCTGCTTTGGCGCAAGGCCAGAGGGGACTGGAAGCTGCTCGAAATTCAATCACTGGATGGCCGCTGAACTCGCGGCTGCCGTAGTCCCTGCCCCGGCCGCAGGGTGGGAAGTTCGGCCACCAGGGATTCGCGCACCTTGGGAGGCAGGCGCCGCTCCCGGCGCTCCTCTCGAAGCATGGCTGTGAAGTGACCGAAGGCCAGGTACTGCGCGGGTTTCACCCCGTGCTCCCGGCCCGCATCCAGTACGCCGGACATTTCCTGGTAGCGCCCCAAGCCATAGAGCGCGGTGGTCTTCAAGGCGTAGGCCCGGGGATTTTTGGGGTGGTCCCGGATCACGCGGTCGCAAAGGGCCAGGCTACCCTGGGGCTGCTCCCTAAGCCCTTTGGCGGCTTCGTTGAGCAGATCCGAGGCCTCCTGCTCGGACAGGGGGTGGGATTTCGGGGCCCGGACAGGTCGGGATGATTCCTTCGGTGTGGCCTGCGTGCCTGGTGAGGGCCAGGCAGCACCTTCTGACACGGCGACCCCGGGTGCTGGTTCCACCTTCCCCATGAGTTGGGCCGATTGCAGGGGTGAGACCTCCGGTGTTGGAGCCGAGGGGGAAACCGCTGACGGAAGCGGGATGGGCCTCGGAGTCCTTGGCCGCCCCCATTGAAACCAGGCGCCCAGGCCCAGGGCACCGAGGGTCAACATCGCAGCGATCCACCGGACCTTCCGCCTTCGAGGCGCGAACGAACCTCCAGAAGCGGCCGCGGACCGCTGCAGCGAGCGCGTAGGCAGGCTGCCTGGAAGGCCCGCCCAGGCAGGATCCCTCGCATCGCGGAGGGCCCTGGCCATGGCCTCGGCGGCCTGGAAGCGCTGAGCGGGATCCTTGGCTAGGGCCTTGGCCAGCAATAGGTCTGCCTGGGGGCTGATGCCATGAAGGTTCGAAGGCGCCAGCGGGGCTGGCTCCTCGTTCACCACCCGGTAGAGCACCGTGGCCGTGGTATCCCCTTCGAAGGGACGGCGGCCCGCCAGGGCCTCATAGAGGATCACCCCCACGGCGAACAGGTCGCTGCGGGGATCCGGCAGGCCGGTCCTGATGTATTCCGGCGCCATGTACCCGAAGGTGCCAAGCAGGATGCCCGTTCCGGTCAGGTCGGAGCCCGTCACCCGGGCGACGCCGAAATCCATCACCTTGGCGAGCAGGCGTTCACCCTCGCGACGCACCCGGATGTTGCTGGGCTTGATATCCCGATGCAGCACGCCCTTTTGGTGGGCATAGGCCAAGCCGTCGCAGACCTGGGCAAGGACTTCCAGGGCCTCTATTGGCGCCAGCGCACGGCTCCGAAGCATGGCCTCCAGGTCCTCGCCCGGCACGAATTCCATGGCCAGATAGAGCACGCCCTGGTCCTCGCCGAATTCGTGGATGGTCACCAGGTTCGGGTGGTTCAGGGTCCCGGCGGCTCTGGCCTCCTGGGCGAACCGCTCCCGGGCCTCGGCCCCCTGGGCCGCCTCGCGATGAATGGTCTTGATGGCCACCTCTCGCCCAATGGCGGGATCCAGACCGAGGTATACCTCGCCCATGGCGCCCTGTCCGAGGCTCTTCTGAAGTTCGAATCGACCCAGCCTTCGTAACATTGCACCACCTGGAAACCAGGGATTCCAAAGTCTCATCGGCGGTTGAGCGCAGGACTTTCAGGATCCGAGGTAATCCATGAACTCCCCGTGGAGCTCCAGCGGCAGGCGGCACGTCTGCATCTCCTCCAGCACCATCTGATGGCAACGGGGAACGGCCTTCAGACCGGCTGTCGGAATGCCCCGGTTTCGCGCCTGGCGAAGCGTCTGCATGAGCGCATCCATGCGCCCCAGACGGTAGTGGGTGACCAGCAGCATGGCGTGGGCTTTCGCATTGTCCGGATCGATCTCCAGGGCCTGGAGAAGCTGATGTCGGGTGGTTTCCAGAACGTCCTTCCTGACCTCGTCCCGGCCGGAGGGAACGACTCCCTGGGAGGCAGGGACTTCCCTCGCCGACGAACGGAGCACCCCCATGGACTTGGGGAAGGAGCCCGAAGGTGACGGAATGGCTGGGCCCGGTGAGGCTGGCCGTAGCGCCAAGGGGACAATCGGGAACCCTCGCGGGGGTGTCTGCGGTACCGGACCCCGCTCCGAGACAGGGCGGTTGATCTTGAGTGCCATCGTGGGCCGTTCCTGTTCCCACCGCCAGGCCGGGTCCTTGGCGGCTCGCAGCATGGCGGCCAGATCGTCGGCGCTCTGGAACCGATTACTCGGATCCTTGGCCAGGGCATGGTTCAAGATGCCCTGCACATCCCGACTGATGCCCTGGAAGGCCGTGGGGGGCAGGGGCATAGGCGTATCGTGGAGCAGGCGGTAGATCACCGAGCCTGGGCTGGGACCATCGAAGGGCGGAACGCCGACCAGGGCTTCATAGAGGATCACCCCGACCGCGAAGAGGTCGCTGCGGGAATCCGGGCGACCGCTCTGCAGGTACTCCGGGGCCATGTAGTTCACGGTGCCGAAGACGATGCCTTCGTCCGTGGTGTCCCGGTTGATGAACTTGGCCACGCCGAAATCCAGCACCTTGGCCTGGAGGTTCTTCCCGTCCCAGACCACGCGGATGTTCGAGGGTTTGATGTCCCTGTGCAGGATCTGGTGCCGGTGCGCCACCGCCAGGCCATCGCAGACCTGGGCCAGCACTTCGAGCATATCGATGGGCTTCAGGGTCCCCATCTGGATCAGCGTGCCGAGGTCCTCGCCCTTCACCAGTTCCATGGCCAGGTAGAGCACACCCTGCTCCTCGCCCAACTCATGCACGGTCACGATGTTCGGATGGTTCAGGACTGCGGCGGCGCGGGCCTCCGTGGCGAAGCGCTCCCGGGCCTGAGGTCCCAGACTGGCCGATGCATGAATGACCTTGATGGCCACCTCGCGCCCCAGGATGGGATCCAGGCCCACGTAGACTTCACCCATGCTTCCCTGGGCGAGCAACCGGACAATTTCGAACTTGCCGAGACGCGTCAGCACAAACAATTCCGTTCGAGGTAGGTCAGATCATGTGACGTGTGTGGGTTCCAGTCTAGGCCTTTCTGTCCCATGCTCGGCGCGGCCGGGGAACGCTGCCACACACTTCGCGCGCAGGCCGCGCGAAGTGATTGAAATGAATACGGCGATAGGCGAGGGATCATCCGTCCAGCGCCCGCAACCAGGCCTCGTCACGCACCGGGATGCCCAGCGCCTCCGCCTTGGCTAGCTTGGACCCAGCCTTCTCCCCGGCCAGGAGAATCGAGGTCTTGGGTGAGATACTCCCGGTGACCTTTGCCCCCAGCCGTTTCAGCATCGCCTCGGCATCCTCGCGGGAGAGGCTGGGCAAGGTCCCAGTCACGACGACCACTTCGCCGGAAAGCGGCAGCGTGGCCAGATCCCTGGGTACCGGTGGCTCTGGATGCACACCCCAGCCGGCGAGCCGGCTGGGCAACTCAGGGTGCACAGCGATGAAGGCACGGAGGGCAGAAGCCACCTTGGGGCCCACTTCCTCCACCGCCTGCAGGCGGTTCTCTTTGGCGGCCCACAGCGCCTCGAGGGACGGGTAGGCCTCGGCCAGCAGTTCCGCCGTCCGGGCCCCCACCATGGGAATGCCCAGGGCGTGAAGCCATCGGGACAAGGGCTTGGATCGGGCCGCATCCAGAGCTCCCAGCAAGTTCTGCGCGGACTTCTCGGCCATGCGCTCCAACCCGGACAGGAAGGCCAGGCCCTGCCGCGGCTCCTGGAGCAGGCTGAACACATCCCAGGGTTGTTCGATGCGGCCGGAGGCCACCAGCTGCTCCGCCAGCGCCTCGCCCATGCCCTCGATATCCAGGGCGGCCCGTCCGCCGAAGTGCTGCAACCTCGCCACCAGCTTGGCGGGGCACTCGGGGTTGAGGCAGCGGATGGCGACTTCGCCGTCCTCCGTCTTGCCGACCTCGCCCAGGCACTCGGGGCAGACCTCTGGAATAACTGGTGCCGGAAGATCCCGGGTCTCCTCTCCAGGCACCAGGGCCACGACCTTGGGGATCACTTCGCCGCCCTTCTCGATGAAGACGCGATGGCCCACCTTCAGGCCGAGCCGCGCCAGCTCGTCGGCATTGTGCAGCGTGGCCCGACGGACCGTGGACCCCGCCACTTCCACCGCCTCCAGTTCCGCCACCGGCGTGAGTTTGCCGCTGCGGCCCACCTGCCACGTGATACCCAGCACCGTGGTCGTCACCTGCGTCGCCGGATATTTGAAAGCGATGGCCCAACGCGGCACGCGATCCGTGGCACCCAAGCGTTGTTGCAGAGCGGAATCGAGGATCTTCAGCACCACGCCATCCGTGTCGAAGGGCAGCCGGAGGCGGGCATCGGCTTGCAGGGCGATGAAGGCCAGCACAGCGTCCAGGTCGCCTTCCCCGCGGGCAGGCATCACGCCGAATCCCCACGTCCCAAGGCGGGCCATGGCGTGGACGTGGTCGTCGCCCGCGCCTTCGCTCCCCAGGGCCTGCCAGGGCAGGAAGGACAGGCCCCGGGCGGCCACCTCCCGGCTGTCCAGCAGCTTCATGGTGCCGCTGGCGGCGTTGCGGGGATTGGCGAACCGGAATTCTCCCCGGGCATCCCGTTGGCGATTCAGTTCCTCCCAGCGTTTGCGGGAGAGGAAGACTTCGCCTCGCACCTCCAGGCGCTCCGGCGCGTCTTCAGGCAGGACCAGCGGGATGTCCGCGATGGTCCGGGCGTTCTCGGTCACCAGTTCGCCCGTCTCGCCATCGCCCCGGGTGATGGCCTCCACCAGCTGCTGGCCCTCGTAGATCAGCGAAAGAGATAGCCCATCCACCTTGAGCTCGGCGGCATAGCGGGGTTTGGCCTCCGGCACGAGCTTCCGCCACTTCACCTCCCATTCCCGCAGCTCCACTTCGGAGTAGGCGTTGTCGAGGCTGAGCATGGGCACCGCATGGCGGCGTTTCTCGAAGGCGTCCACGGGCGGCGCGCCCACGCGCAGTGTGGGGCTATTGGGATCCGCCAGCTCAGGATGGGCGCCTTCGAGGTTCCGCAGCTCCCGCTCCAGGGCGTCGTACTCGGCGTCGGAGACCACGGGCTGATCCAGCACGTAGTAACGATGGCGATGCAGCCGCACCTGATCCGCCAGTTCCTTCATCCGAGGCCGCAGGTCGGTCATTTCACCCTCGATCGATGCAGGATGCCCATGATGAGGCCCAGGGCCAGGAAGAAGCTCAGGGTGCTGCTCCCTCCCGCGCTGAAGAAGGGCAGCACCATGCCCTTGTTCGGCAGCGCACCAGCCACCATGCCCACATTCACCAGCAGATGCAGGGCGAAGATGCCCGCGGCACCGGCGCAGAAATAGGCTTCGGCATTCGTGTGGGCGGCCTGGGCGGCGTCCAGGATACGGCTCAGCAGCAGCCCGAAGAGTCCCATGGCCAGCAGGACGCCCAGGAAGCCGCGTTCCTCAGCCCACACACTGAAGGCAAAATCCGTGGTCTTCACCGGCAGGAAGTTCAGCTGGGTCTGAGAACCACTGGTGAACCCCTTCCCGATGAGCCCACCTGCCCCGATGGCGATGCGGCTTTGGTTCACCTGATAGCCCTTCCCCTGGAGGTCGGCAGAAGGATCCAGGAAGATCATCACCCGCTGTTTCTGATAGGGCTTCAGCACGACCTTCCAGGCGCCGAATCCCCCCAAGCCGACCAGCAGCAGCAGCGCCACCACCCAGCGCCCGCGGAATCCCTTCATGAGCGGGATGATCAGCAGGATGGGCAGGAAGCTGAGGGCCATGCCCAGGTCCGGCTGCCGCTGGATGAGCAGCATGGGGAAGACCACCAGGCCCGCGGCCCCGAAGAGTTCGAGACGGCCCACGGTGTCGGCGTTCCTCGATCCCAGGCGTTGGGACACATAGAGGAGGGTGACCCATTTCATCAGTTCCGAAGGCTGGAAGGTCTGGCCTGCGATCATGAACCACCGGGTGGAACCCCCGATCTTCTTCCCAACCACCAGTACGGCCGCCAGGGCCAGCAGGCCGACCAGGTAGGCGGGGAAGCTGTAGCGGAAGATGCGGCGAGGATCCGTGGTGGCCAGCAGCAGCATCAGCATCATGCCCAGCAGGTTCCAGAGGCTCTGCTTGAGCCAGATCCCGGACTGTGGCGTATTCCGCCCGGCGGAAAAGAGCGTCAGCGTACCCAGGGCGATGAGGGCCAGCAGCACCCAGAGCAGGCGCGGGTCCAGGGCCCGGAAGCGTTCCCTCATTCCGGGGCCTCCGCCTGCGGTACGGGGGCGAAGGGGTCCACCATCTTGCCCCTGGGCGGGGGCAGAGGATTGGTGAGCCGGTCCACGCACCAGTACTTCACGAGCTTGGCGGCGACGGGGGCGGCGGAGGTGGAGCCGAAGCCTGCGTTCTCCACCACCACGGCGAAGGCGATCTGCGGGTGCTCGCTGGGCGCGTAGCCCGCAAAGAGGGCGTGGTCCTTCAGCTTCTTGGCCTGGCGCGCATAGTGGGCCTTGTCCACGAACGTGGCCACCTGTGCGGTGCCGGTCTTGCCCGAGAAGGGAATCTCCTTGGCGATCTCGCGCACGAAGGGATTGGTGGAGGCCGTCCCGCTCTGGACCACTTCGCGGAGCCCCTCGTTCAGAACCTCCCAGATTTTGGGGTCCAGAGGTGTGTCCTTGGCTGGCAGGGTCGGGGCGACTTCCAAGGTGTTGTTCTGGTCGTCCCGAAAGCCGTAGAACAGGTGCGGCGTCAGCAGCTTCCCCTTGGTGGCCAGCAGGGCGTAGAAGCGCGCCAAGCCCAGGGGCGTCACACCCACGGCGCCCTGGCCGATGCCCACACTGATGGTCTCGCCGCCGTACCACTTGGGATCCCGCGGATAGGTCTTGCGCTTCCAGGCCCGGCTGGGAATGCGGGTCCGCTTCTCCTGGGGCAGGTCGATGCCCGTACGCTCTGTGAGGCCGTACTTCTCCGCGGTGGCGTAGATGTCATCGATGTCCAGACGGGACGCCAGCTCGTAGAAGTAGACGTCACAGCTCTGGGCGATGGCCTGGATCATGGAGAGGCCCCCATGGCCCGTGGGTTTGTCGCAGCGGAAATCGCGGCCGTAGAAGTTCTTCTTTCCCGAACAGTAGATGATCGTCTGTGGGGTGACCACGCCCTTCTCCAGCGCCGCAATGGCCACCAGCAGCTTGAAAGTGGAGCCGGGCGCGTAGATGCCCTGGATAGGCCTGTTCACCATGGGCCGGGTGAGGTTGTTGGCCAGGTAGCGGTCCACCATGTCCTGGCTGAGCCGGTTGAGGAAGAGGTTCGGATCGTACGAAGGGCTGGAGTACATCGCCAGCACGCCGCCATCGCGCAGGTCCAGCACGACCACGGCTCCGGCCTCCTGGCCCAGGGCGTCCTGGGCCACCTTCTGCAGTCCCGCATCGAGGGTGAGGAAGAGGCTGCGGCCCACCGTGGCGTCCAGCTGCCCGAAGTTCGCGACCTCGGTGCCCAGCTGATCCACCAGGATACGCTTCTGCCCGTCCACCCCCTTGAGCTTCTCGTTGCCGCTGGCCTCGAAGCCCTCCTTGCCGATGGTCTCGCCCAGGTGGAACATGCCAGGCTTGGCCTTCATCAGTTCCTCATCCACTTCCCCGACGTAGCCGAGCACGTGGCCGGCGAGCTCGTCACCGAGGTAGACGCGCCGGGGCGCCACTTCCACGCTGAGGAAGGCATAGCGGGCCCGGACGCGCTCGGCGATGGCGATGCCGGCCTCGTCCAGGTTCTCTTTGAGCACCAGGGGGCGTCCCTTCCCCGCCTGCCGGTAGCTCAGGATCTTCCGCGCCAGGGCCGCGGGATCCAGCACCAGCGCATCCGCGAGGGAAGCGATCACCTCGGGCTTGCTGGGAAGGTCTTCCCGCTGGATGACCAGGTGGAGCGCCCGCCGATTGTCCACCAGACGCTGCCCGCTGCGGTCCAGCACCAGGCCCCGCGGCGCCGGGATGGGACGCACCTTCACGGCCTGCTGCATGGCCAGTTGTTTGAACTCGCCGTGCCGGACCAGCTGCAGCCAGGCATAGATGAGCACCAGCAGGGCCACCAGGCTCCAGGTCATCGCCTTGAAGGCCCCGAGCCTCCGGCGCAGAAGGGGTCGCTGCCGTGGGTCCATGGCTCAGCGCCGCCCGGATCCGGTGCCCGCCTGGAGCAACCTCCAGGCGACCCAGCCCCAGAGCGGTACGGTCAGGAGGGTCCAGAACCAGCCCCAACCCCAGGGATGCGGCGCCGTCGCCAGCCGCACCGCGCCATGCACCAGCAGGGCATGAAGGACCGTGAGTGCCGCCAGGCGACCCAGCCAGCCCTTCAGGCCTTCCAGGGGCCAGCGCCCGGCCATCCATCCGGTGAGCAGGGTCAGGGTCATGTCCGCCCAGGCGGTGCCGCCCATGTGGGGGTACAGATAGGAGCATTCCAGCGCCCATCCCGCTGCCATGGCCCACAATACTCCAGTCAGGGGCGCTCCGGCGCGGGGCGCCAGCGCGAGCACCAGCATGGCGTGAAGGACAATCTGAACTTTGGGGAATGGCGCGCAAAGGAAGATCAGGCCCAGGGCCGCAGCGCAAAGCAGGTTCTGGCGCGTGGAGGAGGGCGTGGGAATCCTCATGGCATCCCCCGTTTCCGCTGCGGTTTTGTTTCCGGTGCGAGGAAGGGGGGCTGCACCTCCAGGGGCGGCTGGGGAGGCAGCAATAGAACCGTGCTCACGCGGTCCAGGGGCGCAGACAGGTTGACGATGACCCGGAGTTCGAGGTCGCCCTGGGCCACTTCAGCCACGTAGCCCACCAGCAACCCGCGCGGGAAGACCCGGTCCAGCCCACTGGTGAGCACGGCCTCGCCCACTTGCACCACCTCCTGGTTGCTCAGGTAGCGGATGAGCGCCCGCGCGGAACCCAGGCCCTGGAGCACGCCCGTGGCCCGGCTGCGGATGAGCATCACGGCCACGGAGGCGTTCGGTGCGTCGGCCGGGAGCACCTTGGATTGGGTGCCGCTGACGGACCAGAGCCGCCCCACGATGCCCTCGGGCACCAGCACTCCCTGATCGGCCACCAGGCCTAGGTCCTGGCCCCGATCGAGGATCAAGCCGCCGAAGGTGGCGGGGCGGGTGGTGAAGATCACTCGGGCCGCTTTGAGGTCGAGGGGGATCTGCTGCTTGAGGCCCAGCAGGCCCACCGCAGCATCGGCCTCCGACAGCCTGGGCGCCTCCTGCGCGGCCTGGGTTTTTAGCTGGGCCAATTCCGCCGCCAATCGGGCGTTCTCCGCGCGGGTCTCGGCAAGATTCCGACGGGCTGCCTGGCGGGTGGCGCGCCAGCCATCCCAGCGCGACGCGAGACCCTGGGAAGGGCGGGACAACGCATCGGCCAGATGGCTCCAATGACGGCCGGGGTTCGGGCCGAGGAACACCCAGACGCCCTGACCCAGCCAAAGGAGCAACAGGAACAGGCGCTGCCACACCGTGCGGCTCCATCTCCACCTGGTTGCACGGACGACCATGCGTCCTCCAGGCTAGTCGAGGATCTGGATGCGGCGCAGGAGCGGGATGTTCTCCAGCAACAGGGCGGTGCCTCGCACGACGGCGGTCTGGGGATCCTCTGCCCGGAAGACCGGAAGGTGCGTCTCCTTGCGGAGCCGTTCGTCCATACCCTGGATGAGCGAACCGCCGCCCGTGAGGCAGATGCCGCGGTCGATGAGATCCGCTGCCAGCTGGGGGGGCGTCTCGTTCAGCGCCTTGCGCACCAGGTCGATGATGGCGTTGACGGGTTCGGCCAGGGCCTCGCGGATTTCCGCATCATTCAGCGTGAGGGTCTTGGGCAGGCCTTCGAACTGATCCCGGCCGCTCACCTCCATGGTGCGGGTCAACTCGGAGGGGAAGGCGGAACCCAGGGTCCACTTCACTTCCTCGGCCGAGGCCTCGGAAATCAGCACGTTATATTTTTCGCGAATGTACTTGATGACCGCCTCGTCCATCTCATCGCCCGCGATCAGGATGGAGTCCGAGAACACCTTGCCGTTGTAGCTGATGACGGCCACATCAGTCGTGCCGCCGCCGATGTCCACGATCATGCAGCCGCGCTTTTCGTTGATGGCAAGGCCCGCACCGATGGCGGCCACCATGGTCTGGTCCACTAGGAACACCTCGCCGGCCTTGGCGTCGTAGCAGACCTGCTTCACGGCCCGGCGGGCCACCTGGTGGGCCCGGGGCGGCACGCTGACCACGATGCGGGTGCGGGCGATGCCGCGGTTGGGCCGCGCCTTCAGGATGAATGCGGCGAGCATTTTCTCGGCGGCGTCTACCTCGAAGATCATGCCGTCCTTCATGGGCCGGATGGTGCGCACGCCTTGTGGAGCGCGGCCCAGCAGCTGCTTGGCCTCGTCTCCCACGGCCTCGACCTCATGGGTGAGAGTGTTTACCGCCACGATGGAAGGCTCATAGATGACGATGCGTCCAGCCTGCTTGGTGTGGATCAGCGTCGAAGCCGTGCCGAGATCGATGGCCAGGTCCGAATTGAACAGGTTGGACCAGAACTGGCTGGAGAAAATGCTGGCCACAGAGGACTCCCGGAGAACCCCTTAGTGTGTCATGGGCAGGCCAAGTCGACTACCGCAAGCCGAATGCGGGTCGCGAATGGGCAGCCCGGGGGCTGTCCTGAGCGGGGCCCCCTCCGCCTGACGCGGGCTCCACCGGAGCCCGCGTCAGGCGCGTGTTTGGGGCGGCTTATTGCCGAGCCGCCAATAGCTCCTCTACCAGCAGGTCTCCGTCCAGCCTCTGGGGCAGCTCCTTGTGGTAGCCCCGGACCCGCGAACCGAATGCGGGTCGCGAGCGGACAGCCCGGTGGGCTGGCCCGAGCGGGGTCCCGCACCGGTGAGCATCAGGCGCGTGTTCGGGGCGGGTTATTGCCTCGCCGCCAGCAGCTCCTCCACCAATAAATCCCCATCCAGCCGCTGGGGAAGCTCCTTGTGATAACCCCGGACCCAGCGCCTCCCCCCCACCAGCACAAACGGAATGGCCCGTTTCCCGGTCTCGGCCTCGAGCTTCTCGGCCGCGCCGGGGACGGTCTCGATATCCACCTTGGTGTGAGCGATGTCATGTTCTGCCAGCCAGGCTTCCAGGCGCCGGCAGTCCGGACACCATGTGGCGCTGTAGACCA
>Ga0182021_10001887_pt1 | contig 24331 bp, 15 predicted proteins | sample 612E3MmetaG_FD_120493 | JGI IMG/M metagenome (GOLD analysis project Ga0182021, IMG submission 120493) | Permafrost microbial communities from Stordalen Mire, Sweden - 612E3M metaG (Illumina Assembly) | ecosystem: Environmental > Terrestrial > Soil > Wetlands > Permafrost | place: Sweden... | reverse complement strand
GCCGGCGCCTTGAAGGTCGAGCTGGAGGGCGCGGTCTCGAAGCTCGACCCCAACACGTTCTCGAGCCGGGACGACGGGCATCACACCGGGCAGGCGGGCCGCGCTTCCGTCGGTCTCGAGGGGCGACTGCCGGGTGTGCTCGGCACCGGCGGCCTGCTCCTGACCGCGCACGCCGTGGACCCGCGCTTCGCGCCCTTTACGCAGCTCGAGCGTCCCTTCGAGCAGGACGACTGGGGTCTGCCCGTGAGCGGCGACCTCGAGCACGCCCGCCGGGTGGAGCTGACGAGCTTCGTGCGGTTGCGCGCAGGAGGCGAGGTGCGCGCGTTGGTCGGGCGGCTGACGCTGCCGGGCGGGTTTTCGTCCTGGCGGCGCGGGCTCGAGTGGCAGCGCGAGGGCCGGGTTGCGGCCCGGGCGCGCTGGGAGCGCGCGGACGCCCTGCAGGAAGGGATGCGCTTCGCGGACGGAGGACGCGAGCGGTTCACGGGCGAGCTGCACCTGCAGCTGCCGTGGCTCGAGCCGGTGCTGCGCGGCGAGAGCGTCGAGCGGCGCCTCGCCGGCGACACAGCCCGCACGGGCGACCGCTACCGGGAGTCGGGGGTCGAGTTGCGCAGCCCGGCGCGGCTCGCCTGGCGTGCGCTCGCGGGCTGGAGCCTGCGCCGCGACGGGCGGCTGGTGGGCGAAGGGTTCGTGGACGAATCGCAGGCCCGGACGCTGAAGCTCTCGCTCGAGACGCCGGCCGACGGGTGGCTCTCGGCCGCGTTGAACCTGCAGCGGCGCCAGATCGAGCCGCTCGCCAACCCGGTTCGCAGCCGCAGCGACCTGGCCAGCGTGCGGCTCAAGGGCGAGAACGCGCGCCGCGGGCTGCGCGGGCATCTCGACCTCGAGATCACCAGCGAGGGCGAGAACCAGCGCGTGCGGCGGCCGGTCTACGTGGGGCATGGTCAGGGCGGCTACGACGCGCTCGGGAACTACACGGGCGTCGGGGACTACGACCTGGTGGTGGTCGTGAGCGAAACGATCGCCCCCGTGGCGCGGGCCGCCACCAGCGCGCGCGCCGAGTGGCAGCTCGCGGGGCAGGGCGCGTGGCGGGGCACGCGGGCCGGCTACGACTTCGAGACCGAGTCGCGGCGCCGCGGGGAGCTGCGCGCGCTGGATCCGTTCGTGTCGCCCGGAACGGCGCTCGGGGACCCGGCGCTCACCCGCGCGAGCGTGCTGCAGCGCCTCGAGGCCGAGGTCGCCCCGGATTCGCGCAGCGCCGCGCTGCGCCTGCGGGCCGAGCGGCGGGTGACCGGCGACCGGTCCTACGACAACTTCTCCCAGACGCTCGACGACCGCACCCTGAGCGCGCGCTGGCGCACCCGGCCCGGCCCCGTCGTGGGCACGGAGCTCGAGGCCAGCACGCGGCGGCGCGTGGCGGCCCAGGCGCTGGCCGGCAGCGCCGGGTACGCCCGTACGCTGATCGATCAGACTGGCACGGGACAACTGGTCTACACGCCCGGAGCGAAGCTGCGGGCGGTGGCGGCGTTCGAGCTCTCGCGCTCGCGCCCCGAGGGCGCGACGGAGTATACGCGCACCGTCCGGGTGGGCCCGGACCTGGGCTACGCGTTCGGCAAGCGCGGGCGCGCAGAGCTCAAGCTCAGGCGCGCGTTCGTCACGGGACCGCCGGCAGTGAACCTGCTGCCGACCTCCGACCCGGCGGGCGTGCCGCGCTGGGAAGCCAGCGCCCGGGCCGACTACCGCGTGCACGAGAGCACCACGGCGAACCTGTCGCTGGACGTGCGTGAGCGACCGGGCCGCTCGGCGCTCATCACCGGGCGCATCGAGCTGAGGGCCTTCTTCTGATGAGACGCGCAGGCGCGATCCGGTTCGGTCTGGTGGCGCTCGCCGTGGTGGCGGGGACGGGCGGAGCGCGCGCGGCCGCGCGGCTCGAATACCGCGGCAGCGTGCTGCTCCAGCGCGAGGTCGAGTCGCTGGCGGCTCCGGCGCTGCGCGCGCCGGGCGACTCGACCGCGCTGGCTGCGCTCCTCGGCACGCTGGTCGCGAGGCTCCAGGGCCTCGGCCGGCTGGACGCCCGGGCGGAGGCGACCTGGGACTCGGGACGGACCGCCCTGCAGCTCGAGACGCGCGAGGGCCCGCTCTACCGCCTGCGCTCGGTCGCCATCGAGGCGCCCGACGGCGCGGACTCGGCCGCCTTCGTCGCGGCCCTCACGCTGCGCGCGGGGGATCCGGCCTCGGCGGGCGCCGTGGGATTGGCGGGCGAGCGAGCGCAGCGGGTGGTCGCGGACGACGGCTTCCCCTATGCCCGCCTGAGCCTCAGCCGGTTCGAGCCGGATACCGCTGCCGCCGCGCCCGGGGTGGCCCGCGGTGTGACGCTGCGCTACACCGGCACGCGCGGCCCACGGGTGGTGATCTCGCGCCCGCGCGTGGACGGGCTCAAGGTCACGCGTCCCGAGGTGGCGATGCGCTCGCTGGGGCGGCTTGCCGGAAGGCCCTGGAACCGGGCCGCCGCGCTGGCAGGCCGCGAGCGGCTCGCCCAACTCGGGCTCTTCCGCAACGTCACCTTCGAGGGCGTCGAGGGGGAGTCGGACTGGGGCCGGGCGCAGGTCGTCTACCGGGTCGAGGAGCCGCGCTACAACCGCTTCGAGGCGGTGGCGGGCTTCCAGGGCGACGCCGGTACCGCGGGGCTGGCGCGGCTCGAGCTGGGCAACCTCCTGGGCACCGGGCGCTCGGCCGCGCTGCGCTGGGAGTCACGTGGCCGCGGGCGCTCGGACTTCGAGGCGCGCTACGCCGAGCCGCTGCTGTTCGGCGCGCCGCTGCGGCTCGAGGGCGTGGTGCAGCAGCAGATCCAGGACTCGCTCTACGCGCGCACGCGCTGGGGCGGGCGTGCGCGCTTCACGCTCGGGCCGCAGGAGCAGCTCGAGGCGGGCTGGGAGCGGGAGCGCGTGGTGCAGGAGCGCGGCGAGCTGGAGCGCGCGGAGATCCAGAGCACGCTCTTCGCGCTCGAGCGCAACGCGCTCGATGAGCCCCAGGCGCCGCGGCGCGGCACGCGCACGCGGCTGGAGGCCACGCAGTCCTACAAGCGCGAGGTCCTGCGGCCGGCCGGGGAGCGCAGCGCGCGGAGTTCGGCGGCCCAGCTCCACGGCGAGTGGCACCGCCCGCTCGGGCGCGCGGCGGGGCTGAGCCTGGAGCTGACGGGCGCGGTCCGGCTCGGCTCGCAGCGCGTGCTGTCGCTCTACGAGCGCTACCCGCTGGGTGGGGCGGTGAGCCTGCGGGGCTACGACGAGGAGGCCTTCCGCGTCGACCGCTACGCGCTCTCGCGCCTGGAGTGGCGCTGGTTCCTGGGGCCCGCCGGGCAGCGCGTGTTCCTGTTCTGGGACCACGCCGCGATGGGGACCCGGCTCGCCCTCGCGGAGGGAGGCGACCGGCTCGAGGTCTTGGAGCGCGACGGGCTGGGCTTCGGGCTGCGGCTCGAGACCGCCGGCGGATTGGTCGGCGTGGACTACGGGCTCGAGCCGGGCCGCCCGCCACTGGAAGGCAAGATCCACCTGCAGCTCGTCTCGACGTTCTGAAGCGCGCCGCCCGCCGCGGCGCTCGCGTGCATGTGCGCGCCGTTCGTGGATAATGCGCGGAGGGGGAGAGCCGTGTCGCTGATCCGCGAGGTCGAGAGGTTGCTGGCGCCAGAGGGGGACCTCGCGCGGCGCTGGCCGCGCTACGAGGAGCGGGCGGTCCAGCGCCGGCTCGCCGTGGACATCGCGCGGGTCGTGGAGCGGGGTGGCGTGCTGCTGGCGGAGGCGCCGACGGGCGTGGGCAAGTCGCTGGCCTACCTGTTGCCCGCGGTGCTCCACGCGCGCGGCGGCGAGCGGCGGGTCGTGGTGGCCACCTGCACGCGCTCGCTCCAGGACCAGCTCTTCGAGCGCGACCTGCCGGCGCTGCTCGAGGCCGTCGACCTGAGGCTGCCCTGCGCGCGCCTCAAGGGCAAGCAGAACTACCTCTGTCCGCGCGCGCTCGAGTTGACCGACGGGCGCGGCGCCGAGGAGGACGAGACCCTCGAGGAACTGCGCCGCTGGGCGGCTGCCGACGAGGAGGGGGACCTCGACCGCTTTGCGGCCGCCGATCCCGAGGCGATGAGGCGCCTGCGGGGGCGCCTCGGCGCGGACCCGCACGCCTGCACCATGCTCACCTGCAAGAAGGGGCGCGAGTGCTACTGGGTGCGGGCGCGGCGCGTCGCTGCGCAGGCGCGCGTGGTGGTCGTGAACCACGCGCTCCTCGCGCTCTCGGGCGAGGTGGAGGGACTGCTCCCCGACTTCGACGTGCTGGTGGTGGACGAGGCCCACCGGCTCGAGGGCGTGCTGCTCGGCCAGCTCGAGGTCTCGGTGTCGCGCAATCGCCTCGAGGAGGTGCTGCGGCTGGTGGGCACGGGCCGGCGGCGTGGTGGGCGCGCCTCCGGCGCGCCGGGAAATCCGGCGGGTCTCCTCGCGCGCGTGCGTGGCTTCGCCCTGCCGCTCTTCACCGCGGAGAAGGGTAGCGCCGTGACCGAGCGCGAGGAGCTGGAGACGCTGGTGCAGCGGGTCACACAGGTCCGCCAGGATGCCGACGGCTTCTTCGAGGCGATCGAGCCGAAAGGGGAGCGCCACGAGGTCTACGGGGCGCGGGAGCGCTACCGTTCGACCCTCGAGCTGCTCGGGCGCGACCTCGGGCCGCTCGAGGCCATCCTCTCGCACTGCAACCGGTTCGCGCGCTCACTTCACCTTCTGGCGGAGGACCTCGACGCGCTCCGGGCGGGCGAGACGGCCGACGATCTGGTGGGCGAGCTCGAGCAGGTGGGTGGCCGCTTCGCGCAGCTCGGGACGGACCTGGGGCACCTCGCCGAAGCGACCCATCGCGACTGGGTCTACTGGCGGAGCGCCGGCGGCCGCGGGGTCGAGCTGCACGGGTCGCCGGTGAGCGTGGGGGACCACGCCCGGCGGCTGGTGATCGGCAGGGCCCGCGCGGCGGTCCTCACCTCGGCCACGCTCTCGACGAGCGGGGACTTCGGATTCCTGGCCGAGCGGCTGGGCCTGGGCGAGTCGTGGGGGATGCCCTACGAGACGGCCTCGTACCCGTCGCCGTTCCCGCTCGCGCGTCAGATGAAGGTGTTCGTCTACGAAGGTGGTGGGGGCGAGGCCGAGACGGTGAGCGAGGTGGTCGCCGAGCTGGCGCGTGCGACCGGACGGAACCAGCTCGTGCTCTTCACGGCCCACGAGCGGCTGCGGCGCGCCCGGGAGCGACTGCTGGCGGGCCTCGAGGCCAGCGGACCGCTGCTCGCACAGGAGTGGGATGGGCCCGCCAGCCTGCTGGCCGGGCGCTTCCGCCTCGAGCGCGGCGCGGTCTTGCTCGGAGTCCAGAGCCTGTGGGAAGGTGTGGACTTCCCGGGCGAGGCGCTCGAGATCCTCGTGGTCGCGAAGCTCCCGTTCTCCGTGCCGGACGAGCCTCTGGTCGAGGCGCGCGGAGAGCGGCTGCGCGAGCAGGGGCTCGAGCCGTTCCAGCACGATGCGGTGCCCGAAGCGGTGTTGCGTTTCCGACAGGGGGTGGGCCGCCTGATCCGTCGTTGCGACGATCGCGGGGTCCTGGTGGTGTGTGACCCGCGTCTGGTCACGGCCTCGTATCGCAGGCCGTTCCTCGAATCGCTGCCGGTCGCGCCCGAGCGGACCCGCGACGCGCGCGCACTGGCCGCGGCGGCGGCGCTCTTCCTCGGGGTCCCGCTGGCTGGCGCGGGGACGCCTTCACCGTCGCTGCCTGCGAGACCGGGCGGGCTTGGCGGACCCGCCGCGGGGGAGCGGCCGTGATCCTGCCCGGTGGCGAGCGACTCTCCGCGACGGTTCGGCGTCTGGTGCCCACGCCCGAGGGCGACCGGCCGCTCTCGGGCCCGTGTGAGACCGTGCCGCGGTGGGTGCTCTCGGGTGCCCCCGAGCGTCCAGCCGAGGAGGTGCTGAGCGAATGGACCCGACGCGCGTGACTCACGTCGTGCGTGCGCCGCGCGGTACGGCGCTCTCGTGCAAGGGCTGGGCGCAGGAGGCCGCGCTGCGCATGCTCATGAACAACCTGGATCCCGAAGTCGCCGAGCGGCCCGAGGACCTCGTGGTCTACGGCGGCCGCGGCAAGGCGGCGCGCTCCTGGGAGGCCTACGAGCGCATCGTCGCGGCGCTGCGGGCCCTGGAAGGTGACGAGACCCTGCTGGTCCAGTCGGGCAAGCCGGTCGGCGTCTTCCGCACCCACGCCGGCGCCCCGCGCGTGCTCATCGCCAACTCGCTGCTCGTGCCGCGCTGGGCCACCTGGGAGCACTTCTGGGAGCTCGAGGGCAAGGGCCTGATGATGTACGGGCAGATGACCGCGGGCTCGTGGATCTACATCGGCTCGCAGGGCATCGTCCAGGGCACCTTCGAGACCCTTGGCGAATGCGCCACCCGCCACTTCGGCGGCTCGCTCGCCGGGCGGCTCGTGCTGACCGCCGGGCTCGGCGGCATGGGCGGCGCCCAGCCGCTGGCGGCCACGATGAACGGCGCGGTTTGCCTGGCCGCCGAGGTGGACGAGGCCCGGGCGCGGCGCCGCGTGGACGGTGGCTACTGCGACCGGCTGACCCACGAGCTGGACGAAGCCATCGCTTGGTGCCGCGAGGCCCTGGCGGCGCGGCGGCCGCTGAGCGTGGCGCTCATCGGCAACGCGGCCGAGACGCACCCGCGGCTGGTGAAGCAGGGCCTGCGCGTGGACATCGCCACCGACCAGACCTCCGCGCACGATCCGCTCAACGGCTATGTCCCGGCGGGCCTCTCGCTCGAGCAGGCCGCGGCGCTGCGCGCGCAGGATCCGGACGAGTACGTGCGCCGGGCCCGCGCCTCGATGGCGACGCAGGTGAAGGCCCTGCTCGTGATGAAGCAGCTGGGCACGGTCCTCTTCGACTACGGCAACAACCTGCGTGGCGAGGCGGAGCAGGGTGGCTTGTCGCACGAGCAGGCGTTCTCCTATCCCGGCTTCGTGCCGGAGTACATCCGGCCGCTCTTCTGCACGGGCAAGGGCCCGTTCCGCTGGGCGGCGCTCTCGGGCGATCCGGCGGACATCCTCGCGACCGACCGCGCCGCGCTCGAGGAGTTCCCGCACGACGAGCGGCTGCACCGCTGGATCCCGCTGGCCCAGAAGCACGTGCGTTTCCAGGGCCTGCCGGCGCGCATCTGCTGGCTGGGCTACGGCGAGCGCGCGCGGCTCGGCCTGCGCTTCAACCGCATGGTGCGCGAGGGCGCGCTCCAGGCCCCGGTGGTGATCGGGCGCGACCACCTCGATGCCGGCTCGGTTGCCTCGCCCTGGCGCGAGACCGAGGGGATGCGTGACGGCAGCGACGCGGTCGCCGACTGGCCCATCCTGAATGCCCTGCTCAACACCGCCTCGGGCGCCTCGTGGGTGAGTGTCCACCACGGTGGCGGGGTGGGCATCGGCAACTCCATCCACGCGGGCGTGGTCATCGTCTGCGACGGCAGCGCCGAGGCCGACACGAGGCTGGAACGCGTGCTCACGAACGATCCGGGCACCGGGGTCATGCGCCACGCCGACGCGGGCTATCCCGAGGCCGTCGAGCACGCGCGGCGGACCGGGATGAAGCTGCCGGGCGTGACGTCATGAGCGGCGCCCTCGGCTTCGGCCCTCCACGCGATCCATCCGCCCGGGCGGTGGCCGGACGCGCCTCGTACCTGATCCTGCACAACACCTCGGAGGTGGTGACGCCCGATCCCGAGGGCCGCGCGGTGCTGCGCTACCCGCGGGGCGCGATCGTCTTCCAGGAGGGGCGCGTACTCGAGGTCGGACCGGGCCCCGAGCTGTCGAGACGTCATCCTGATGCGCGGCCGCTCAACGCGAACGGCAAGCTCGTGACCCCCGGGCTGGTGGACTGCCACACGCACATGATCTTCGCCGGTCAGCGCGCGGGCGAGCTCCAGCGCCGCCTCAGGGGCGAGGCCTACGCCGTCATCGCCGTCTCGGGCGGTGGCATCCGCTCGACCGTCGCGGCGACCGCCGCCGAGCGCGACGACACGCTCGAGAAGTCGCTCGCGAACCGGCTCGAGCGGTGGCGCGCCAACGGCTGCACCACGGTCGAGGTCAAGAGCGGCTATGGCCTCACGCCCTCGGGGGAGGTCCGCCTGCTCGAACTGATGCGCGGCGCGGGCCAGCGCGTGCCGGCGCGGCTCCACCGCACGGCGCTCCTGCTACACGCCCTGCCGCCCGAGTTTCGGGAGCGCCGCGCAGAGTACCTCGCGGCCATGGTCGGACGCGTGCTGCCGGACGTCGCCACGCGCCAGCTCGCCAGCGCCGTGGATGTCTACTGCGATCCGGTCGCCTTCACGGTGGAGGAGTGCCGCGCGGTGCTCGCGCGCGCGCAGGAGCTGGGCCTGGACGTCAAGCTCCACGCCGATCAGCTCGAGCGCAGCGGCGGCGCGCAGCTCGCCGCAGAGCTGGGCGCCTGCTCCGCGGACCATCTCGAGAGCGCGACCGAGGACGACTGGAAGGCGCTGGCCGGCGCCGGGGTCGTGGGGGTGCTCCTGCCCGGAGCGGCGCTGACCCTGGGGCAGTCGCTGCCCGAGGCCGCGATGCTGCGCCGCAGCGGGGCGCGCTGGGCGATCGCCACCGATTTCAACCCCGGCACCTCTCCGGCGCAATCGCTGCTCGAATGCGCCGCGCTGGCGGCGCGGCTGTGCGGCTTCGACGCCGAGGAAACGCTGATGAGCATCACCTGGAACGCGGCGCGGGCGCTCAAGGTCGAGGCCGAGGTCGGGCACCTGAACCCCGGCGCCTGGGGCGACGCCGTGGTCTGGGAGTGCGAGTCGCTCGAGGAGCTGCCTTACTGGCTCCCGGCGGTGCGCCCCGACACCGTCTTCATGCGCGGTGCCGACCTGGCGCTGCCGTCCGTCGAGCGGCGCGTTTGGCCGTGAGGCGTGCATTCCTCGCGGCCCTGCTCGCGCTGGCCCTCGCCCCGCTCCCGGCTCACGCGGTCCCCTGGCGCAGGACCGGTACGGTTGTGGGCTGGGTGCGCGACTCGCTCAGCGGCAAGCCCGTCCACTCGTGTCTTTGGGCTTCTAGCGACCCCGGGAGGAAACACTGGTTCGCGATTGACTCCACGGACGGGTTGGGACGGTTCCGGCTGCGCCTCCCCGCAGGGAAACACTGGGTGTTCGTGCGGGCATGTCCCCAGCTTTCGCGCTCCCAGCAGCTGCGCGTGCCAGTTCTGGTCCGCCCGGGGAGGGTAGACACGGTGAGGATCCGGATCTCGAGCGATGACGACGCCTGGGCCATGAGACCCCGGACGATTCCCTCCGACGGTCGGAGGGATTCCTCCGGCTCGATCATGGGTTGGGTGCGCGACTCGCTGAGCGGGTTGCCGGTTGCGTTTGCGAACGTTGTGATACTCGATTGGCGCCAAGGGACCCAGACGGATGCGAGCGGCCGATTCCGCATCGTCACGGTCCCCGCTGGGGAGCATCGTGTGCAGGTGACGGGGTCCGGCTACCATTCCGTCGAGCGTCTCCTGGTTGTGCGGCCGGCTGCGGTCGACACGGTCGAGTTTCACCTTCAGTCTACCGTGGTCCTTGACTATCACATCAGCCTCGCCTCGCACCCGGCTGCCGCGGTGCCCCGAGACACGACCGGCACGGTCGTGGGCTGGGTGCGCGATTCGCTGAGCGGCAGGGCGCTGCCGTACGCGAGCGTGGTCGTGCAGGGCACGCACGTCGGAACCTCTGCGGACACGAGCGGCTGGTTCCGGATCGCGAGGGTGCCCGCCGGCGAGCGCGTGATCTCGGCGCTGGCGCTCGGCTTCCGGCGCGGCGCGGCGCCGGTCCGGGTGCGAGCCGCGCGCACGGACACCGTCTGGCTTCGACTCCGCGTCATGCCCCTCCCCATCATGAACATCGACTGGGCCACCCCGCGGCAGGGGCCCCGCCCACAACACTGACGTAGAATCCCATCCCCATGTCCAAGCTCGTCGAGTGCGTCCCGAACTTCTCGGAAGGCCGCCGCCGCGAGGTGGTGGAGGAGATCATGCAGGCCATCGCGTCCGTCCCCGGCGTCACGCTGCTCGACAGTGAGATGGACGCGGACCACAATCGCTCGGTGCTCACCTTCGCGGGCGAGCCGGAGCCGGTGATGGAAGCGGCGTTCCGCGCGGTGAAGCGCGGCAGCGAGTTGATCGACCTGAACCAGCACCGCGGCGAGCACCCGCGCATGGGTGCCGCGGACGTGGTGCCGTTCGTGCCGGTCGATGGGCTCTCGCTCGAGGACTGCGCGGAGCTGGCGCGGCAGACCGGCCGGCGCATCGGCGAGGAGCTGGGGATCCCGGTGTTCCTCTACGAGGCGGCCGCCACGCGCCCCGACCGCGTGATCCTCGCGGACGTGCGGCGCGGCGAGTTCGAGGGATTGCGCGAGCGGATCGGCAGGGATCCGGCGCGCAAGCCCGACTTCGGCCCCGAGCGCATCCACCCGACGGCGGGCGCGACGGCTGTGGGGGCCCGGCGCTTCCTGGTGGCCTTCAACGCCAACCTGAACACGCCCGACCTGCGCGTGGCCAAGGCCATCGCGGCGTCCATCCGCGAGCAGAGCGGCGGGCTCAAGAACGTGCGGGCGCTGGGCTTCTCGATCGAGGGCGGACGGCGGGCGCAGGTGAGCATGAACCTGGTGAACGCCGAGGTCACGCCCATCCACCGCGTGCTCGCGCTGGTGCGCGAGGAGGCGGCGCGGCACGGCGCCGCGATCTCGGGCTGCGAGGTGGTGGGGCTGGTGCCCGAGTACGCGATGCTGGACGCGGCCGAGCACTATCTGCAGCTCGAGAGCTTCAAGCGCGACCAGGTGCTGGAGCTGCGCCTCAAGACGCCGCCGCTCACCGAAGCGGTCTCGGTAGCGTCGTTCTTCGACTCCGTCGCCTCGTCGACACCCACGCCGGGCGGGGGCACGGTCTCGGCCTTCGTCGGGGCCCTGGCCGCGACCCTGCCGACCATGGTGGCCGGGCTCACGCTGGGGAAGAAGAAGTACGCCGCGCACGAGGGGGCGATGAAGGAGGTGTGCCGCAAGGCCGCAGTGCTGCGCGGACGGCTGCTCGGGCTGGCGCGCAAGGACAGCGAGGCCTTCGAGGCGGTGCTGCGCGCCCGGAAGCTGTCGCAGGCCGGCCCGGCCGAGGTCGAGGCGCGAGAGAAGGCCGTGGCGGCAGCGGAGTTGGAGGCGATGCGGGTGCCGCTCGAGACGGCCCAGGCCTGCCTCGAGGTGCTCGAGCTGGCGGCCGAGGTCGCGGAGAAGGGCAACGTCAACGCCGCCAGCGACTCGGGCGTGGCGGGGCTGCTGGCCCACGCCGCGGCGGAGGGCGCGCTGCTCAACGTCGAAATCAACCTGAAGTCGGCCGGGCAATCCGCCGATAAGAACGACGTCGAGACGAGTCTGCAACGTATCCGGACGTCGCTGGGCCCGCTGGCCCGGCGCTGTCAGGATGCCGTGCACGCCGCTTTGAGCGCTTGACAGGGACTGCGTCATGGCGGGAGGGCCGCCGCTGTCGGGCTCGACGCGGCGGTGCGCCCCGCGGAGAAGGCCAGCTTGGAAAAGGCGATCGACATCAAGCGACGGGCACAGCGCTGTTTCCAGAGCGGCGATCTGGACGGCGCCCTGAGCGAATACGAGAAGCTCACCCACGTAGAAGACCCCGAGCCCATCAACCTCGTCCTCATGGCGGACCTCCTCTACAAGAAGGAGGACCGGGCCGAGGCGTCCCGGCGCTACCTGGAGGCGGTGGAGGCCTACACCAGGGCGGGGCTCTTCAAGAACGCCATCGCCGTCTGCAAGAAGATGGCGCGGCTCTCGCTGTCCCCGGCGATCGTCCTGCAGCGTCTCGCCGAGCTCCACCTGGCCGACGGTCTCAGCACCGAGGCGTCGCTCTACTACCAGGAACTCGCCGAGCACCAGGCGCACGAACAGCACTACCGCAAGGCCGCGGAGAGCCTGCGCAAGGCCTTCGAGGTCTCGCCGGAGAACCCGCGGCTCCTGGAGAAGGCCGGCGAGTGGCTGGCTCAGACGGAGGACGTGACGGCGGCGGTGGCCCTGCTGCTCGAGGCTTCCCGCCAGTTCACGCGGCGGGGGCAGGAGGCCGACGCGGCACGTGCCCGGGCGCGGGCGGAGGAGCTGGAGCCCGGCGCCCACGCGGCGCACGAAGCGCGGGTCGTCGCCGAGACGGCCGCGATCTCGGCCGCGGCCGTGGAGTCCGCTCCCGAGCCGGTGCCGCAAGCGACGGCGCCGCCCGCGGGGGAGCTCGTGGACGGCCTCGAGCAGCGCCCTGCCTTCGGGAGCCGGGCTTCGGTGGAAGCGCCGCTCGTGGAAGCCCCTGTGGGTCCGACAACGCTGGCTGCCGCGGACGTGACGCCACCGGCCCCCTCCGGCCTGCGCTTCGATTCGGCTCCCGCGACCCGCGCGATCTCGGCGACGCCCGAGCTGTCGGACATCGAGGACCTGCTGCGCCTGGCGGCGGCGCGCTTCAAGAAGGGCGAGCGTGATCTGGCGGGCGACGCGCTGGTCGAGGCGGCGAGGGCCTACGAGGCGCTCGAGCGGCTGGAGAGCGCCGCCGCGATCTATCGCAGCCTGGGGCGCAGCGCCCACGCCACGCCCGAAGTGCTGGGTCTGTGGCTCAGGAACTGCGAGCTGCGCGGCGACGTCGGCGAGGCGGCCGAGGTGTCCTGTGGACTCGGCGACCGCGCGCTGAACGAGGGCGACCTGGAGAGCGCGCGCGAGTGGTTCACGCGTGCTCTGAGGCACGTCCCGGATCATGAGCTGGCCGCCCGCCGGCTCCAGAAGATGGGGCCGCGCGCCCCTGAGGCCGCTCCCGCCGGCAAGAACGGCTCGCCCGGGGCGTCCACGGAGCCGGACGGCCGCGTCGAGGTCGCGGTCGGCCGGGCGCAGGCCGTGACGCTCGACCTGGGCTCCCTGATCGCGGAATTCCAGCGGGGCATCGAATCCCAGCTTTCGGGTGACGCCCAGAGCCACTACGATCTGGGCATGACCTACCGGGAGATGGGGCTGCTCGATCAGGCCGTGGAGTGCTTCCGCAGCGCGGCGCACGACCAGGCCTTCGGCTCGCGCTCGGCCGAGATGATCGGCCGGTGTCTGCTGGACGAGGGGCGCTTCGACGACGCGGTGGAGGAGTTCACACGCGCGCTGGAGGGCTTCGCGGAGTCGTCCGAGGCGGGCGTGTGCCTGCGCTTCCAGCTCGGCCTGGCGCACGAGGTCGCCGGCCACGCGCCCGAAGCGCTGGCCGAGTTCGAGCGGGTCTACGCCGCGCAGCCCAACTACCCGGACGTCGCGCAGAAGATCCGCGTCCTGCGCAGGACGCTGGCGAGCGTCTGATGCACCGGCCGCCCGTGCCCCGGGGCGGACGGCGGGTCGATCTCCACGCGCACACCCTCTTCAGCGACGGCGTGCTCACGCCCGAGGCGGTCGTGGCGCACGCCCTCGAGCGCTCGCTGGCCGCGCTCGCCATCACCGACCACGACTCGGTCGAGGGCGTGGAGCGCGCGCGGATCGCGGCGGGGACGGCCCTCGAGTTGGTGCCGGGGATCGAGGTCTCGTCCACGCTGGACGGCACCGACCTGCACATTCTCGGCTACTACCTCGACCCCGAGGACGGGGAACTGGTGGACTCGCTGGCACGCTTCCGCGAGGAGCGGCTGCGGCGCGCGCAATCCATGGTCGAGCGCCTGTGTGCCCTGGGCGCGCCGGTGGACTTCGACGAGGTGCTCGAGTTGGCGGGTCCGGGAGTGGTGGGCCGTCCGCACGTGGCCGAGGCCCTGGTGCGCGCAGGGCACGTCGAGACGGTGGACGAGGCGTTCCGGCGTTTCATCGGGGCGTGGGGCGAGGCGTTCGTGCAGCGGCCCGCGTTCCGTCCCGAGCACGCCATCGCGCTGATCCACGCGGCGGGTGGCGTGAGCGTGCTGGCGCACCCGGGGGCGTCGCTGCCCGACCTGGTGGTCGAGCAGTTGGCCGCGGCGGGACTGCGCGGCATCGAGGTCTGGCACCCCCAGCACGGTGCGGCGGCGGTGCGGCGCTTCCACGCCCTGGCGCGGCGGCTCGATCTGCTCGAGACGGGCGGCTCGGACTACCACGGCTGGCCGCGCGGCGCGGCGCTGGGCGAGTTGCCAGTGCCCGCGAGCGTGCTCGGTCCCCTCAAGCAGGCGGCCGGCGTCCCGGGCTGAGCACGACGGCGGCGCGCCATTCCGTTGACTTGCGCGCGCGGGTGACCGTACTCTGCGCGGGCCCTCATGGATGACCTCCCGCCCTCCGCGGAGCCTGCGATCGCGCGACCACCGCTCACGTCCCGCCGCCTTGCCTACACGGCGCTGCTCGTGGCGGCGTGCCTCGCCGGGGCCTACGCGCCGCGGCCGCCGGACTTCGAGGTGCAGACCCTCGGGATCTTCGGCGCCGGCGTGCTCCTCGGGGCCCGTGGCGGTGCCCTGGTCGGCGGGCTCACCATGCTCGTGTACTCGCTCCTGAACCCCTACGGACCGGCGCATCCGCTCGTGACCGCGGCGCAGTTGCTGGGACAGGTCCCGGTGGGGATCGCGGGCGGGATCTTCGCCGCGCTGGGTCTGCACGGACGTTCCGTCGGCGTGCGTGCGGTCGCGCTCGCGGGACTGGCGCTCGTGTTCACCGTGTGGTTCGACCTCGTGACCAATGTGGCGACCGGTCTGGTCTTCGGCCAGATGCGCGTCGTCCTCTTGCAGGGGATCCCCTTCGCGCTATGGCACACCGGCTCCAACATCCTGCTCTTCGCGCTGCTCGGTACGCCGCTCGTGGCGGTGTTCGGGCGCTATCGGGCGCGGCTCTCCTCCTGACGCTGGCCGCGTCGGCCGCGCGTCCGCAGGCTCCGGACGCCGGGGCCGCCGCGCTCGCGGGCTCGGGGCTGCCGGACGCCGCCTCCTGGTGGGGCGAGCCGGGCCGCGCCGGCTGGCTGCCGGAGGCCGCGCTCGGTATGGCGTTCCCTCCCTCGCTGGCCGGGCTCGTCGCTGGCGGCTGGCGTCTCGAGGAGCCGGGGCGCGCGCCGTCGTCCGTGCCCTGGCCGGGCGTGTGCCAGGCGCGTGCGCCGCTCGCCTGGTACGACTCGCTCGAGGTGCGTGGCACAGGCGGGGGTGCGCTCGCCGGATTCGGCGGCGCGCTCGCCGGCCTGCGGGCCAGCACGCCGGCCGCGCAGCGGCAGGCGCACTCGACGTTCTCCCTCGCCAACGGTTCGGGCGGGCTCGATGAGAACGCCCTCACCCTGACCCGCGGGGACTCGCTCCGCAGCTTCGGTCTCGACGTCGCGAGCGGGAAACACGGTGCCATGGCGGGGCTCGAGCGCGCGGGCCGCCACCAATGGGGCGCGCACGCGAGCCTGACCCGGGGGCACCATGAGCTCGCGGCGAGCTTCGCGCAGCGCGGCGCGGCGGCGCAGCTCGCGGATCTGGAGGAGCAGGCGGCCTCGGGGCAGAGCGGCGCGGCGTCGTGGCGCTGGCAGCGCGGTGGGACCGGCTGGACGGGCGAGTTCTCGCGTGGGCTGGACCGGCACGAGAGCTTCGGCGGAGGGCTCGTGCCTTCGCAGCGGGAGGCGCAGGAAACCCGGCTCGCGACGGGTTTCGAGCGCGCGCGCGACGGGCGCGTGCTGGGCGCACGGGTGGAGTGGGCCGACGAGTCGGTCAGACGCTTCGGCGGCGGGGCGTTCTCGCGGGAGTCCCGGTCGCTGTGGGGCGCCCTTGACGCCGAGTTGCCCGTAGCCGGAGGCCGGCTCGATCTCGCGATGGGTGCGGGCCACCATGGGGGAGTGGGGCGCTTCGACGTGGCGCCCAGTGCCACATACCAGGTCCGGGTGCGGGGGCTCGACGCCACGCTCGCGCTCGAGCGCCTGCTCGCGCCGGTGTGGGCGGACCTCGCGCCGGGGACGGACCCATTTCTGCAACGCGCCTGGATCGGCACGATGCGGGTCGCGACCGCGCGGCCCGGGGTGCTGCACGCCCGCGCCTCGCTGCGGGCGGGACGCGTCTACGCGCGCGCGTTGGCGGAGCGTCTGCCGCTGGAGGAGTTGTGGCTGCGCCGCGGGTTGAGCGCCGAGAGCGGGACTTACGACCTCGCGCTCGCCGAGGGCGGCTGCGAATGGGCGGGGCGGCGCGGTGGCGTGGGCCTCGAGGGCTTCGGGCTCGCGCATCGCAGCTCCACCCTGTCGAGCGGCCTCGCCCACGCCCGCCAGGCGGATCCCGATGCGGGCTTCCGCGCCTGGCTGGGCAGCCGCGCCACGCTCTTCGGCGGTGACCTCGGTTTGGTGGTGCGGGGCGAGGCCGCGGGGGTGGGGGCGCGCGAGAGGCAGGTCGAGCCGCTGCGCCGTCTGCCCGCGTTCGTGACCTTCGGGCTGGTCTGCGAGCTGACGCTCGGTGACGTGACTATCGTCGTGCGGGGGCGCAACCTCGAGGACCGCCCCCGCGAGCAGTCGTGGACCGACTCGTCGACCGGGTCGCCTGCGGTCGCGGGGCGCCGCGAGCTGAGCCTGAGCTTCGTGTGGAGGCTGTTCAACTGAACCGGGTCCCGTGACCGGAGGGGCCGGCGACGGCCCCGCGGCGAACGGGACCGCACGCGCTCCCGCGGAGATCGGATGCCCGCCTGGACGCCGGCCGAGCGCCGCGGCGCGCTGCTCGTGGCGCTGCTGCTCTCGCTGGGCGCCGCGCGTGATCTGTGGCGCGCGACGCACCCGCGGATGACCCCCGCCCCGCCAGGGACGGCGGACCGTTCCGTCGGCCCGGCAGGGAACGCCGCGGTGACTCCACAGGGGGGGCCCGGGCCGTCGGCGGACGGGGTGGCGGCGACCGTGGACCTCAACCAGGCGGGGCTGGCCGAGCTGGACGCCCTGCCCGGCATTGGGCCCGTGCTCGCCGGGCGCATCCTGCAGCATCGCAGCGCCCATGGCCCGTTCCGCGAGCCGGAGGACCTCCTCGCCGTGCCGGGCATCGGGCCGCGTCTCTACGAGCGCCTGCGTCCCCGGATCCGCATCGGCTCCCGCCCGGCCGCGGAGATTCCACCTGCCGGGCGCCCGGGCGGCCCGTCCGCCCCCTGAAGGCGTTGCATTCGGCAAGCCCGGTCCCGTCGGCCGCGTGCAGTTTCCGGTTCAGGAGGCCGGGGCGTCCGGCCGATAACCCGCCTGAATCGTGACGCCCAAGTGCATCGTGCGGCGGACGTTTGCTCCTCTGGAGCGCCGCTGCCGGGATGCACGCTACCTGCTTTCTCAAGGCTCGACCGCCCCGCGACTCGGTCTCCGCCGTTCGGGAGATGGACTCGTGCGGCGGGACCTTCGCCGGGAGCGAGATCGGTGCAGGAAGACATCGGACAGCTGCTCCTCGAAGCCCAGCTCGTCGACGAGAACGCGCTCGGCAAGGCCGTGCTCCAGCAGAAGAGCACCGGCGGGAGCCTGACCGGCAATCTGGTCAAGATCGGCGCGCTCAGCGAGGACGCGCTGCTCGAGTTCCTCGCGCGACACTACAGCACGCCCTCCATCGACCTGAAGAGCTTCGAGGCCGACCCCGCGCTCACGCGCCTCATCCCGGGGGACGTCGCCAGCCGCTTCATGGCGCTCCCCGTCGCGCGCAGCGGGCGGCGGCTGGTGGTCGCGATGGCGAACCCCACGAACATCTTCGCCATCGACGACATCAAGTTCATCACGGGCTACGAGGTCGAGCCGCGCGTCGCGACCGAGGCCGGGCTCAAGAAGGCCCTCGACCGCGCCTACGACTCGGCCGGCACGATGGCCGACGTGATGAAGGGCATCGAGGAGGACCTGTCGGTCGTCGAGGAGGACGACAGCGCCGAGGTCGAGGCCGGGCTCTCGGCGGCCGACGAGGCGCCGATCGTCAAGCTCGTGAACTCGCTCGTCGCCGACGCGGTGCGCAAGGGCGCCTCGGACATCCACGTCGAGCCCTACGAGCGGAGCATGCGGGTGCGTTTCCGCATCGACGGCGTGATGCAGGAGATGATGGCGCCGCCCTTCAAGTTCAAGGCGGCCATCCTCTCGCGCCTGAAGATCATGGCCGAGCTGGACATCGCCGAGCGGCGCGTGCCCCAGGACGGCCGCATCAAGATCAAGGTGCTGAACCGCACCATCGACCTGCGGGTCTCCTCGCTGCCTACGATCTTCGGCGAGAAGATCGTGATGCGAATCCTGGACAAGACGAACCTCAACATGGATCTGGAGAAGCTCGGCTTCGAGCCGGCTTCGATGAAGGAGTTCCTCGCGGCGATCGCCAATCCCTACGGCATGGTGCTGGTGACGGGGCCCACCGGGTCCGGCAAGACCACCACGCTCTACTCGGCGCTCTCGCGCGTGAACACGCCCGAGGTCAACGTGATGACCGCCGAAGACCCGGTCGAGTACAACCTGGACGGCATCAACCAGGTGCTGGTGAAAGAGGACATCGGGCTCACCTTCGCCGTGGCGCTCAAGGCGTTCCTGCGCCAGGACCCCAACATCATCATGGTGGGCGAGATCCGCGACCTGGACACCGGCTCGATCGCGGTCAAGGCGGCGCTCACCGGTCACCTGGTGCTCTCCACCCTGCACACGAACGATGCGCCCAGCGCGATCGGCCGCATGATCGACATGGGGGTCGAGCCGTTCCTCGTGGCGTCCTCGGTCAATCTGATCCTGGCCCAGCGTCTGGTGCGCAGGGTGTGCAACGCCTGCAAGGCCCCGCTGGCGCTCAGCGCGGAGGTGCTGCACGAGCTGCAGCTCACGCCCGAGCAAGCCGAGGGCGCGACTTTCGTCGAAGGCCGGGGGTGCGTGGAGTGCAACAACACCGGCTACCGGGGGCGCCAGGGCGTGTACGAGGTGATGCCCATGACGCCGACGATCCGCGATCTGGTGCTGGAGCGGGCGTCGGCCAACGAGATCAAGCGGCTCGCCATCGAGCAGGGCATGCTGACCCTGCGGCGGGACGCGCTGGAGAAGCTCAAGCGCGGCCTGACCTCGGTCGAGGAAGTGCTCAAGGAAACGGCGGCGGACCAGTTCTAGCCAGGCACCGGCGCCGCGACGCCGGATCGGAGAGGAGAGGACCAGACGTGGTGACCCTTCGCCAGCTACTCGAGGACATGGTGTCGCGGCGGGCCTCGGACCTGCACATCACCGCCGGGGTGCCGCCGGAGTTCCGCGTGGACGGCGCCATCGCGCCGAGCGAGTACGACGTGCTCACTCCCGAGCACACCGTGCAGCTCGCCTACAGCGTGATGTCCGACGAGCAGCGCAAGCGCTTCGAGACCACGAAGGAGCTGGACTTCTCGTTCGGCATCAAGGGTCTCTCGCGCTATCGCGCCAACGTCTTCCTGCAGCGCGGCGTGGTCTGCATGGTGGTCCGCCAGATCCCGTTCGAGATTCTGCCCATGGACAAACTGGGGCTGCCGGCGGTGGCGCACGAGTTCACCTCCCGCATGAAGGGCATGATCCTGGTGACGGGGCCGACCGGGAGCGGGAAGTCCACGACGCTGGCCGCCATGCTGGACAAGATCAACCAGACGCGCCAGTGCCACATCATCACCATCGAGGACCCGGTCGAGTACATCCACCACCACAAGAAGTGCATCGTGAACCAGCGCGAGGTCGGCTCCGACACGACGTCGTTCCCGACCGCGCTCAAGTACGTCCTGCGCCAGGACCCGGACATCATCCTGATCGGCGAGATGCGCGACCTCGAGACCATCGAGGCGGCGCTCACGATCGCCGAGACCGGACACCTGGTGTTCGCGACGCTGCACACCAACTCGAGCTACGAGGCGGTCAACCGCATCGTGGACGTGTTCCCCGCCGACCAGCAGAAGCAGATCCTCACCCAGCTCGCCTTCACCCTCGAAGGCGTGATCACCCAGCAGCTCATCCCGCGCAGCCGCGGCACGGGCCGCATCCTGTGCGCCGAGGTGCTGGTGTGCACGCCGGCCATCAAGGCCGTAATCCGCGAGGGCAAGACCCACCAGATCTACAGCCTCATGCAGGCCGGGCAGAAGTTCGGCATGCAGACCATGAACCAGGCGCTCCTGCAGGCGGTGCTCGACAAGCACCTGACCGCCGAGGATGCGCTCGACCACTGCAGCGACCGGTCCGAGCTCGAAGGGATGCTCGGGAAGGTCTGGCGCAACGCCGCGTAGGAGGATTCCATGCCTGTCTTCGTGTGGAAGGGACGGACGCTCGCCGGCGAGGCGCAGAGCGGGGAGATCGAGGTCGGGCGCCAGGACGAGGCCCTGGAGCTGCTGCGCAAGAAGAAGATCCTGGTCACCTCGATGCGTCCCAAGACCGGCAGCTTCAGGCTGCCGAAGCTCGGTGGCGGCAGCGGCGTGACGACCAAGGACCTCGCCATCTTCACACGTCAGTTCGCCACCATGATCTCGGCCGGTCTGCCGCTGGTCCAGTGCCTCGACATCCTGGCCAAGCAGGCCACCAAGCCGTCGTTCGGCCGGGTGATCAGCGAGGTCACGCGTGAGGTCGAGGCCGGTGCGACGCTGGCCGACGCGCTGGGCAAGCACAAGAACGTCTTCGACGACCTGTTCCGCAACATGGTGGCCGCCGGTGAGGCGGGCGGCGTGCTGGACGAGATCCTCATGCGCCTGGCCACCTACATCGAGAAGGCGGACGCCCTGAAGCGCAAGATCCAGGGCGCGATGGTCTACCCGGCGGTGGTGCTCTCGGTCTGCGTCGGGGCGGCGGCCTTCATGCTGATCTTCATCATCCCGACCTTCGCCAAGATGTTCACGGACTTCGGGGGGGAGCTGCCGCTGCCCACGAAGATCGTCCTGCTGCTGTCGGACGGCCTGCAGCGGTTCTGGTGGGTGGCCGTGCTGGCGCTGATCGGTGCGACGATCGCCTACAAGCGCTACTACGCCACCGAGGCCGGTCACAAGAACGTGGACGCGGCGATGCTGCGCCTTCCGGTGCTGGGCGATGTTCTGCTGAAGGGCGCCGTGGCCCGCTTCACGCGCACTCTCGGAACGCTCATCGCCTCGGGCGTGCCCATCCTCGGGGGCCTCGAGATCACGGCTCGCACGGCGGGTAACCGGATCATCTCCGAGGCGATCATGACGGCCCGGGCCTCGATCAGCGAGGGCGAGACGGTGTCGGCGCCGCTCAAGGCCTCGGGGGTGTTCCCACCCATGGTGGTGCAGATGATCTCGGTGGGCGAGCAGACCGGTGCGCTCGACGAGATGCTGACGAAGATCGCGGTCTTCTATGAGGCCGAAGTGGACACCGCCGTGGATACCCTGACCTCCATCATCGAGCCGGTCATGATCGTGATGATGGGTGGCATGGTGGGCGGCATGGTCGTCGCCATGTACCTGCCCATGTTCAAGCTCATCACCGTCGTCGCGGGCAGCGGCAACTGATGATGAAACCACTCCCGCACGAGACGGCCGGCCCGGGCGCCACGCCCGCCGCGCCGCAGCCCGCGCCCGGCCCTCCCGGTCGGGCGGAGGACCCGGTGCGTGGGCTCATGACCCTGGTCTGGGGTCGGCTGGTGGTGGCGGCGCTCGCGTTGCCGCTGGGTCTCCTGCTGGGTCCGGACGCGACCGGCGAGGCGCGCGCCGCGTTCGCCGGGTCGGCGGTCGCGGTCGTGGGGCTCTCGGTCCTGTTCGCGTTCGCCGCACGTACCCGGCGCGCGCTCGCGCTGCAGGGCTATCTGCAACTGGCCGCGGACCTCGCCCTGGTGACGGCGCTGGCGGCGCACACCGGCGGGCGGGGGAGCCAGTTCGTGCTGTTCTACGTGCTGGTGGCCATCTCCGGCGGGCTGCTGGCCCGACTCGGCGGCGGGTTGTTCGCCGCCGCGGGCGCCGGCTGCGCGTACATGCTCCTGCCGGCGCTCGCCGCCCGCCTGGACCCGTCGTGGTTCGCGGCCGCCGAGCCCGCGCTGCCGACCGGGATGCTGCTGGCCTTCGTCGGCATCGTGGGGGTGCTGGCGGGGGTGCTGGGGCGGCGAGTGCGCGCCACCCACGACGACCTGGCGCGCACGGTGCGCGAGCTAGACCGCGTCCGCGTGGACAACGACGTCATCCTGCGCCACCTCGCGACCGGCGTGCTCACCGTGGACGCCTGGGGCACGGTCGCCTACCTGAATCCGGCGGCCGAGCAGGTGCTGGGGCTCCGCGCGCCGGAGCTGCGCGGCCAGGCGCTGGAAGAGGCGCTGCCGGAGCGACTGGGCCTGCTGCGCGAGTTGCTGCAGGAGACGTTGCGTCTCGAGAAGCCGCGCCTGAGGGCCGAGCTGACCGCCCACTCGGCCGGGGGCGACGAGCTGGCGCTGGGTGTGACGACCAACCTGCTCCGTCACGAGGGCATGGTGACGGGCGTGGTCGCGGTCTTCCAGGACCTGACGGAGGTGCGCGCCATGGAGCGGCGCGCGCGCCGCAATCAGACCCTGGCCGAGGTGGGCGCGCTGGCGGCGGGGATCGCGCACGAGCTGCGCAACGGACTCAACCCGATCAGCGGCTCGGTGGAGTTCCTGCAGCGCGAGCTCAAGCTCGAGGGCGAGAGCGCCGTACTCATGGGACTCATCACGAGGGAGTGCGGGCGGCTGAACCGCTTCGTGAGCGACCTGCTGAACTACGCCCGCGAGCGGGACCTGGTCCTGGAGCCGCTCGACCTCGACGGGCACCTGGACGAGCTGCGAGACGGGCTGCGGCGCGACCCGCGCTGCGGCGCCGCGACCCGGGTCGTCTTCGAGCCGCCCGGCATGAAGGTACGACTGAGGGGTGACCGCGAACAGCTCCGGCAGGTCTGGCTGAACCTGGTCAACAACGCGTTGGACGCGATGGCTGGCGGTGGCACGGTCACCGTCCGCTGGCGGCCGACGGGTGATGGCCGGGCCGTGGTGGAATTCGAGGACCAGGGGGCCGGCATCGCTCCAGAAGTCCTGCCGCGCGTCGGCGAGCCCTTCTTCAGCACCAAGCAGGGAGGCACCGGGCTGGGTGTGGCGATGGCCCAGCGCATCGTGGAGCGGCACGGCGGCACGCTCGTCTTCGAGAGCGCGCCGGGCCGCGGCACGGTGGCCCGGGTGAACCTGCCTGCCGACATCGAACTCATGGCGAAAGCCGCTTGACTGACGTGAACACCCCTTCTGGAGAGGTGAACCACATGCCCGCGGAGAAGATCCTGGTCGTAGACGACGAGCAGAGCATGACCCAGTTCCTGGGCATCGTGCTGCGGAAGGAAGGCTACCAGGTGGCGTCTGCCAGCAACGGCAAGGACGCCCTGGAGAAGGTCCGCGGCGAGAGCTTCGACGCGGTCATCACCGACATCCGCATGCCCGGGATGGACGGGATCCAGCTGCTGGAGGGGATCAAGAAGCTCGACCCCACGCTGCCGGTCGTGATCATGACTGCATACGCGTCCCAGCAGTCGGCCATCGACGCGGTGAACCTGGGCGCCTTCCAGTACCTCATCAAGAACGCCAAGAACGAGGAGATCAAGCTGGTGGTGCGCAACGCCATCGAGATGCGGCGGGTGCGCAGCGAGAACCAGTACCTCAAGCGGGAGCTCAAGAAGGGGCACGAGGAGAAGGTCATCATCGGCTCCTCCGAGGAGATGGTGCGGGTCTTCAAGATGGTGGGAAAGGTCGCGGACAGCGAGGCCACCATCATGATCCAGGGCGAGAGCGGCACCGGCAAGGAGCTCATCGCCCGCGAGATCCACTACAGCAGCCGGCGCGCGAGCGGGCCATTCGTGAGCATCAACTGCAGCGCTATCCCGCGCGACCTGCTCGAGAGCAACCTGTTCGGGCACGTCAAGGGCTCCTTCACCGGCGCGGTGCGCGACTCGGCGGGGCTCTTCCAGGTCGCCGAGGGGGGCACGTTCTTCCTCGACGAGGTGGGCGAGATGCCGCTGGCGACGCAGGTGAAGCTGCTCCGTGCGCTCCAGGAGCGGGAAATCATCCCCGTGGGCGGCACGCAGCCCATCAAGATCGACTGCCGCCTCGTGGCCGCCACCAACGTGGACCTCGAGAAGGAGGTGGCCGAGGGCCGCTTCCGCGCCGACCTGTTCTTCCGCCTCAACGTGATCCCGCTGCGCATGCCCGCGCTGCGCCAGCGCCGCGACGACATCCCGCTTCTGGTGGACCACTTCCTCAAGCGGCACGCCCGCGGCGGCACGCAGAAGGTCGTGAGCAAGGAGGCGATGGACCTGCTCATGAAGTACGACTGGCCGGGCAACGTGCGCGAGCTCGAGAACGTCATGGAGCGCGCGCTCATCCTGGACGAGGGCGGCGTGATCGGGCCCGAGGACCTGCCGGACAAGATCCGCTTC
>Ga0182021_10001886_pt1 | contig 24340 bp, 18 predicted proteins | sample 612E3MmetaG_FD_120493 | JGI IMG/M metagenome (GOLD analysis project Ga0182021, IMG submission 120493) | Permafrost microbial communities from Stordalen Mire, Sweden - 612E3M metaG (Illumina Assembly) | ecosystem: Environmental > Terrestrial > Soil > Wetlands > Permafrost | place: Sweden... | reverse complement strand
GTATTGTTTCCAAAACCGGGCCACACTCTTGCGGCTCACCTTGAAACGCTCGCTCACCTCGCCGGAGCCCTCACCAGCTTCCCTGGCCTCAATGATCCGACGCCGTAAATCCTCACTCAATGGCCTCATGGTTTCGCCTCCATGGGAAACCATGGTACCACAAAAAACGACCTGAGACTATCTAAATAGAAAGTGCTCTAGCCCCGCTCACGCAGCCAGCCACCCAGCCGGGCCCAGGCCCGGCCGCGGTGGCTCAGTTCGTTTTTGATCGACGATTCCAGCTCCGCAAACGTGCGGGCATGGCTTTCCGGCATGAAGAGTGGATCATAGCCAAAGCCGCCTACGCCGGCCGGCTCGCGACGCAGCCGGCCGTCGCAGCGGCCTTCGAAAACCTGCTCCTCGCCGTCGGGCCCGACGAGCACCAGGACGCACACGAAATGCGCCGCCCGCCGGTCGTCCGGCACATCGCGCATGACCGCGACCAACTTTGCCAGGTTCTCCGCGCCGCTCGCGCGCGGGCCTGAGTAGTAGGCTGATTCCACGCCCGGAGCCCCGCGGAGTGCCTCGACGCACAGGCCGCTGTCATCGGCCAGGGCCCAGGCTCCGGCCGGCAGCCGCTCCTTGAGCGCCCGCGCCTTCTTGCGCGCATTGCCGACAAAGGTGCCGGTGTCCTCCGCCACCGCCGGCATGCCGCCGATCGCCACCGCCGAGATAATCTCCACCGGCAGGGCGCTGGCGTCGGCCAGCGCCTGGAATTCGCGCGCCTTGTGCGCATTGCCCGAGGCCAGATAGAGTATCATCGGAAAGAATTCAGTCGAAAGCCGAGAGACGAGCGTCGGGAGCCAGAGCGGCCCGGGAGGAGGCTGACCGCCGTCGCCATGGCGGATGGCTCCCTGCATCCGCGGCCTCCGACCCTCGATTTTCGACCTTCGCCGGCATGGATACTGCCTCATCCCAAGCTGAAGGTCGTCTCGTCGACCTGCAATTTCTCCGGGTAGGCCACGCGCCCCCGCATGAGTTGGTCCGGTCCGAACGAGGTGTGCCGCACCTCCTCCAACCGCACGGCGTTGACGAGTTTCTCGGTGCGGAGGCCCTTGAACACGGTCTTCGCCTTGTCGTCGCCCAGCAGCACGGGCGCCCGGTAGACGAACAGGTAGTCAAGCTGCCGGCACTGGATCAGTTCGCTGATGAGCTGTGCCCCTCCCTCGACGAACACGCCGGTGATGTCCGCCTCTACGCACAGTCGGCGAAACTCCGGCAGGGGAGCGCGCATCGTGGCCGAGGTGATGTTCCACACTTTCACTCCCAGCGCCTGCAGCTTCCGGACGTAGCCGAGACCGCCATGCGGCGTGGTCACGACGATGGTCCGGTCCTTGAACTCATCCGTGTAGACTTTCGGCAGGCTCTTCTCCACCACCGTGCGCAGCAGGCCGTCGAACACAAATCGCACCGGGCACCACACGTCGTCGCCCAGCCGGCTGGTCAGGCTGGGGTTGTCACTCAGAATGGTGCCGGCCCCGACCGCGATGGCGGGAAAAAGCCGCCGCCAGCGGTGCACGTCCGTGCGCGCCAGCTCGCCCGTGATCCATTGCGAATCGCTGGTCCGCGTCGCAATCTTGCCGTCGAGGGTCACGGCCGCCTTGGCGGCAAGCAACGGCGTCTGCGCCACGATCCAGTGGTTGAAAATCAGGTTCAGGTCGGTGCATTCCTCGGCCAGCACCCCCACGGTCACCTCCACGTCCGCCGCCCGCAGCACCTCGAAGCCATGGCCGGCATGAACCGGGTTCGGATCGGCGGCCCCGGCCACCACCCGCTTGAGACCGGCGCCAATGATCGCCGCCGTGCACGCGCCGGTGCGCCCCTTCGTGCTGCAGGGTTCCAGCGTGACGTAAAGCGTCGCGCCGGGCTGCGGCCGGCGCCCGAGATTGCGCAGCGCCATGATCTCCGCGTGCGGTTCGCCGGCCTTGGCGTGAAAGCCCTCCGCGACCACCTGGCCATGCTCCACGATGACGGCGCCCACCATCGGATTGGGATGGGTGGTACCCCAGCCCCTGCGCGCCAGCTCGAGGGCGCGCCGCATGAATCGTTCGTGGATCAGATCTTCCATGGTGGCTGCGTCGCCTCCGTCCGGATCACCCGTGGACAAAGGGGTTCGTCTCCCGTTCCACGCCGACGGTGGTGTCGGGTCCGTGACCGGGATACACCACGGTATCGTCCGGGAGCGAATAGATCTGCTGGCGAATCGAGGACTCCAACACCTCGAAACTCCCGCCCGGCAGGTCGGTGCGCCCGATGCTGCTGTGAAAAAGCGCATCGCCCACAAACGCCGCCTTCTGTTCGGGAAAATAGAACATCACATTGCCCGGACAATGCCCGGGCACATGCCGCACCTCCACGGTCTGTCCCAGCGCCGTCCAGCGCTGCCCCTGCTCCACAAATTCGTCGATTTTCACCGGACCGAGCCGCACGCCGGGAATCAGGAACATCTCCATCACCTCGGGGCGTTCGATCAGAATCTGGTCGTCGCGATGCGCCCGCACCTTCGCCCGGGTTGCCGCCACCACCTCGGCCCCGCCCTGGGTGTGGTCCCAGTGGCCGTGCGTGAACCAGAGTTCCCGGAGACGGCACTGCTCCTTCGCCAAAAGCGGCTCGATCTCCTGCCAGATTCCCCCCGGAGCATCGATGAGCACCGCTTCTTTGAGCTCCGGCGCGGTCAGCAGGTAGGCATTGGTCTGGATCGGCCCTGCCGGCAGCACATGGATCTTCATACCAGATTAGATGCGGATCAGGCCCCGACCGCGCAACCGCGAATTATCAGAATAACGGCCGTCCACCATCAAATTGCGGCCGCACCGCGAACTTTCATCTTCCCTTTACCCCGGACCTCGCTACCCCATTCTCCTTCCATTTCTCCGTGCCCACGGCGCCTCCGTGGTTCATAACCATCATTCGCAATGACCAGCGCTGAAATCCGCCAGAGCTTCCTTGATTTTTTTGCGAAGCACGACCACACCATCGTGCCGTCGGCCTCGCTGCTGCCCAGCTCGCCCGGCCTGCTTTTCACCAACGCCGGCATGAACCAGTTCGTGCCGATCTTTCTCGGCGACCGGCAGCCCGACGTCTCCCGGTGGGCCGGCGCGAAGCCCGCGAAGGATACCCGCGCGGCTGACACCCAGAAATGCATCCGCGCTGGTGGCAAGCACAACGACCTCGAGGATGTCGGCTTCGACACCTCCCACCACACGTTTTTCGAGATGCTCGGCAACTGGTCGTTTGGCGACTATTTCAAGAAGGAGTCGCTCGCCTGGGGCTGGGAGCTGATCACGCGGGTCTGGGGTATTCCGCCGAAGCGGCTCTTCGCGACCGTCTACCAGCCTGACACGGCCAAGGGCGATCCGTCCGCGTTCGACCAGGAAGCCTATGACATCTGGGCCGGCATCTTCACAGCCGAGGGCCTTGATCCAAAGATCCACATCGTTTACGGTGGCAAGAAGGACAATTTTTGGATGATGGGCGACACTGGCCCCTGCGGCCCGTGCTCCGAGATTCACTTCAACCTCCTGCCCGGAGACAACGAGTCGGCCGGTCGCGCCCTGGTCAACGCCGGCCAGCCGCGCTGCATCGAGATCTGGAATCACGTCTTCATTCAATTCAATGCCAACGCCAACGGCACCTTCTCGCCGCTCGCCGCCAAGCACGTTGACACCGGCCTCGGCTTCGAGCGCGTCGCAGGCCTATCCGCCACGACAAAGGGCTTCACGGATTTCACCGCGGAACCATCGAACTATAACGCCGACATTTTCGCGCCGCTTTTCGTCTGCGTCGAAAAGCTAAGTGGCAAACGCTACGCGGGCACGGTTCCAGCGAAGCGCGAAGGGCTTACCGACCAGGAGAATGCTGATGTGGCGTTCCGGGTGCTCGCAGACCACGCCCGGTGTGTCTCCTGCGCCATCGCCGACGGAATCCTGCCCGGCAATGAGGGTCGGAATTATGTCGTCCGCCGCATTCTCCGGCGAGGCATTCTCTGCGGGAAAAAACTCGGTCTTGCGACCGGCTTCTTTGAACAGCTAGTGACGCCCGTCGTCGAGTCGCTGGGAGGCGTGTTCCCCGAACTCAAGGAGCGGCAGGATATCATCCGCCGAGTGATTCACGCGGAGGAAGAATCCTTCGGGCGGACGATTGAAAGAGGCTTGGGTCTGTTTGAAGGAGCTGTCGGCGATGCTATCGATGTCTTGATCGCCATGACTGGGTTGAAGGAGAAATACCGCGTTATAGTCAAGACGCCAACGAGTGCCGGATCATCGACCGCAGGATACGGGTCGCCCGGTTACCCTGAATTGACTGTGAACTCGACAGCGATTGCCGACATCAAACGCGTGACGGAGCTATGTGGTCGGCCGCCTATTCTTTCTGGCGAGAATGCCTTCGAGCTCTACGACACCTACGGTTTCCCGCTCGACATGACGCAGCTCCTCGCGGCGGAGCGTGGATTGACGGTCGACATAGCCGAATTCGACCTCTTAATGGCGCAACAACGCGGACGCGGCAGGGCCGCACAAAAGAAAGACATCATCGTGGCAGCCACCAAAGATTCGATCGGGCTTGGTGATTCGGTTGAAGCCGTGCTCATTTCGCCGACCAAGTTCCTGGGCTACACCCAGCTGACTGCCGAGGCCAAGGTCATCGACGTGGTCAAGACCGAGAAGGACACCTACCTCGTCTTTGACCAGACGCCTTTCTACGCCGAAATGGGCGGCCAGGAGGGCGACCACGGCGCCGCCGAGATCGCCGGGCAGGTTCTCGCGATCGTTTACACGGTCAAGGACAAGTCCGGCCGCCATCTGCACAAGCTTGCGCCCGCCTGCGCGCTCGACGCCGCGAAACTCAATCTGGTCGGCCAGAACGCCACGCTCGTCGTCTCCCCGATGGCCCGCCGCGCCATCAGCCGCCACCACACCGCCGCGCATCTCATCCACTGGGCGCTGCGGAAGGTGCTGGGTACGCACGTTCGCCAGGCCGGCACCTCCAAAACCAAGGAGCGCCTGCGCTTCGATTTCTCGCACTTCGAACAGGTCAAGCCCGCCCAGCTTCATGAGATCGAACACCTCGTGAACGAGAAGGTCCTCGGGAATGCCCGAGTGGAAATCTACGAGACCGAGTTCGACAAGAAGCCCGCCGACACCCTGGCCTTCTTCGGCGAAAAATACGGCAAGACCGTCCGGGTCGTGGACATTGGCGGCTACAGCCGGGAGCTCTGCGGCGGCACGCACGTCTCCACCACGGGCGAGATTGGCCTCGTCAAGTTTGTCGCCGAGATGGCCATTGCCGCCGGCACCCGCCGCATCGAGGCAGTCGCGGGCCAGCCCGCCTACGATCTTGTGGAAGAACACGAATCTGCGCTGAGGGCCGTGAACGCGAAACTTAACGCCGGTCCACAGGATGTGGCTGAGAAGCTCGACTCGCTGCTCGCGCACAGGGCGGAGCTCGAAAAGAAACTCAAGGCACTTGAGCAGAGGGCCTCCGCCGGCCTGGCCGACGACCTCGCCGCCCGGTCGGTGCTGAAAGACGGATTGAAGTTTGTCTCGGCCGTGGTCACCGCCAACTCACCGGAGACGCTGCGCAGCCTGGGTTCCCAGGTCCTGTCGAAGCTCGGCGACGGCGTTGTGCAGCTCGGCGCCGCCTTCGGCGAAAAAGCCACCGTGGTGGCGTTCTGTTCGCCGGCAGCGGTCAAAGCCGGGTTCCAGGCTGGCAGGCTCGTTTCCGAATTGTCCGCCAGGCTCGGGGGCAAGGGCGGCGGCAAGTCCGACTTCGCCATGGGCGGGGGGAAGGAACCCGCCAAGCTCGCCGAGGTGTTGAAGCTCTGAGGTCGGATTGCTAGGCAGGTGAGGGTTGGCGGCTCGCCGGGTGACTCGCCGGCCACCTCATCGTTTCGTTCCACTTCTGGAGGGCGAGGCTCCCGCCGAGCCGGCCTGCCCGTTTCCGCGATCGTAGTCAATCGTCGTGGAAGCGAAACTCAACGATTTCGCCTTGGAATGGCCAATCGTCAACCCGCGCACACAATCCCGCACGCACAGGATTGTGCATGATGTAATCCCATTTCTGCGCGTAGCTCTCGCCACGACGCAGTTGACGATCCCAAAGATCCTGCTGCCAAACAGGTTTTTCGTCGTCATACGGCCACGCTCGGGAGGAGCGACTCTTCCAGTAGCGCACCCAGCTGCTCAGAGAAATCGAACCCTTTCGCGCTGGCGCGCAGAAGAGATGCAGGTGATCCGGCATCAATGCATAACGTCCTACTATCCATTCGTTCGCGTCCAGCCATGTCCTTGTCAGAAGTTGGTGGATCTCCGGGCGTGCAAGCAAAGACCGTCGGCCCCGCGCGCAGATCGTGAGAAAAACGAGAATGGAACGGTTGGCGACCTCGACAGCCGGCTAGTGCACGGGGTGATGGCGCACAGGAAACTGAACTAGTGACCGAGATGCCACGGGAGGTTGTCGGTTACGGCAGCTACGAAATTCTCGCAACCTCTAATTTGCGATGCAACGTTCAAGTTGTCCGCGGCTCGCCGGGAGGCTCGCCCTCCACTCCATTGCGTTCTTCGCAAGCTGGGGGCCTGGGCTCCCCCCCGGCGGCCCCGTCAGCCACCCAAGGGAGGAGCCGCCCCGCACTATTCCTGGCTCGACGAATTGGCACCGACCGCCACCATCGCCGCATCCTTTTCAGGCGCTGGTCGCCCTGAACGCCCGCGCGAACCGGATCCTCCGCCCCCCACTCCGTCATGTCCACTCTCACGGATCCTCCGCCGGAATCGCGATCCGACGAAATCACCCCCGACGATAAGATCCCGTTCGCGGCCAAGGCCGCGTATGGATTTGGCGGGGTGAACGACATCTTCGGGCACTGGCTGTATCCCAATCTCTCCGGGCCGGTGTTCACGATGTACCTTGGCCTGGCCCCTAACCTCGTCGGCACGGTGCTGATGGTCGCCCGCATGTTCGATGCCTTCACCGACCCCCTGTTCGGCTGGCTGTCGGACAACACCCGTTCGCGGTGGGGCCGGCGGCGGCCCTACATTCTGTTCGGCTCGATCGCGGCCGGCATCGCCCTCCCGTGCCTGTTCCTGGCTTCGCGCCACTGGGACGCCTCGGCGCCCTGGATGCACAACCGGCTGTTCTGGTTCATGCTCGTGTCGCTGTTTCTCTACGCACCGATCATCAGCCTCTACAACATGCCCTATGGGAGCCTGGGCAGCGAGCTGACGCCCAATTATCACGAACGCACGAGCGTGATGGCGTTCAAGGCGGTGATCCAGAAGATCTCCGGCGTTTATATGGCCTTCGCGTGGTGGTTCGCGACGCGGCCGATGTTCAACGATCCGGCGACAGGAAAACCCGATGTGCTGCGCGGGGTGCAATGGGCGGCGGCCCTGGCGGGCCTGCTCATGATCGTGGCCGGCTTCGCCAACTTCTTCTGCGTCAAGGAGCGCTATTACGCGAAAGCCGCCCAGCAGCCCAAGACACAATTCTGGGCCACGCTGGGACAGACCTTCCGGTCGCGCCCGTTCATCGTGCTGCTGGCGATCGGCGTGGTCTATGTCGTCCCGACCACGATGCTGGGCGGCCTCTCGCAGTTCGTTGGCACCTACTATGCGTTCGACGGCGACCAGGCGATCATGTCGTATTACTACGCCTGGGGCAGCGTCGGCTATTTGGTCTGCGGAATCATGGGGGTTCTCACAGCCGGATGGATCGCGCGCCACCACGGCAAGATCAAGGCGCTGTTGTTCACCCTGGCCACCGGGATCTTCTCCTTTGGTTCCAGTTGGTGGATGTACCGGCCGGGCAATGGCTGGCTGATCGTATTGAACACCGCGCTGACGGGTTTCTCGTCCACCGGGCTCTGGGTGGTGCTGCCTTCGATGTGCGTGGACGTGGTGGACGACGATGAAATCAAGTCGGGGCAGCGTCGCGAGGGCGCCTTCACTTCGTGGTACTCCTGGGTGGCCAAGTTCGGAATGGCGCTGAGTCTGGGGCTGGCCAACTACCTGTTGGAAGCGGTCGGCTACCGGCAGTCGCTAGGCGGGGCCCAGACTCCGGAGACGATCTGGTGGATCCGCTTTCTGTTCGCCTCGATTCCGGTGGCTGCGCTCCTGGTGGCGCTCGTTCTGCTCGCTTTCTATCCGCTGAGTGAGGCGCGCATGTCCGCCATCCGCAGGGAGCTTGAAGCCCGGCGCGGGAAGGTGTGAGCGGGGGGACGCGCACGCGGCAGAATCGACTTGGCAGCCGACCAAGGTGGTGCGGCTGGTTCTCAAGATGGGTGGTCAGAACCGTGCATTTGTAGGAAGCGCGCTTGCGCGCGATGGCAGAGAAAATCGCGCGCAAGCGCGCTTCCTACATCATTCACCGAAAGGTCCATGGTCCTCCGAGGAAGACAGCGATTCGACTGCATTTGTCCGGCTGGTCGCGTTGGGGACTACCGAGGCCCCACACCAACGGTGGGAAGGGACCGACATTCTGACACGCGACCAGCCAGTTTTGCGTTCCCTGTCCCAAGACGAAGCCTGCCGACTGGAACCTGATCCGCAGAATTCGGGATTTGTCTAGATGCCGCAAAACCGCTCTTGTCACCTACCGTACGCAGCTCATGACAAACGCTTAACTTCCCCATGGAATATTCCGAACTGATCCAGAAGCGCTACAGCGTGCGGGCTTACCAGTCAGCGCCGGTGGAGGAAACCAAGCTGGCCCAGGTGCTCGAGGCGGCGCGCATCGCTCCGACTGCCGCCAATCGGCAGCCGTTTCAGCTCATCGTCGCCCACGTCAAGGGCCGTGAATCCGAACTCCAGCGCGTCTACGGGCGACGGTGGTTCATCCAGGCGCCCCTGGTGATCTGTGCCTGTGGCGTCCCGGGCCAGGGTTGGGTGCGCACTGCCGACGGCGTCAATTATACGACGGTCGACGTGGCGATCGCCCTCGATCACCTCATTCTCGCCGCGGCCAACCAAGGCCTGGGCACGTGCTGGGTGGCCGCCTTTGATCCGGTCGCCGCCCGGCAGGTTTTCGGTTTGCCGGCCGGAGTTGAACCCATCGCGCTCACCCCGCTCGGCTACCCCGCCGACCAACCTATCTTGAAAGAGCGCAAACCGCTCGCGAGCCTCGTGCGCTACGAACGATGGTGAGCGTCGGTTGTCGCGTCCGGGAATCTGGACGTGTGCGACGGAAGGTGGAGCGGCTTGTCCTTAAGACGCTTCAAGCGCGTTAGGGACTACCGAGGCCCCGCACCGTTGGAGAAAAGGGGCCGACATTCTGACACGCTCCACCCGTCTCACCCCAATCCCGCATGATTCGGCAATCGGCTGCCGTCGAGGACGGGTTGTAGCTGGATGGCAGAATTCGCGTGATGTCGGCTATACCGCTGCCGCCACCAAGTCGCCAACTTCCTTAGTGCCGTAGCCCATCTTGCCGGCGGCGAGGGTCTTCAACTTCTCGCGCACGATCTTGATCACGGCGCCCTCGATCGCTGCCGCCATGGCGGCCTCGCCGAGGAAGTCCATCATCATTCCGCCGGCACAGACGGCGGCAAGCGGGTTGATGACATTCTGGTTGGTGTACTTCGGCGCGCTGCCGCCGATCGGCTCGAACATCGAGGTGCCCTCGGGATTGATGTTGCCGCCCGCAGCGATGCCCATGCCGCCCTGGATCATCGCGCCCAGGTCGGTGATGATGTCGCCGAACATGTTGTCAGTGACAATCACGTCGAACCACTCCGGGTTCTTCACAAACCACATCGTCGTCGCGTCGACGTGCGCGTAGTCGCGCTTGATGTCAGGATAGTCCTTCGCGCCGATCTCGTGGAAGGCGCGCTCCCAGAGGTCGAAGGCGTAGGTGAGCACGTTGGTCTTGCCGCAGAGCGTGAGCTGCGCCTTCCTGCCGGCGGCGACGTCATCGGGTTTCAACCCCTTCCAGGGCTGGCCACCCCGACGCTTGCGGGCGCACTCGAACGCGTAGCGCAGGCAACGCTCAACCCCTCGCCGGGTATTCACGCTTTCCTGGATGGCGATTTCGTTGGGAGTTCCTTTGAAGGTGAACCCTCCGGAGCCGGTGTAGAGGCCCTCGTTGTTTTCGCGAACAACGACGAAATCGATGTCCGCGGGCTTCTTGTCCTTGATCGGGCAGAAGCGGTCGTCGTAGAGGCGGACCGGGCGCAGGTTGATGTATTGCTCCATCTCAAAGCGCATCCGCAGCAGGATACCCTTTTCGAGGACGCCCGGCTTCACGTCGGGATGGCCGATGGCTCCCAGCAGGATCGCGGGAAACCGGCGCAATTCGGGGATCGCGCTGTCTGGCAGCACCTCGCCGGTGCGCAGGTAGCGGTCGCCACCGAAATCGTAGGGCGTGTAGCTCAGCTTGACGCCGAATTTGGGGGCGGCCGCGTCAAGCACCTTGATGGCTTCCCGGACGACTTCGGGGCCGGTACCGTCCCCACCGATTACTGCGATGCTATAGCTTTTCATATATGGTCAATACCGTCCGGCAAGAACGCTCGAACGGCGGGCGGATGCTACCGACCAACCCCGCTCGATCAAGCCCAGAGCTTGTGCGTGATTCCATTTGAGCCTAGGGCTCCGGCAGGTATGATCCACAATGCCATCAGCGCTCTGACCGCCGCCCCTAAAGCCAAGGGACCGGCTTCCCGGGTGCCCGCATGGGTGGTTTTCTCCTCCTGTTGCGGCTTTTTCATCCCGCCCCCCATCTATTTCTTCCCGCAGTTCTGCAATCCAGCGGTCCGCTTCCCGCCATGCCCCCTGCCTCTGAGACCCTTTCCTATCAATCGAATTTCGTGTCAGCAGAGCCAGCTTCCCATCAGTCAGGGGGCGCGGCGGTGCCCGACAGGCTGTTCGAATACAACTACTTTGAATACGGCGGATTCGATCTCGAACTGTACTTCGTCCGAGAGATCCTGGGATTGGAATCGCTTCATTACGGCTGCTTCGAGCTTCATGAACCACTGACACTCGAGACCGTGCGGAGGGCACAGCACCGGTACACGCAATCGCTCGTCGAAATGCTGCCCTCAGACGTGGAGCGCGTGATCGACGTGGGCTGCGGGATGGGCGACGTGGCCCGCGCGATGGCCCGTCGCGGCAAAACCGTGGTCGCTCTCTCGCCGGACCGCAACCACGGGCAATACGTAGCCGGAAGCCACCCCGACCTCACCTTTGTGAACGAGAAGTTCGAGACGTTCATGGCCACGGAGCCCGCAGACCTGGTGCTGATGAGCGAATCGCAGAACTACTTTGACACGGTTGCCGGACTCCGGCAGGTGCGGCGCTGCATCCGGCCGGGTGGCTACTTGCTGATCTCCGGCATGTTTGTGAAGGAACCTTGCGCGGAGTTTCGAGATATCATCAACACCGAAGGCGGATACTTCGAAGCCGCGGCCGATCACGGGTTCGACGTCATCAAACGGAGCGACATCACGGAGGAGGTGTCGCCAACTCTGGAATTCGCCCGCCGCTCCCTGGAGCAGTTCGTCGAACCGTTGCCAAGGTTGCTCGACCACTACATGCGCGCCCGATCGCCGGTGAAATACTGGTTTCTGCGGACCTTCTTCCGTCGCCAGTTCAAGGATTACCAGCGCACGCTGGACTATTACCACAAGCGCTTCGACCAGGCTCTCTTTAAGGAGAAGGTTCGCTACCTGCGCGTGCTGTTCCGCCAGAGCACGAACGGGAGCCGCGCAGGCCTGGACCCGCATACGGAGGCCGCGATTACCGGACGCCGCGCTCCGGCATGATCCGCAGGAACCATCGGGTCTGGCCGGCGTCTTCGCGGTTTCAAACTGTCCTAGGCGAACGGGTTGGCCACATCGCCCTGGCTGGCCGGTGCCCCCAGCGTCATCCCGAATTCGGAACAAAAAAAAGCAGAAAAACACGAGTCTTGGCCCCAAGATTCGTCGGCCGGGCTGTAAGCAAGCCATCTGTAATAATTTGACTTGGATTTCACCGGACTGTTTCGCATTGTTGCTCGTCAAAAACCGATGCCAACGCTTAAACACGGGAGGAACGACGAACTTCTGCAGTGCGCCTCCTCACCCTCCGTGGGTACCGATGTCGTCCAAGAAGGGGAAAAGCCTTTGAGTGCGAGGACCGGGCCGCGGCCGCTTCCCCTTTTCGACAAAGTCAGGAATTTCAAGGGCGCCGACCAGGTGCGTGCGTTGGGCCTATACCCCTATTTCCGGACCATCTCATCGGCTCAGGATAGCGAGGTTATTATCAATGGCCGGAAGGTCCTGATGCTTGGGTCGAACAGCTACCTCGGTTTGACCAATCACCCCAAGATCAAGGAGGCGGCCAAAGCCGCGATCGACCGTTATGGGACAGGCTGCGCCGGCTCGCGATTTCTGAACGGGTCGTTGGACATCCATCTTCAGTTGGAGCAGGCCTTGGCCCGGCTCGTCAAGAAGGAGGCCGCATTGCTCTACAGCACCGGTTTCCAGGTCAATCTCGGCGTCATTAGTGCGCTGGTCGGAAAGGGCGATTTCGTACTGGCCGACAAGAGCGATCACGCCAGCATCGTCGAGGGTTGCCAGGTTTCGTTGGGCGAATTCGTGCGCTTCGCGCACAAGGACATGGCCTCGCTGGAAAGCCGGCTCCAGAAGATCGATCCGGAAGCCGGCAAGCTGATCGTCGTCGATGGCGTGTTCAGCATGGAAGGCGATATCATCCAGCTGCCCGAACTCTGCCGGCTGGCCGAACAATACAATGCCGCCGTGATGGTCGACGACGCGCATGCCATCGGGGTGATCGGTAAGAATGGCTCCGGCACCGCCAGTCATTTCGGCATGACCAACGAGGTGCAGCTCATCATGGGCACGTTTAGCAAGTCTCTGGCGAGCTTGGGAGGGTTCATTGCCTCGGACGCCCAGACCATCGACTACCTGAAGCACAATTCCCGGCCGCTGATTTTCAGCGCCAGCATGAGCCCCGCCAACGCGGCCGCCGTGAAAGCCGCGCTGGATATCATGCTTTCTGAACCCGAGCGCATTGCGCAACTCTGGCGCAATACGGAGCGTATGCAGCAGGGTCTGGTGTCGCTGGGCTTCGATTTGGGTGCATCCGAGACCCCCATCCTTCCGGTATACTGCCGCAGCTTGATGACAGCTTTTAAGCTCTGCAAACGGCTCGACGAGGAAGGAGTGTTCGTCAACCCGGTGGTCTCGCCGGCGGTGCCTCCCGGCCAGGAACTGATCCGGGTCAGCCTCATGGCGACGCACACGGCCTCCCAGATTGATTTCGCCCTGGACAAGTTTGGCAAGGTCGGCCGAGAGCTTGGCCTGTTGGTGTGAGCGGGGTTGATCCGTTTTCCTTAAGTCGACCGCCGACTGGTCGTGAAGGATTCAGTTCCTGTGCGCCCATGAAGGTTCTACTCACCGGGGCCAACGGATTTGTCGGCAGCCACATTCTGGACAGTCTTTGCGCTCAAGGCATCGCCACAGCGGTGCTCCTCCGCCCTGCCAGCAACCGGCGTTTCATCGAAATCCACCTGCCACAAGTGGAGGTGCGGAATGGTTCCATTGGTGATCTGGCGAGCCTTGGCGCCGCCATGCAGGATGTCACCCATGTGATTCATTGCGCCGGCTGTACCAAGGCATTGCGCGCGCAGGATTTCCATGAGGTCAATCACCACGGCACGCACAACGTCGTGGCAGCGGCCAACCAGCGGTCGGAGCAGATTAAGCGGTTCGTGCACATCTCCAGCCTCGCGGCCGGCCGGCCCGCGCTCCCGGGCGACCCGGCGCGGGAAGACGACCCGCCGGGCCCGGTCTCGGAATATGGCCGGAGCAAGCTCGCCGGCGAGCAGGCGGTGCGCAATAGCTGCAAAACGGAGCACGTGATTCTCCGGCCCCCGGCGGTTTACGGGCCGCGCGACGGTGAATTCCTGCGATTGTTCAAGGCAGTGAGGGCGCACCTTCTGCCGCGGATAGGCGGGGGCAGGCAGGCGCTGAGTTTTGTTTTCGTGAAAGACCTAGCGGAAGCCGCGGTGACCTGCCTGACCCACCCCGCTGCGGCCGGAAAGACGTTCTACGTTGCCTCCCCCGAGATTCAGACCGCGATCGCCGTGGCGGACGAGATCGCGGCCCAGATGAAGACGTGGACAGTATCGCTACCGCTGCCGATCGCAGCGCTATGGCCCGTGTGTTTCCTTCAGGAGGCGGTTTCACGGCTGAGCCGGAAGCCGAATGTGCTCAGCCTGCAAAAATACGCCGAGCTGCGCGCAGCGGGCTGGGTCTGCGACCCCGGGCGCTTGCGGCAGGAACTCGATTTCGTCTGCGCCACGACCCTCAGGAGCGGAATCGCCGAAACCCTGGCCTGGTACCGGCAGCACGAATGGCTCTAGGAGGCTGGCGGAGTTGCGTCTGGCCAGACTCCCGCGTTCCGCGGATCCCGCCGTCAATCAATCACCCAAGCGTGAAGCACTACACTTTCATCGACTGCGCCACCCAAGGTTACCTCGCCTTGGTGGGCCTGATCATCCTTTGTCTGCATGGTCCGTCCGTGCCGCATTGGCCGCTGCTGCTGCTGGCCCATGCGGCAGGAATCGGGCTCATTCACACGCTGATCCGATTCCAGGCAGGCCACCAGGGCAGCGGCGTGCTCAATTTCCTTCGTCATTTCTATCCGGTGTTGCTCTATACCGGGTTCTATTGTGAGACCGGCGAACTGAACCACCTGCTGGTCCCGGGGTTTCTTGACCCGTTTTTCATCCGGCTGGAGGCCCGCCTCTTCGGCGGGCAGCCGAGCCTGGCCTTCATGGCCCGGTTGCCCTACCTGCCGGTGAGCGAGCTTTTTTACGCAGGCTACTTCTCCTACTACGTCATGATTGTGGGCATCGGCCTGGCGTTGTTCCGCCAGAGTCGGGAGCAGTTCTTCCACTACGTGTCGGTTATCTCGTTCGCGTTCTATGTCTGCTACCTCATCTATATTTTCACGCCGGCGATGGGGCCATGTGTCTTCTTCCCGGACCACGGCGGCTTTCAGCTGCCGGCTGACCTGCTGCCCGCGGTGCCGCCGACTTTCCCGGCGGCCGTCACGTCCGGTCTGTTCTACCAGCTGATGGGCTGGATCTACCGCACGTTTGAGGCGCCGGGCGCCGCGTTTCCCAGCAGCCATGTCGTGATCGCCATCGGCACCGTGTTTTTCTCCTTCCGTTATCTGCGCTCGATTCGCTGGCTGCACTTTGCGGTGGTGATCTTGCTCTGTCTGGCGACGGTTTATTGCCGCTATCACTATGCGGTGGATGTCGTGGCCGGGGGCCTGACAGCCGCGGTGCTGATTCCGCTGGGCAACCGGCTCTATTTCAGCTTCGGCCGGATGGGCGGACCCGGGAAGCCCTTGGGCGGATCATCTCCGTCGTAGCACCTGGACCGCCAGTACACTTCGCGATTCACCGCTTCGCCGGTCCCAGCCGGGTCCATGTATCTGTAGGAAGCGCGCTTCGGCCTTCGCATAAAGCTACGGCCGACATGTGCGCGCGACCTGTCCGCGTAGGCTTGGCGAAGGAGGATTGCAGAGGAAGAATCGCCCGCAAGCGGGCTTCCTACACGATCCACTGACGGTTTGATTCTCTGCGAGGAGGATACGGCTCCATTGTCTGAGTTGCCTCAGACCTCCCGGTCATACAGCCGGTAGGTCTTGTACACGTAGCCGCCAAAAGCTGTCAGCACCCGGCACATCATCGTGTTGTCCTCGAGGATCCAGGACCCCTCGACATCTTTGCAGCCGAGCTTGACGGCAGTGCTGAATCCTTCCGTGAGCATCACCGCCTCGATGCCTCTGTTGCGATATCTCTCCTTGACTCCCAGCGTGATGCAGCGGACTCCTCGCGGGACTTTCCATCCGAAGAAAAATGGCAGGAACCCGAGCAGCTTGGGTGTGAGTAGTCGCCCCTTCAGCGGCTTGAGGGGAAGATTGTAATCCGGCAACGCCAGCTGGAATCCCACCGGTTCCGATGGCGTTTCCGCCAACCAGGTCAGCCCCTCCACAAACAGGGGCTTCAGCCGGTCCGCCATGAAATCGATCTCGGCATCCGTCATCGGCACGAAGCCCCAGTTCGCCTGCCACGCAGCATTGTAGACCTCCTTCACCTTGGCCAGGTCGCTTTTGAGCGTGGCCTTGCGCAGCGGCCGGAATGTCAGCTCGGGGTGACGTTTCCGGGTCTTTTCCGCAATCCGCGCCAGCCGGTCGAGCGGGCACTTCGTGATGTCCATGTAGTAGGCCAGCAGATCCTTCGTCTTGCGGAATCCCTCCGCGGCCACGAGATCCACGTAATAACGCGGATTGTAGGTCATCATGAACACCGGCGACGAATCGAAGCCATCCACCAGCAGCCCGCATTCGTCATTGGAGGTCGGATTCATCGGCCCCAAAACGCGCCGCGCGCCCTGCTGCCGCGCCCAGGCATACACCGTGTCGAACAGCCGCCGGCTGACCGCGGGATCATTGATGCATTCGAAGAACCCGAAGAAAACCGCGTTGTCTTTTTGCGTCTGATTGTGATGGCGGTCGAGAATGGCGGCGATGCGCCCTACGTCCTCGCCGTCGCGGGTCGCCACCCACAGCGCCATCTCCGCGTGCTCGAACAGCGGATTCGCGTCCGTGAACACCTTTCGCAAATCATCGAGCAACGGGGCCACCCAATAGGGGTCATCGCGGTAAATGCGATAGGCCACCTTCAAGAAGCGGAGCACCGGCTTTGCGGTGCGCGGCAACGGGACAATTCTGATTTCGGCGTCCATGCGGATTGTGGTCAGCAGGTGATCTCGGCGCGGCCTGCCTGTGAACAGAGTCTTGGGGCGTCCTGGCGGCATCGTCAATGGCGTCGTCATCGCCGCCGTCCCGCCGGTTTCCTGGCGGGCTTGCCTCCCGGAGAATTTCAGCGAATCTTGGCGCCATGCACGATTCCACCTTCGGCCTCGTGATTCATGGCGGGGCCGGCGTCATTGTCCGCCCGGAGCTGACGCCCGAGTTTGAAGCCCAGTACCGGGCCAAGCTCGCGGAAACCGTCGACACGGGTTACGCCGTTCTCGAGGGCGGGGGCACCTGTCTTGATGCGGTGGTCGCCGCGATCAAGGTCATGGAAGACTCGCCGCTCTTCAATTCCGGCCATGGCGCGGTCATGAACGCGGAGGGCGCCTGCGAACTCGACGCCTCGATCATGGACGGCCGCACGTTGGACGCCGGGGCGGTCGCCGGCCTGCAGCATATCCGGAATCCGATCGTCCTGGCGCGCGACGTCCTGGAACGCACCCCGCACGTCATGCTGATAGGCGGCGGCGCCGAAGCCTTCGCCTGGCAGCTCGGTTATGATTTCGTGCCCAACCAGTATTTTCAGACTGACCACCGCCGCCGGCAGCTGGCGATGGCGCGCGAACTTGAGCAGCGCACCATTGGGGCCCCCCGGTCGAGCCATGAGCGGGTCACTTTTGCCACCGTCGACGACAACAAGCTCGGGACGGTCGGCTGCGCGGCGCTCGACCGCCAGGGTAACCTGGCTGCCGGCACCTCGACTGGCGGCATGACCAACAAACAATATGGCCGCGTGGGCGATTCACCCATCATCGGCGCCGGCACCTATGCCAAGAATGCGACCTGCGCGCTGTCGGCGACCGGCCACGGTGAGTTCTTTATCCGCTCGGTCTTCGGACACAACGTGTCCGCGCTCATGGAGTACAAGGGTCTGCCCCTTGACCAGGCCGCCGCCGAGGCGGTCCGGCAGATGGCGGAGCTCGGCGGCACCGGTGGTCTCGTCGCCATCGACCGCCACGGAAATGTTGCCACGCCCTTCAACACGCCCGGCATGTACCGTGGACACCGGGTCGCCGGTCAGGCACGGGTGGTCGAAATCTTCGGCCCGGCGGATTGCTGAAAAGGGCGCGTCGCGGGAGGATTTCCGGGCCGGCTTGGTGGTTCGATTGCGCGTTCGCGTCCGTGAGGAGGCGGACCTTCTGGACTCTCACAACTTCGGCGATCGCATCAGCCACCGACCCCCCGCTTACGATCCCGCGAGCTCGCGCTGGGCGGGAAAGACCGGGCGCAGGGCGAGGCTGAGCCGATCCTGCAGCGCCTGGAACTCACGGTAGCGGGCGGCGTTTGCCTTGTCCGGCCGGCAGCGGGTCGCCTCGTCGAGCGCCACGATCCCCTCAGTGAAATCAGTGAGCTTGGCCTTGCGACCATCGAGCAACGCCGTGCACCATGCGGCCTGCAGCGCACCACCCAACGCTGCGCCTTCGTCCTCCACCATCGCGACGACCGGCACGCCGAAAATGTCGGCCATCAGCTGACGCCAGACCGGAGACTTGGCGCCGCCGCCGGTCACGCGGATTTCCCGCGCCTTGACCCCGAGGCCGGCGAGCCGTCGCAGGCCGTAGTTCATGCCCATGGTGACGCCCTCCATCGCGGCGCGGGCCAGGTGCCCGGCCGTGAACGTCTTGGCGTTGATGCCAAAGAACACGCCCGTGCCCTCCGGCACGTTGGGGGTGCGTTCGCCTTCGAGGTATGGCAATAGCAGCAAGCCGCCCGCGCCCGCCGGCGCGGCGGCCACGGCCGCGTTCAACGCGGCGTGATCGTAACCAAAGAGCGTCCGGACCTGCTCGGTGACGGAAGTCACGTTCATCGTGCAGAGCAGCGGCAGCCAGCCGCCGGTGGACGAGCAGAAGGCCGCGATCTCACCCGCCGGATCGACCACCGGTTTCTTCGCGAACGCGTAGATTGTGCCGCTCGTGCCGAAGCTCGCCGTGACGACGCCGGGGGCGACGTTGCCCGTGCCGATGGCGCCCATCATGTTGTCGCCCCCGCCGGCGCTGACGACCACATCGATCGACAGGCCGTATTTCGCCGCCACGTCGGATCGAAGCAGGCCCGCGGCCCGCTCTGAACCGGAGAGTGTCGGCAACCAGTCAATGAGGTTGGGGTCAATGGCCGCAATGACGTCCCTGGACCAGCAGCGCCGGCGCACATCCATCAAGGCCGTACCGGACGCATCGCCGCATTCCATGAAGAAGTTGCCGGTCAGGTAGAAATTGAGGTAGTCGTGCGGCAGCAGCACGTGGCGCAGGCGCCGGTAATTCTGCGGCTCATGGCGCTTGAGCCAGAGGATTTTCGGCGCGGTGAATCCGGGCAGGAACAGCAGGCCGGCCTTGCGGATGGCGGCCTTCGGGCCGCCGAGTTTTTTCGTAAGCAAGGTGCACTCGGCGACCGTGCTGGTGTCGCACCACAGTTTGGCCGGGCGAATCACCTCCCCTGTCCCATCGAGCGGCACAAAGCCGTGCTGCTGGCCCGACACGCCGATGCCGCGCACCCGGGAACGATCCACCCTGGCCAGAACCTCGAGAACCACGGCGTCGAGGGCCGCCGTCCAGTCCTGGGGGTGTTGTTCCAGGTGCCCGACGGGCAGGCCGTCAATCAGCCGGTGAGGCGCGCGGGCCTCCGCGATCACCCGCTTTTGCTCAAGGTCTAGCACGACAGCCTTGGTGCTCTGGGTGCCGGAATCGATGCCGAGATAGAGTGACATGAAGAGTGAGGTTTGAGTCCGAGAGTCGAAGGTCGAATGCCCGGCGCGGCAAACACGAAAACAACGCCTCGTCTGATCATCGCGTCTGCCAGCTGGCTAACGGCCCGCCGCCGGCGACGACGACGTCGCTCCTCCCGAGTCACCCCCCCGGGTTTCACGACTGGCCCAGCGTCCTACATCTGTTTGATCATTTCGGAGGCGAACTCGCTGCATTTGAGCTCGACCGCCCCGGGGATGAGGCGCGCGAGGTCGTAGGTGACCTTCTTCGAGTCAATCGCCGCCTCCAGACTTTTGACGATGAGATCAGCCGCCTCGGGCCAACCGAGATACCGGAACATCATCTCGCCCGAGAGAATGACCGAACCGGGGTTGACCTTGTCCAGGCCCGCGTATTTCGGCGCGGTGCCGTGCGTCGCCTCGAAGACGGCATGCCCCGTGACATAATTGATGTTGCCGCCGGGCGCAATGCCGATGCCGCCCACCTGCGCCGCGAGCGCGTCGGAGATGTAGTCGCCATTGAGGTTCAGCGTCGCGATGACCTCGTACTCCGCGGGACGGGTGAGAATCTGCTGGAGAAACGCGTCGGCGATGACGTCCTTGATCACCAGGCCCGCGCCAGGCCTCCCCTCCGGGATGCGGCACCAGGGGCCGCCCTCGATTTCCACGGCGCCATAAAACTCCTTGGCCACCCGGTACCCCCAGTCGCGAAAACCGCCTTCGGTGAACTTCATGATGTTGCCCTTGTGCACCAGCGTCACGCTCCGGCGGTTCTGCCGGATGGCGTAGCCGATCGCGCTGTGCACCAGGCGCTCGGTGCCGAGATAGCTGACCGGCTTGATGCCGATGCCAACCTCGAGACCCGGCTCCCGATGAGGTGCGCCGATCCCTTCGAGCTGCCGCTGCCAGGCCTGCACCTTCTCCGCGGAACCGAAACGGATCTTCGCAAATCCCTTCGGAAACTCGCGGGCCATGAAATCGAGCATCTTGGCCGCCTCGGGCGTGCCGGCGGCGTATTCGATGCCCGCGTAGATGTCCTCCGTGTTCTCGCGGAAGATGACCATGTCGATGAGGTCCGGGCGTTTGACCGGCGTCTCCATGCCCTTGAAGTAGCGCACCGGGCGCAGGCAGACGTAGAGGTCGAGCTCCTGGCGCAACGCGACGTTGAGCGAGCGGATGCCGCCGCCGACCGGCGTGGTCAGCGGACCCTTGATGCCGACGAGGTATTCGCGGAATGCCGTCAGCGTGTCCTCCGGCAGCCAGGTCTGGAATTTGTTGAACGCCTTCTCCCCGGCATAGACCTCGAACCAGGAAATCCGGCGCCGGCCCCGGTAGGCTTTCTCGACCGCGGCCGCGAACACGCGGGCCGCCGCCCGCCAGATGTCGGGCCCGGTGCCATCACCCTCGATGAAGGGCAGCACGGGGTCATCGGGCACCTGCAGCCGGCCGCCACTGATGGTGATTTTGCCGCCAGCGGGAGGAGTTATATTTTGGTAGGGCATGTCGTTGTCGTGATGAATTCGGGTGGTCGCGCCGTTCGGACGCTGGCCGATGAGGCGAGATTTGCGGGCGGGAGACAGTCTGCGATTCCGGTGGCCGCGTCCGCCTCAAGCGGGATTGCCGGACGCGCAGCGGGCGCGTTCCGCCGTGTCCACCTAAAGCGCTTTGCAGAAATGGGCCAGCCGGTCGAGGCCTTTGGCGATGGTTTCGTCGCTGGTGGCATAGCTCAGGCGCAGGAAGCCTTCCGCGCCAAATGCGCTGCCCGGCACCGCGGCGACCTTTTCCTTCTCCAGCAGGCGCGCGCAGAAGTCCTGGGAGCTGATCCCGAACTTCGAGATGTTCGGGAAAAGGTAGAACGCCCCCTGGGCCAGCAGGCAGGAGACGCCGGGAATCCGGTTGAGCCCGGCGTGGAGGAATTTCCGGCGACGGTCGAACGCGGTCATCATGCGGGCCAGTGATTCGCGGGCCTTCTCCTTCTCCCGGAGGGCGGCCAGGGCGCCATATTGGGCAAAGGTGGTGGCGTTCGAGGTCATCTGGCTCTGGAGCTCCGCGCAGGCCCGGGCAATGGGCGGCGGGGCCACCAGCGTGCCGAGACGCCAGCCGGTCATCGAATACGGCTTGCTGAAGCCGGAGACGACGATCGTCCGCGCCTCGGCCTCGGGACTGAAGGTCGCCACGCAGCGGTGCTGAACGCCGTCGTAGATGAGATACTCGTAGATCTCGTCGGACAAGATGTAGAGGTTGTGCTTCAACGCCACCGCCACCACCGCCTCAAGTTCCGCTCCGCTGTAGACCGCGCCGGTCGGGTTCGAGGGCGAATTGAGGATGACCAGCCGCGTGCGGGGAGTGATGGCGGCTTCGAGCTGGTCCGGCGTCAACTTGAAGCCGGTCGCGTCGTCGGCCAGCACCGCCTTGGGCACGGCGCCGGCCAGCTTCACCATCTCAGGATAACTCACCCAATACGGTGCCGCGACGATGGCCTCGTCGCCCGGGCTGCAGGTGGCGAGCACGGCGAGATAGCACGAGAATTTCCCGCCCGGGCTCACCACCACCTGCCCCGGTGAAACTTTCAGCCCGTAATCAGCGCCGTAGCGTTCCGCGATCGCGAGGCGCAGTTCGTCAATGCCGGGCGTCGGGGCATATTTGGTCTTGCCGGCCCGCAGCGCGGCGACGCAGGCCTCCTTGATGAAATCCGGCGTGTCGAAATCCGGCTCGCCGGCGCCAAAGACGCAAACGTCCTCCCCCGCAGCTTTCAACGCTTTCGCCTTGGCGTCGACCGCCAGCGTCGGGGATGGGGTGATATTGCGGGCCCAGCTGGAGAGTGGCGACGGAGGTGGGTTCATGGGTGACGGGTGATCACTAAAGAATCGCCCTCCCCAAAAGCAAGCCGTCACGCAAAATTGGCGGTGGTTCCTTCGAACCGCCCCTGCAGCCCAGCCCGCCGCTGCAAGGTCCGGGGCGCATTGGAGTCCGACACCAATGGGTCGCCCACTCCAAGGCGCACCGGGGAGGGGGCCGGAGCCCCCGGGTGACCAGGGCTACTTCTTGCCCTTGGCGGCCTTTTTCTTAGCCGGCTTCTTGATAACTTTCTTGGGCATGTTGCTTTCGTTTGACTGCGGTTGGCGATCCGCGCCTGCAAAGGCAGGTCGGATCGAAAGGGACTCGAGGGCCGCGCGCAGCAGTTCGCCCGCGCTCACCTTCTTCTGCCGGGCGCTCCGGAACAGCAACCGCTTCTGGTCCGGAGCCAGTCGCACAGAAATCTGGCATTGGTCGCGCGGGGGCGGCTGGAAGGCCTTGTAGTCGAAGCGGGCGAGCGCGTGACGCACCACCTCGCTGGCCGACTTCAATCCCAGGCGCCGGCGACAGGCGTGGATCTGGTCCACGAGCAGACTCGGCAGTTCAAACGTCAGCGGTGTCGATGCGAGGAGATGATGGGAGGCCATGCGCGGAAAGGTGGATAAAGCTCGCGAGGGGGTGTTCTCGCGCGCCCCAATTGGAGCCGGACCTGTCCCCGGAGAGCAACGAAAATCTTCACCCTGTAATTGGTTGACTCACCATGTTCCGGCGCGATGTTCACCGGTCAAGCGCGCCCCACCCGCCGCCAATATGGCCAAAGTCGTCATCGAGAATCTGCTGAAAATCTTTCCCGAGAAGAACGGCCCCGGCGTCCGCGCGGTCAATAACCTCAGCCTCGCCATCGAGGACCGTGAATTCATGGTGCTGGTGGGCCCGTCCGGCTGCGGTAAATCGACCACGCTGCGCATGATCGCCGGTCTCGAGGAAATCACCGGCGGCACCATCGCGATCGACGGGCGCACCGTCAACCAGGTGCTGCCGAAGGACCGGGACATTGCGATGGTTTTCCAGAACTACGCACTCTATCCCCACATGTCGGTCTACGACAACCTGGCATTCGGATTGAAGCTGCGGGGTTTCCCGAAGGCGGAGATTGCTGCGCGCGTGCAGGAGGCCGCCGCCATGCTGGGCCTCGAGGCTTACCTCGAACGCAAGCCGAAGGCGCTCTCCGGCGGCCAGCGCCAGCGCGTGGCCGTCGGGCGCGCCCTGGTGCGCAAGCCAAAGGTGTTCCTCTTTGACGAGCCGCTTTCCAATCTCGACGCCAAAATGCGGGTCTCCACCCGCACGGAAATCTCCAAGCTGCACGCCCGGCTCGGGATCACGATGATCTACGTCACGCACGATCAGGTCGAAGCCATGACGATGGGCGACCGGATCTGCGTGATGAAAGACGGCAATATCATGCAGGTGGCCGAACCGCTCGACCTCTACAACCATCCGGAGAATCTCTTTGTCGCTGGATTCATTGGCAGCCCGCCGATGAATCTCTTCGCGGGCACCGTCGCGCGTGACGGCAGCCAGTTGTTGTTTGTGGAGGCGGGCAATCCCGGCCGGCCGCTGCGGATCTGGCTCGATGAGGCTCTCGCCAGAAAGGCCGCCGCGCACGTCGGCCGCCCGTTGGTCTTTGGCATCCGCCCGGAGGACGTGGAGGATGTGCTGCCGGCCGCCGAGGCTGACCCCGGCCGCACCGCCGAGGTGAGCATTGAGGTGGTTGAGCCGATGGGCGCGGAGACGTATCTCTACCTGAATACCGGTATCAACTCCTTCATCGCCCGCGTTCGGGCGAGTGACCGCTTTGACGTGAATCACCGCCTGAAGGTCGCCTTCAAGGTCGGCCGGGCCCATCTGTTCGACGCGGCGACCGAGCAGGTGCTGAAATAGATCCCCGCGGGCCGCTCCGAAGCCCGGCGGGAAG
>Ga0182021_10001885_pt1 | contig 24353 bp, 15 predicted proteins | sample 612E3MmetaG_FD_120493 | JGI IMG/M metagenome (GOLD analysis project Ga0182021, IMG submission 120493) | Permafrost microbial communities from Stordalen Mire, Sweden - 612E3M metaG (Illumina Assembly) | ecosystem: Environmental > Terrestrial > Soil > Wetlands > Permafrost | place: Sweden... | reverse complement strand
GTAGGCATTTGAGTGCTCGTCGTCGATGCGGTAGTGTTGCGCCAGCACGCGCGCGGCGGATTTTGGTATACCGTTTATGGCCACGCGTACGGCGGCGGGAGCGGCGGCCAGTTCATCGTCGTGGTAGTTCCACACCAGCACCGCCATCTCGCGGCCGGCGAGCGTCGCCATGCCATCGATATCAGCGCCATCGGCGGCCTCGCGCACACCGGCGGCGAGGATCTTGTCGAGCCCCAGACCCCCGGCGCTTTCCACCTTGACGCGGTCGCCCTTCAGCATCCCCGCCATGCGAAAGAAGTTGAGCACCGGCTTATCCACCCCGTTGGTGGCCGGCGTGCGGAAGCCATCGAACCAGGGCTGGCCTTCGAACTCGAACGCCCAGGTGAGCATGCCCTCCATGTTGGATTGGTAGCGGTCGGCCAGCTTGAAGATGTTGCTGAATGCCGCGGCCGTGTAACTCGGGTACATGAGGCCGTTGCGGTAGAGGTTCTGCGGATTGGTGCGCGCGGAACAGGCGGCGCAGCCTTCCGGGTCGGCCTCGGTGAGCACGATGGGCAGGGCGCGGAACTCGGGGAAATCGTTGATCACCTCCATGCCGCGTTGCACGTCCACCAATTCCTTATTGAGCCCCATCTGCACGTGGCCGCCGACCACTTTGGGCGAACCCTTGGCGTGATAGCTGATGAAATCGAGCGGCGCGCCCACTTTGCCGGAGGCGGCGTTCTGGCCGCGCACGCAGTGCTCCAGGAACTGCCGGAGGAACGCCGCGGCCTTGGCGCCGCCCGGTCCCGTCGAGCCCGGACCGCCCACGCGCGAGGAGGGCAGGGCGCGCTTCACCGCGTCCGCCGTGTAGTCGTACAGCTTGTGGTACTCTTCCGGCGTGCCGCGCCAGTAGGAGATATCGGGCTCGTTCCAGAGTTCCCAACTCCACTGCTCCACCTCCGCCCGGCCGTAGCGCGCCACCGAGTGCAGCACCCACTGGCGCACCAACTCGGCCCACTTGTCATAGTCTTTCGGCGGATAGCTCCAGCCCTTGCCGCCATCCTTCGCCGGCCAGTTTACCGGGTAGGGCCGCGGGTTGGTGGAGAGGGCTTCGGGCATGAAGCCAATCTCGACGAAGGGCCGCGCCCCAACCTGGATGTAGGTATCGAAGATGCGGTCGACGATGGTCCAGTCGTAGACCGGCTTGCCGTTGGCATCCTCGGTGTAGGCGTTGGTGGATCCCCACTTGAGCGCCGGGGTGCCGTCGCCGGTCACCAGCAAATGATGGGCGCGAATCTCCACCGGGACGGGGCTGAGCGCCTGTAGTTCAGCGATCAACTTCCTGCCGTCCTTCATGTAGGTGTAGTTCGGCTCGTCGTATCCGAAGTAGGCGTAGATGGACTTGTACGGCCCCAACGTGGAGGCAGCGTCCACGCGGATTTCGACGGGCTGGCCGCAAAGAGCGAACGCGCCCAGCCCAATCAGAGCCGCGACGGGGTACCCTCTGGGTCGGGAGCGGTTTGGCATGTCAGTTCACCTTCAACATCACCACCCCGTGCGAAGCAATTTCGGCGGTGTACTCGACGGGCGCCTCGATATCCTTGTGCGCCCACAGATCGCGCACCTTGGGGCTGGGGCCGGTGACGCCCACCTCGCTCCACTTCACCGTCATCTTCGCGGGGTCCTTGCCACGATTGAACAGCGCTACAGCCACGCCCTCCGCCAGCGGCTTCTTCCAGACTTCCAACTCGCCATCCTGACGGACGCGGAAGCCCTGATGGCCGGCCTTGTCCTGGTCGATGGCGATGACCTCCCTGTTGAGCAGGATCTCCTTGATGGCGTCGCTCATGGTGCGCACGTCGTGCCCGGCCAGCAACGGCGCTGCCAGCATGCTCCACAAGCTCATGTGAGTGCGGTACTCGGTGTCGGTCATGCCGCCGTTGCCGATCTCGAGCATGTCGGGATCGTTCCAGTGGCCCGGGCCGGCATACTTCTCGCGGCCGTTCTGGTTGAAGCCGATGTTGGCCATGGAGTCCCAGCGGTCGCTGATGTCGCCGGTTGTCCGCCACAGGTTGCCGCCCACACTGGCGCCCCACTCGCCGACGTCGAGCATTCCATACTGGCAGAGACTGTACACCATCGGCCGGCCCGACGCGCGCAGCGCGAGGCCCATCTTCTGGTAGGCCGGAGCGTGCTCTTCCTTGGTGTACACGCCCGAGGCGGAGCACCAATCGTACTTCAGGTAATCGATGCCCCAGGCGGCCCACGTCCTGGCGTCCTGCTCCTCGTAACCGTAGCTGGCGGTATAACTCGCGCAGGTCAGGCGGCCGGGACCGGAGTAGATGCCGATTTTCAGTCCCTTGGAGTGGACGTAGCCGGCCAGCGCCTTCATGTCGGGGAACTTTTCGTTGGTCAGGATATTCCCGTTGGCGTCGCGGCCGGCTTCCCACGTGTCGTCGATATTGACGTAGATGTAGCCCGCGTCGCGCATGCCGCTGGAGGCGATGGCGTCGGCCATTTCGCGCACGCTCTTGTCGTCCACCCGGCCGGCGAATTTGTTCCAACTGTTCCAGCCCATCGGCGGGGTGAGCGCCAGCCCATTGGGCGCCAGCGGCTTCACCGGCGGCAGCGGCTTATGCGTGGGCAACAGGTCGGCGGGAATCGCCGCCACCGCGGAGACCCGCTTATAGACGGGAGGCGTGAAGTTGCCACGTCCGCCGGCGGGCCCGCCGCGCCCCGCAGCCGCAGCGCCAGGTGCGCCTGGCGCGCCTGAGGGGGGCAGTCCCAAGCCGCCAGGTCCGCGGACCATGAAGGGCGGAACTTGGATCGTCGGAGGTGCGCCGGAGGGAGGAGAACCCCCAGGACCACCCCGCCCACCGCGTCCGCCCACGCCTGAAATGGTCAATTCCTCGCCGTTGAATACCGCGCGCATCTGGTTCGGACGATCGTTGAACGCCCCCAGAGTTTCGAAGGTGATGGTATCGCCATCAATCTTGCCGTTCTGCACCTGCCGGTTATCCGTGGAACTCACCATCTGCCCGGTGAAGCTGTTGCCTTCCACTTTGAAATAGTAGTAGGTCTTCCGCGCCTGACTACCGCCGCGGCCGGCTTGTTCCGTCATCCAGGTGCCGCCGAGATCGGCCGCCGGCAGGGCGGAGCCGAGGAGAAGCATGCAAGCTACGAGGTTGCGCATGTGGTTTCCTTGAGAAGTAATCGCTTACAGGATACAGTAACAGAGTACTCGCAAATCGCCCCTGGAGGGAACCCTGTGAAGCTGGAAGGCGTGTATGCCGTCCTGCCTTCGGCGCGCGAAATCTCACCAACGGCGCCAACTGGACAGCGCTACAGCGTTTAGGGTAGCTTTGTCAAGCAGGCGTGCATTAGCGAGCCACGACAGACCACAAAAGGCGATGGTCTGTCCCACCTGTCCGCCCTATGCCACGGTGCGGCGCGCGCGCCAGTCGTGCTCCAGCATGCCCCATGCCACCAGATCCAGCCAGCGGTCGTTGACCCACTCGCCGTCGCGGATGACGCCTTCGCGCGTGAACCCGAGCCGCCCGGGGATGGCGCAACTGCGCGTATTCCCGGCGCCGCAGTGGATGGCTATGCGGTGCAGGCCCAGATCGTCGAACAGGTAGTCCAGGAAGCTTTCGCAGCAGCGCGTGACGATACCCCTGCCCCGGTAGCGCTTTTCGATCCAGTAGCCGACGCTGCAATTCCGGTTGGGCCAGTCGATGGGATGGCAGCCAATGGAACCGGAGAAGTCGCCGTCGATCCAGATGCCGCACTGCGGTCCCCGGCCGGAAGCGAACTGCTCGCGGACCCTCACGATGAAGCGCCGCAGGTCGTCGGGCGACGCCGTGAAATCCACCCACGGCAGCCACTCGCGCAGGTAAGCGCGATTGCGTTCCACCACGGCGAAGACCGGCTCGGCATCCTTGAGTTCGAACAGGCGGATTTCGATACCCGGGGCCACTGTGCGCGAGAACATGCCGTCTCTTACCCCACCCCCGGCGTCTGTGGGTTGACGGATTTCGATATCGCCGGCATCTCCGGCGTGTCGTGTTGCGCGGCGTATTCGGCCAGCCCGGTTTTCAATAATTCGAACGCGGTCGCCGGATCGTCGACGAACTGGAACAGGTTCAAGTCCTCGGGCGCGATCATGCCGTACTTGACCAGCGCCTCGAAGTTGATAATCTCTTTCCAGTAAGCGCTTCCGTAGAGCAGAACGGTCATCCGCTTGGCCAGCTTCTGGGTCTGCGTGAGGGTCAGGATCTCCATCATTTCGTCCAGCGTGCCGAAGCCGCCCGGAAACACCACCAGCGCCTTGGCGAGGTAGGCGAACCAGAACTTGCGCATGAAGAAATAGTGGAATTCGAAGCTCAGCTCGGGCGTGATGTAAGGGTTGGGGAACTGCTCGAACGGCAGCCCGATATTGAGGCCCACGGTTTTGCCTTCGGCCTCCCACGCACCGCGGTTGGCGGCCTCCATGATGCCCGGTCCCCCGCCGGAGCAGACCACGAAGCGGTAGGTGCTGTTGGTGAACTGCTGGCTCCAGTCGGTGAGCATGCGCGCCAGGCTGCGCGCGTCGTCATAGTAGTGGGCCAGCGGGCCTTCCCCCTCGCGCAGGCGGGCGGAGCCAAAGAACACCACCGTATCGCGGACTTTTTCACGCCGGAAGTGGGCCAGCGGCTCGAGGAACTCCGAGAGCATGCGTAAGGCCCGCGCGTCCGGACTGTTCAGGAACTTATCGTTCAGATAGGCAACCGGCCGGCGCTCGCTATGAGATTCTGTTGGATTCTGCATTCTGCCCTAACTATCGACCTTTCTCTTCAATTCCCTTACGGTGCGGAGCAATTCCGGCAATTTCTGGAAGGCGGTGACGGCGCGCAGCCAGTCGCCCGCGGCAAAGGCCGGCGATCCCGAAATCCGCGCGCCCTTGGCCACGTCGCCGCCGATTCCGCTCTGCGCGTAGACCACCGCGTCTTCGTGCACCGTCAGGTGCCCGCTCGATCCCACCTGTCCGCCCAGCACCACATTGCGCTCCAGCACCGTGCTGCCGGCGAGCCCGGTCTGGGCGCAGACGATGTTGTCCTCGCCCACCGTGCAGGCGTGGCCCACCTGCACCAGGCTGTCGATCTTGGCGCCCCGTTTGACCCGCGTCTCTCCCACGGTGGCGCGGTCGATGGAGGTCAGCGACTGGATCTCCACGTCGTCTTCCAGAATGGTCACGCCGGATTGCACGATCTTGCACTGCGTGCCGTCGGCGCGTTTGGCGAAGCCGAAGCCGTCGCCGCCCACCACCACGCCGTTTTGCAGCGTGACGCGATGGCCGATGCGGCAGAATTCGCGCACGGTGGCATGCGAATGCGCCAGGAAATCGTCGCCGATTTCCGCGCCTTCATAGACCACCACGTGCGGGTGAAGCACCGCGCTGCGGCCGATGCGCACGTGTTCGCCCACCACCGCGAAGGGTCCGATGGAGCAGTTCTCGCCCACCGTCGCGCTGGGCGCGACGTAAGCCAGGGGATGCACCCCGGGCGCCGGCCGCGGCGGCTGGTAGAACAGGGCCAGCGCGCGCGCGAAATCCAGATAGGGGTTCTGGGAAACCAGGCAGGCGATATCCATTCCCTGCACCGCCTCGGCCACCAGAATGGCGCTGGCCTTGGTGTGTTTGACTTTGGGCGCGTACTTGGGATTGGCCAGAAACGTGAGGTGCCCGGCGGAGGCGTGTTCCATTCCGGCCACGCCGTGGATCTCCAACTCGCCATCCCCTGCGAGTTGGCACCCCAGCGCATCGGCAATTTGACGGAGTTTCATAAGACCGGCAACCACCAGCGTACCGCAGGTGGCATAGAATATCCCCATGAGCACTCCAGCCAAAGCAGTTCCTGTCAAAGCAATCCCCGAGGGGCATCACTCCGTCACGCCGTACCTTGTGGTCGAAGGCGCCGGCAAACTGATCGACTTCCTGAAGGCCGCCTTCGGCGCGCAAGAGATCGTCCGCATGCTCCAGCCTGACGGCAGCATCGGCCACACCGAGATGCGCATCGGCGATTCCGTCATCATGCTCGGTGAGGCGCGCGACCAACGGAAGGCCATGCCTACTACCCTGCTCCTCTACCTGGAGGACGTCGACGCCGCCTACGCCCGCGCCCTGGCCGCCGGTGCGACGCCGGTTTCGGAGCCGAAGAACCAGTTCTATGGCGACCGCAGCGGCGGCGCCCAGGACATGTGCGGCAACTTCTGGTGGGTGGCTACCCACATAGAAGACGTCCCGGAGGAAGAGATGAAGCGCCGGCACGAAGCCGCCCTCGGCGGGCATTAGTGCGATGACCGCGAGATGTGCGCCCGCAAGCGGGCGTTGACAGGCTGAAGCCTGTCCCACCAATGCATGCAAACGACGTGCCCGTGGTGGGGTAGGCGCTTTCGCCTGCCAACCGCATTATTTCTAGGCTTCTGCCGCTCGGGGCTCCGATTGGGGCCGCGCCCCTCCTACTCCACGCTGAACGGCAGCGCGTTGCTGGTTCCCGTCTGGGTGGTGACGGTGATATTGCGCGAGCCGCGGGCGGCTGACCTGCCGACGCGGAAGGTAGCTGTCGCGGTGGTCGAATTCACAACTACGACGTTGCTCACGGCCACGTCGCCGCCCTGCACGTTGACCGTCGCCGGCTTGGTGAAATTGGTCCCCTTGAGCGTGACGGTCGCGGTGCCGCCCCGCCTGGCGCCATCCGGCGTCAGTGAACCCAGCGTCGGTCTGGCCGGCACGGGCGCCGTCACGGTGAACGGCTGCGCCGCGCTGGTTCCTCCACTGGTGCCGACGGTGACGCTGTGAGCGCCGGTGGCGGCCGTCGCGGCGATGGTGAAGGTGGCGGTGATCCGCGTGGTGCCGGCCACTGCCACGTTCGTAACCGACACGCCCACGCCGCCGACGGCCAGCGTGGCGCCGGGCTGGAACTGGGAGCCGCTCAGGGTCACCGCAACGCTTGTGCCTTGCACTCCGCTGCTGGGAGCAATCGAACTCAGAACCGGCGGTACGGGCGCCGCGGTAACAGTAACCGTCGCCGTTCCCACCGCCGAGGGGGAAACCGCGCTTGCGGCCTGCACGCTGACGGTTCCGCCCGAGGGAGGGACGGCCGGGGCGGTATACAGGCCGCTGGTACCGATCAGGCCGACCGTGGTGTTGCCGCCCGGAGCGCCGTTGACGCTCCAGTTTACGATCTGCGTGGTGGCGTTGGTTACGACCGCCGTGAACTGCTTCGTAGCGCCCGCCACGACCGTGGCGCTGGACGGACTCACCGTGACGGAGACCGTAGTGGACTGCTTCGCCTGGCCGGAGTTAGGATCCACCATCAGGCTGGAGACGTCCACCGCTTCGAAATCGGAGCCCTTGAGCAGGCCGAGGTTGTGCAGGTCGTCATTATTCCAGCGAGCATCGGGCGCGCCGGAAAGAAACCAGGCCGACCCGTTATCGGCCAGCATCATGCCGTACTTCTTCAGGGCTCGCAGAATGACCTGGTTGGCGGCCGAGAAACCGGAGATGTCGAACCCGGCGCGGAGGCGGAAACGGGCGCCCATCGGGGGATACTGCGCGCCGGTCAGGCTGGAGGCGTAGTGGCGGGCCGGCCAGATGAAGGCGCGCTGCGTCTGCGGGACGGTAAAGCGGATGGCATGGCGGATCTCGCCGGCGGCGATTTCGTCGTAACGAACCAGGCCGGGGAACACCGGAAGGCCCGCCGCGTCCGTGGAGGTCCATCCCGAGGGGCGCAGGGCGTTGGAGAGCAGATTGAAGATGGCGCCCGACCCGGCGATCCAACTGGCGGCTTGCGGGTAGGCGGCGTACAGTTCGTAAAGGATGCAGTTATCGGTGTCGATGGCCAGAGCGTGGCGATCGCCCGTGCTCTGGCTTCCGCCCTCGATGGGTGCATTCAGGGGAATGGCGTAAGGTCCGGGGTCGCTTCGTCGGCGTAGTCAAAACTCGCGGCGTATTTGACTTGCGTGCCCGCAACGGCGATGTAGGGAATGCCGATGGGGGCTCCATCGTACAGCCCAGATCCGAAGTCGGCGTGCACGGTTTTCGTGGCGCCGATGGTGGCCACCCAGGCGGCGGAACTGGCCGAGACGGGGAACTGGTCCACCGGAGTGTTCCAGATATTGTCCGGCGGAAGGACCGGGCAGTTGCCGATGGTGGGGGACTGGGCGACGGCGCCGGATACCGCCAACAGGGTCAAGCCGAGAGCGGAAACGGTCGATTGCGAGGACCGGGACATTGACATGCCTCCTGAACCGAGATTAGGAGCAGTAGACCTAAAATACTAGTAAGGTCATACCCTACCTCGGGAGGATACAGCACACAGCTAACTTTTTGTAAGGTTTTGTAGGCGCCGGGCGACGCCATGGAGCAGTCCATATAATGGAAGTTGCTCCTCGCGATCAGCGCCACATTTACCGCCGAAGCCATCCAGCCCGGGCTGACCTTCTGGATGCGCGAATTGGGACTCGCCGCCGACATCCGCTTCGCTGCGTACCACCAGGTTTTTCAGCAACTGCTGGACCCCGCCGGGTTGCTGGGGAGCAATGCCGGCGGGGTCAACGTGGTGTTGGTCCGCTTTGACGATTGGCCGGGCGGAGGGGCCGCCGAATTGGTGGACGCCGTGCGCGCCGCGGCCGGGCGGATGGCGGTTCCGCTCGTCATTGTTTTGTGTCCGGGCGTGCTGTGCCCCGGCGCCGTCCAATTCGACGATGCGCTGGACAATGCCGTGCGTCGCGGCGTGGCCGGCTTGCCGTCCGTGTACCTGCTCACCGCGGCCGAGATCGCCGAACTCTACCCGGTGGCGGAAGTGCTCGATCCCGACGGCAATGAACTGGGACACGTACCCTATACGCCGCTGTATTTCGTGGCCCTGGCCACGGCGCTGGCGCGCAAGATCCACGCCATCCTCGCGCCGCCGTTCAAAGTGGCCGCGCTCGATGGCGACGACACCCTGTGGGCCGGCATCTGCGGCGAAGACGGTCCCGAAGGCGTGGTGCTGGACGCGCCGCGCCGCGCGCTTCAGGAATTCCTGGCGGAGCGCCGCCGCGCGGGCCTGCTGCTGGCCTTGTGCAGCAAGAACAATGAAGAGGACGTGGCCGCCACCTTCCGCGCGCATCCGGACATGCCGCTGGGGCCCGGCGATTTCGCGGCGCGGCGCATCAACTGGGATTCCAAGGCCGGCAACCTGGCGTCGCTCGCCGATGAGTTGGAACTCGGCCTCGATACCTTCATCCTGGTGGACGACAATGCCAAGGAGGTGCAGGAGGTGCGGGCCGGCGCGCCGCAGGTGCTGGCGCTGCTTCTGCCGGCGCGCGCCGAAGAGATCCCGGGGTTCCTGGCGCACGTGTGGGCCTTCGACCGCGCGCGCATCACGGAGGAAGACCGCCGCCGCGGCGAGATGTACGTCCAGCGGGCGGAACGGGCGCGGGTGGCGCGCAGTTCGGCCAGCTTGGAGGACTTCCTGGCCTCGCTCGAACTCGAAGCCAAGATCGCGCCCATGGAGCCGGCGCAAGTGGAGCGCGTGGCGCAACTCACCGGGCGCACCAACCAGATGAATGCCACCTGCATCCGGCGCAGCGCGGCGGAAATCGGGCGCTTGAGCGCGGAGTGCCTCACGGTCCACGTCACCGACCGTTTCGGCAGCTACGGCCTGACCGGCGCCATCTTCTTTCGCGTGGCGGCAGGTGCGCTGGTGGTGGATACGTTCCTGCTGAGTTGCCGCGCGTTGGGCCGCGGCGTGGAACATCGCATGGTGGCGCGGCTGGGCGAGATCGCCGTGGAGCGGGGCCTGGAGACGGTGGAGATCCCGTTCGTGGCGGCGCAGCGCAATCGGCCGGCGCGGCTGTTTCTGGAATCGCTCGGCGCCACGGCTTCGGGCGGCGTGTTCCGCCTGAGTGCCCCAGACGCGGCCAGCGTGCGTTACCGTCCTTCCGGGGAAGTGGTGGGGCGGACCCCCTGGTCCGCGGCCGACGCCCCCGTCGGCCAGTTCGCGGCTTGCAAGGTCTGGGACGAGGGTGTCCCGGCCCAGAGGGCACCCCGACCGGAGGGGCCGCCCCACCAAAACAGGCCCGACTATGCGCGCATAGCGAACGATCTGCGCACGCCGGAGCAGATTCTTGCCGCGCTGCGCGCAACTTCCCGCCGCCGCACCTCGCAGCGCGATATCGACGCCCCGCGCACCCGGCTCGAGCGCGAACTGGTGGCCCTGTGGGCCGAACTGCTCAACGTGGAAGCCGTCGGCATACACGAGAACTTCTTCGAACTGGGCGGGCACTCGCTATTGGCCGTGCAACTGCTTTCACGGGTGCGCCAGATCTATGGAGTGGACCTCTCGCTGGAGGTAGTCTACTCTGGTGAGTTCATGGTGGCGGAACTGGCCAAGGCGATCGAGCTGAAGGAAATCGAACAGGCGGGCGGGGACTATGGCGAGCTGATCGAGGAACTCGACCGGCTGAGCGATGCGGAGGTGCGCGCCCTGCTGGCCGAAGAGCAGGATGCGGGCTAGCGCATGCGGATCCTGCTAACCGCCAACGCGAGCTGTGTGCCGCCGCGCGGCGGCGCCACGCGCAGCAACCTGATCTGGATGGACCAGATGGCCGGCGCGGGACACGGCTGCCGGATTGTCTGCGGGGCGGGTGGCGAAGGCGCCGAGTTGCGTTTTCACGAATCCATTGCTGTGTTCGCCGTGGAAGATCCCTCGCGCCGCATACAGGTGCTGCGCCGGCAGATACGCGAGTTTCAGCCCGATTGGGTGCTGGTATCGAGCGAAGACCTGGGACACGGATTGCTGCGCGAGGCGCAGCATTCGGCGCCGGGGCGCGTGGTGTATCTGGCGCACACGCCGCAGTTCTTCCCATTCGGCCCAGCCAGTTGGAATCCCGACCGCGAAGCCGCGGCGTTGGTCGCCGGGGCGGCCGGAGTGGTGGCCATCGGGCATTTCGTGGCAGACTACATCGCGCGCTGGCTGGGCCGCGCGGCGGTGGTGATTCATCCACCCATCTATGGCGCGGGGCCGTTCGCCGATTACGGCGCGTTGGGCGCCGGGCTGGTCACTGGGCTGGTGAATATGATCAATCCCTGCGCCGTCAAGGGACTGCCCATCTTCCTCGAAGTTGCCGCGCGCCTGCCCGAAATCGAATTCGGCGCGGTGCCGGGGTGGGGCACCACGGCAAGCGACCGCCGCGCGTTGGAGCGTCTGCCCAATGTGCGCTTCCTGCCCAACGCGCGCCATATCGACGAAGTGCTGGCAGGCACCCGCGTGCTGCTCATGCCGTCGCTGTGGTACGAGGGATTCGGGCTGATCGTGATGGAGAGCATGCTGCGCGGCATCCCGGTGGTGGCCAGCGATGCGGGCGGCCTGGTGGAGGCCAAACACGGCACCGGGTACGTGATTCCGGTGAACACCATCGAGCGCTATGAACCCGTGTTCGATGAGCACGCCATGCCGCGGCCGGTGGTGCGCCCCAACGACCCCGTGCCGTGGGTGGCGGCGCTGCGCGAACTGCTCTCCGGCGGCGCGGCCTACCGGCGTGAATCGCAAGCCTCGCGGACGGCGGCGCTGCGCTTCGCGGGCGGACTCGATGCGGCGGACATGGAGCGCTATCTGACAACGCTGGCCGTAAGGCCGGACGGGCATCCGGCTCATGCCACCATCGAATCGCTCTCCCCCGAGAAGCGCGCCCTGCTGCTGGAGCGACTGCGCAAACGCAAGAGGGTGAAGTGATGGGAATGATGGCGGCACAGTGGTGGGACAGACGATCGTCTTCTGTCGTCTGTCGTAGTTTGGCGAGGCATGACAGACCACCAAAGACGATGGTCCGTCCCACCTAGATGCGCATCCTACTCGCCCAGAACTCGCTCTACTACCCGGCCCACGGCGGCGGCGACAAGTCCAACCGCCTGCTGGTGGAAGCCCTGGCGGCGCGCGGGCACGTGTGCCGCGTGGTGGCGCGCATTGCCGTCTTCGGCGAGGCCGGACACACCGAGTATCTGGAAACTCTGGCGGCACGCGGCGTCACGCCGCAATCGGCCACCGGCGGCGTGGTGGTGTTTGAGCGCGCCGGTGTGCAGGTATACGTGGTGACAGGCGGCCATCTCCGCGCCCGTTTCGCTGCCCAGGCCGAGTTCTTCGCTCCCGACGTAATCCTGGTATCCACCGACGACCCGGCGCAATTGCTGCTTGAAGTGGCGCTCAGCAACGCCACCGCGCGCGTCGTCTACCTGGCGCGCGCCACCCTCGCCTTGCCCTTCGGCCCCGCGTGCGCTTTTCCCAGCCAGGCCCGGACGGAGCGCATACGCGCCTGCGACGCGGTGGCCGGCGTCAGCCGGTACGTGGCGGACTACATTCGCCAATACGCCGGAATCGACGCCGTACACGTGCCCATCTCGCTCATGGAACCCGGGGACTGGCCGCTGCTAGGGCGCTTCGACAACGAGTTTGTGACTTTCGTCAATCCCTGCGCGGTGAAGGGCATCGCCATTTTCCTGGCGCTGGCCGATGCCTTCCAGGAGACGGCGTTCGCCGCCGTGCCCACCTGGGGCACCAACCGGCAGGATCGCGTGGCGCTGGAGGCGCGGCCCAACGTGCGCCTGCTGGCGCCGGTCGACGATATCGACGTCTTGCTGGCACGCACGCGCGTGCTGGTGGTGCCGTCGCTGTGGGCGGAGGCGCGGTCGCGCATCGTTCCGGAGGCGCTATTGCGCGGCGTGCCGGTGATGGCGGCCAATGTGGGCGGCATCCCGGAGGCCATGCTGGGCATCCCATACCTGTTGCCCGTGCGCCCCATCGAGAAATACGAAATGCGCCTGGACGAGCAGATGGTCCCCGTGGCGGAGGTGCCGGCGCAGGACATCGCACCCTGGCGGGAGGCGCTGGCTCGCCTGCTCACCGATCGCGCTCACTACGAAGAGATCGCGCGGCAATCGCGCCGCGCCGCTCTGGAGTATGCGAAGGAACTCCACGTCGGGCACTTTGAAAAGCTCCTGCCGGGCGGGAAGAAGAACGCAGTGCGGGTGCCGGCGCCGCCCGCCCGGCCAACCCTGGAGACCCTCTCCCCGGAGAAACGCAAGCTGCTGGCGCTGCGCCTGCGCCAACAGTCCGTTCCCGCCGCCTGGTTCCCCAACGCCGCAACGTCCGCTGCCCCGCGACTTTTCTGCTTCCCCCACGCGGGGGGCGGGGCAGGGCAGCCGCTGGCTCTATCCGGCTGGACCGCCGTCCCCGTCCGGCTGCCGGGCAGGGAATCGCGCCTCGCCGAAGCGCCCTTCGATCGCATGGGTCCGCTGGTGGCCGCGCTGGCCGGCCAGATCGATGGCTACCTGGACCAGCCCTTCGCGTTTTTCGGCCACAGCATGGGGGCGGTGGTGGCGTTTGAGCTGGCGCGCGAACTGCGCCGCCGGTCGCGTCCGTTACCCAGGATGCTGATCGCTAGCGGCGCGCGGGCGCCGCAGTTCCGCCGCCATCACGTGCCGCCGCCTGTGCCCTCGCGCGAGGCCTTCGTCGAGGAACTCCGCCGCCTGGAAGGCATCCCGGCGGAAGTGCTGGGCGACGCGGCGCTGATGCGCGCCATCCTGCCCGCGCTGGAAGCCGACGCCGCCCTGTATCGCAACTACATCTACGCGGAAGCGCCGCCACTGCCCATTCCGGTGCGCGCCTACGGCGGCGCGGACGACCCTAACGTGCGCCGCGAGCATCTCGAAGGGTGGAGGGAGCAGACCACCGCGTCTTTCGCCGCGCGCGTCTTTCCGGGGGGACATTTTTATTTGGGCACGGCGCGCGAGGCCTTTATCGAAGCGTTGGAGGGGGATCTGTCATGCTGAATCCGGGTCAAGTTCATGTCTGGCGCGTGCGCCTGAACCGCGGCAAGGCCTCGCCGCCCACCGCCGGGGAAGCGGCGCGCGCCGCGCGGCTTCTCACCCCAACGCTGCGCCGCCGCTACCTGCGCGCCCACGCCGCGCTGCGCGACATTCTGGGGAGCGTCACCGCCGCGCCGCTCGAGTTCGCGGTCCACGAGAAGGGGAAGCCGTACCTTGCGCTACAGCCAGAGATCCGCTTCAACCTGGCGCATTCGCGCGAAATGGCGCTGGTGGCGGTGGCGCGCGACGTGGAGGTCGGCGTGGATATCGAGCGCGTCCGCCCGTTGCCGGAATACGCCGCCATCGCAGAGCGCTACTTCCCTGAAGGCTTCACCGCACCCACCGGCGTGCGCGATTTCTTCCGCCACTGGACGCGCTTCGAAGCCCTGCTCAAGGCGCATGGCGCGGGACTCTACGGCGCCGGGACCACGCCGCCAGGCGTTTGGAGCGTGGTTGAGATCGATGCTGGCCCCCGATTCACCGCCGCGCTGGCGGTGGAGGGCCCGCCGCCCGCGGTGATCGTTCACGAATACGGAGAAGGTGTGTGAGGTGGGGCGGACGGCATGGCGAAAGAGATGGCGCAAGAGCAGACCGGCGAGTGGCTGCCGGCGCGGGCCCAAGTCCAACCTGCCGCATCGGGCATTTGGGTTAAGCTTGTATGTAATGAACTCGTTCAGCAGAGGTGGCACAGCCGCTCCGTGCCGGTGACACTGGCCCAATTGACGGAGCGCCTGTTGGCGTCCTACGACCGCGCTGGCGGGATCAATCACGTGGATGGCAAGAATCTGCCGTCCAAGCGTGCGATCGCCGATATCACGGTCGACCTGCTGCGCTTGCTGTTTCCGGGGTATTTCGACGAACAGCCGATCCACTCTTCGGAAATCGGCGCCGTAACCGTCGCGCTTCTCGATAGCGTGCTCGGCCGTCTCGAAAACGAGATTGGCAAGAGCCTCGAATACGCCCTGCCCACCGAATTCGAAGGCGCGGACCTGCCGGATATGGCGCGCACGCTGACCCTCAGGTTCCTCGACAACCTGCCGCGGGTGCGCGAACTGCTCCAGACCGATACGGAGGCAGCCTACAATGGCGACCCCGCCGCGTTCAGCAAGGATGAAGTGATCGTCGCTTACCCCTTCATAGAAGCCATTGCGGTGCAGCGGCTGGCGCACGAGTTGTACCTCGACCACATCCCGCTGATTCCCCGCATCATGACCGAATGGGCGCACGCCCGATCCGGCATGGATCTGCATCCCGGGGCTCAAATCGGCACCCATTTCTTCGTGGATCACTGCACTGGAACGGTGGTGGGCGAGACCACTATAATTGGCAACCACGTCAAGATGTATCAAGGCGTCGGTCTGGTGGCGAAATCGCTCGCCGCCGGCCAGGCGTTGCGCGGCCACAAACGTCATCCTACCATCGAAGATCGGGTCACCGTGTATGCCGGCGCCACCATCATCGGCGGCGACACGGTGGTGGGCGCGGGCAGTACCATAGGCGCCAGTGTCTTCCTCACCACCAGCGTGCCGGCCAATTCGCTGGTTGTCCTGGAAGCGGCCAACGTGAAAGTGATTCCCAAGACGTCGCGCGACAGTTACGTGATGGACTTTCAGATCTGAAGCGGGTTCCGGCGTAACATTCCGGTAGAATTGAGGTTCGGAGAGGGACCGAACCATGAAACTGATCGCGCTTGCCGCATTGTGCGGCGCCGGCATCTCGACCGCATTGGCCGCGCCCGGCGCCATCCACCTGGTGCAGAAGCCGGCGATGAACCAGACCGGGATCGTATTCTCCTACGCGGGCGATCTATGGCGCGTCGCGCGCGAGGGCGGCGTGGCCACACGGCTGACGTCGGGGCCCGGCTTTAAGAGCGATGCCGCCTTTTCCCCCGATGGCAGGACGCTGGCCTTCACCGGCGAATACGACGGCAATGTGGACGTCTTCATCATGCCCGCCACCGGAGGCGTTCCCAAACGCGTGACGTTTCACCCCGATGCCGACCGCGTGGTGGGCTGGACTCCGGACGGCGCGCGTATTCTTTTCCGATCCAACCGGCTCAGTCAGTCGCGGTACACCCAGCTCTACACGGTGGCGGCCGAAGGCGGGCTTCCGGAAGTGCTGCCGCTGCCCATGGGCTGCATGGGCGCGTATTCGCCGGATGGCAAACGCATGATCTACGCGCCGCTGGACGGCGGCCAGTTTGCACCCGGATTTACCAACTTCGTGGCCTGGAAGCGCTATCGCGGCGGCTCGGCCAGTTACCTGTGGCTGATCGATCTTGCCGGCTTGACTACGGTGAAGGTGCCGCGCACCGATTCCAACGACATCTATCCCATGTGGATCGGCGACAAGACGTACTTTCTCTCCGACCGCAACGGCCCGATGACGCTGTTCAGCTACGATCCGCAATCGAGGAAGGTCAGTGAGCTGATCAAGAATACCGGCAAGGACATCGTCTCGGCCAGCGCGGGGCCGGGCGGCATCGTGTATGAGCAGTTCGGGCAGATCCATATCTACGACATTGCGAGCGGCAAGGAGCACGCCGTTAAGATCGAGATTGCCGCCGACCTTCCCGAGGTGCGGCCGCACTTCCAGAACGTTGCGCGGGAACTGCGCCACGCCGCCATCTCGCCCACCGGAGTGCGCGCGGTTTTCGAAGCCCACGGCGAGGTGCTGACGGTCCCCGCCGAGAAGGGCGAGGTGCGCAACCTGACCAATACCCCCGGTGTCATGGAGCGCACGCCGGCGTGGTCGCCGGACGGCAAGAGCATCGCCTACTTCTCCGACGAATCCGGCGAATACGCGCTGCACATCAAGCCGCAGAACGGGGCGGGAGACACGAAGAAGATTCCCCTGGCCGGCAAATCGGCGTTCTACTTCGACCCCAAGTGGTCGCCCGACAGCAAGGCAATCGCGTTCAACGACAACATGGACAACCTGTGGATGGTGGAGGTTGCCGCCGGAAAGACCACCAAGGTGGATACCAACCTCATCTACGATCTCGACCGCGGGTTCAACTGGTCGGGCGATTCAAAGTGGATCGCGTTCGAGAAGTTCCTTGCCAACCGCCTGCGCGCCATCTGGATTTATTCGGTGGAGAGCGGCCAGAGCGTGCGGATTACCGACGGCATGAGCGATGCGCGGAATCCGGTGTTCGACCGCGACGGGCAGTACCTGTATTTCATGGCGAGCACCAACTACGCACCCACCGTCAGCGGGCTCGATATGAGCAGCGACGAACACGAGATCACGAGCACCATTTACCTGGCGGTGTTGCCCAACAGCATCGCGTCGCCGCTCGGGCCGGAGAGCGATGAGGAAGGCGCGCCGCGCGCGGCGGCGGATGGCGGGCGCGGCGGTGCGGGGGCGGGCGCCGGTGCGGCGGCGGGAGCCGCGACGCCGGCGCCGGAGACTCCGCCCAAACCGGTGCGCATCGATTTCGACAAGTTGGCGCAGCGCATCGTCCCCCTGCCGTTGCCGGCGCGAGAATACCTGGACCTCCAGGCCGGACGTCCCGGCATTGTCTATGTGCTGGGGGCGCCGGCCGGCGGCGGCGGACTGGCCGGAGCCAGCGGCCCACTGACGCGCTTCGACCTGAAGACGCGCAAGAGCGAGAAACTGGCCGACGGCGTAGCCACGTTCTCCCTCTCCGCCAACGGCGACAAGATGCTGTTGCGCATGGGGGGCCCGGCAGGCGCGGGGCGCGGCGCTCCCGGCGCGGTCCAGCCGGTTCCGAGCTACGTCATCGTGCCTTCGGCCACTCCCATGAAAGTCGGCGAGGGCGCCTTGAAGCTGGCCGATATCGAAGTCAACGTGGATCCCATCGGCGAGTGGAAACAGATGTACCACGAGGTGTGGCGCATCGAGCGCAGCTACTTCTACGATCCGAATCTGCACGGCGTGAATACCTCGGATTCGGAGAAGGAGTACGAGAAGTATCTGGATTCGCTTTCGTCGCGCGCCGACCTGAACTACATCTTCAAGGACATGTTGAGCGAGATGACGAGCGGCCACCTGCGCGGCGGCGGCGGCAATATTCCGCTCGCCAGGACCATTCCCGGCGGCTTGCTGGGGGCGGATTACGAGATCTCTAACGGCCGTTACCGCTTTAAGAAAATCTACGCGGGGGAAAGCTGGAACCCGCAGTTGCAGGCGCCGCTGGTGCAGCCCGGGTTGAACGTCAATGAGGGCGACTACCTGCTGGCGGTCAACGGCCAGGACCTCTCGGGCAAGGACGATGTCTCGCGCCTGCTGGAGAATACCGCCGGAAAGCCGGTGGTACTGAAGGTAGGCGCCGACGCGTCCGGCGCTAACGCGCGTGAGATCCCGGTGGTGCCCATCGCGAGCGAACTTCAGTTGCGCCACGCGGAATGGATCGCCGCCAACCGGCGCAAGGTGGACGAACTCTCCGGCGGCAAGCTGGCCTATGTCTACCTGCCGGATACGGCGATGGGCGGGCTGACCAGTTTCAACCGCTATTACTTCGCCCAGTCCGACAAGCAGGGCGCGGTGATCGACGAGCGCTTCAATTCGGGCGGGCAGGTGGCGGACTATATCATCGAAGCCATGCGCCGGCAGTTGATGGGCTTCTGGAGCCCGCGCTACGGCGCCATCTACCGCACGCCGGCGGCTTCCATCCTGGGGCCCAAAGTGATGATCGTCAATGAAATGGCGGGCTCCGGCGGCGACGCCATGCCGTGGATGTTCCGCTACGCCAAGATAGGTCCGCTGGTGGGCAAGCGCACTTGGGGCGGGCTGATCGGCGTCTCGGAGTACCCCGCGCTGATGGATGGCGGCACGGTGACTGCGCCGAACTTCGGATTCTTCAGCCCCGAGGGGAAGTGGGACGTGGAGAACCACGGCGTGGCGCCGGACGTGGAAGTGGAGATGGACCCGAAGCTCGCAAGCGATGGCCACGATCCGCAACTGGAGCGCGCGGTGGCCCTGGCGCTACAGTTGTTGGAGAAGAATCCGCCGGTCGAGCCGAAGCGTCCCGAGTTCCCCAACTATCAGCGCCCCAGGTAGGACAGGCCATCGCCTTTTGTGGCCTGTTGGGATGGGCCTTCGGCCCGCGAAAGCTCATGAAAAAAGGTGGGGCAGTGCTTTAGCTTGCCAGCCGGCCGGAGGCCGGCCATTCCTCGACGCCGGTGGTTTTTCGATCCTGTCATGCCTGGCTAGCCTGGGTTGACAGACGACGCCAAGCGATCGTCTGTCCTACGCTTGATAAGTCGCGATCCACCAGGTATTGCCGAACGCGTCTTTGACTGCGGCGACGCGCTCGCCGTAGGGCTTTTCTTCGGGCGGCGCGATCTCCTCGGCGCCGTTCTTGAGGGCGCGGCTGTAGGTGGCATCCACGTCGGGCACGTAGACATGGACCGAGCTGGGGACGGCACTCGCGGCAGGCGTGTCGGCCACTTCGAGGATGACTGCCCAGCCGTCGATGGCGACGTCCACGCGGACCAGGTTCGGGCTCAGGTCAAGGCGGCCCAGTTCCCGCCCGCGAAAGACCTGCTGGACGAACTCGATCAAACCGGCAGTGCCACAGAGATGGGGCTGAACACTTCCCCTGTTGGGGCGAATGTAGCTATCGGTGGCGGCTGCCGACGCCAGTGCCTCGTCGGTTATCTCCGAGATCAGAACCGCCTGCGCGGCTTCCTGGGTGGATACCGGCACCAGCACCTCCAGGCCTTCGGCCCCCAGTACCGCGCGGATCCCATTCGTGCGCAGTAACTCTCTGGCCAGCCTGGCCGCCTCCGGGGAATCGTACGTCTCCGCTACCTCCATCTCCTCGGTATCGGCGGGCGGTTCCGGCTCGAGCGGCTCCGCGGGCGCGATCTCCGGCTCCTCTTCCGGCTCGCGCCGTACCACACGCGCGGACGAACGAGTTTTCAGCCCCCGCCGCGCCAGTTCTTCGTCATAACACTTGCGCGCCAGGTCCACCAGGTCCTGGCGGTCGATGTCGAGCAATGCCTCGTCGCTCAACTCGGCGTACTGCCGCCGGACATCCTCCACACTCACTTTCATTTCGTGCCTCCCGAATCCACATTCCTGAACCGCTTGCGCACCCTCACAGATGTACCACATGGCGGCCGGCGGGCGGAAATTATGCGCCGCAAGATAGTCGAATTGCGACAATAAAAGCTCGCGTGCGTCTCCCCATCGACGAGTTACTCCCGGCAATCCGCCAGCATCTGCGCACCGCCCACCACCTGGTGCTGGAAGCGCCGCCCGGCGCGGGCAAGACCACGCACGTTCCGCCCGCGCTGCTGGAACTCGACGGGCGCGAGGTGCTGGTGCTCGAGCCGCGCCGTCTGGCCGCGCGCCTGGCCGCACGCTACGTGGCGGGCGAGCGCGGCGAGAGCGTGGGCGAGACGGTGGGGTACCAGGTGCGCTTCGAGGAAGTCGCCGGGCCGCGCACGCGCCTGCGCTACCTGACTGAAGGCGTGCTCACGCGGCGCATGTTGAGCGACCCGCTCCTGGCGCGCGTGGGCTGCGTGGTGCTCGACGAATTCCATGAGCGGCATCTGGAAGGCGACCTGGCGCTGGCTCTGCTGCGGCGCTTGCAGCGCACTTCGCGCCCGGATCTGAAGATCTTCGTCATGTCGGCGACGCTGGATGCGGCGCCCATCGCGCAGTATCTGGCGGGGGAGGGAAGTGCCGTGCCCGTTCTGAGGTCGGCGGGGCGGCAGCACGCGCTGGAAATCGAGTACACGCCGCATTCCTCCGCGCCGCTGGAAGAGCAGGTGGCGGCGGCGCTGGAACGGCTGGCCGCCGGCGGCCTCGAGGTTGGTGGGATGGGTCACGTGTTGGTGTTCCTTCCCGGATCGTTGGAAATCCGGCGCGCGCAGACGGCGTGCGCGGCGCTGGCCCGGCGTCACGGGTGGCAGATCCTGCCGCTCTACGGAGATCAATCGCCCCAGGAGCAGGACCGCGCGGTGGCGCCCTGCGCCGGGACCAAGATCGTCCTCGCCACCAACGTGGCGGAAAGTTCCATCACCATCGAGGGCGTCAGCGCGGTGGTGGATAGCGGACTGGCTCGCGTGGCCAGCCACTCGCCGTGGTCCGGGCTGCCCGCGCTTCAAGTGGCGCGCGTCAGCCAGGCCAGCGCCAACCAGCGCGCCGGGCGTGCCGGACGCACCGGCCCGGGGCGCGCCATCCGGCTGTACCCGATGGAAGACTTCGCGCGGCGGCCGGCGCAGGACGTGCCGCAGATCCTGCGCGAGGACTTGGCGCCCACCGCGCTGCTGTTGCAGGCCATGGATCTGGACCTGGCGGCGCTCGATTGGCTGGACGCTCCGCCCGCCGCCGCCATTGTACAGGCGCACGAGCTGTTGCGGCAGCTCGGCGCCACGGGCCGGACCGCGCGGGAAATGGCGCGCTATCCCCTTCACCCGCGATTGAGCCGCCTGATGGTGGAAGCGCGGCGCCGCGGGGTGGCTGGAGAAGGCTGCGCGGTGGCCGCGCTGCTGAGCGCTGGCGACCGCCTGCCGGCGCAGGCGCCGCACGCTTCGCGGTCGGACCTGCTGGTGCTGCTGGAAGGTGAGTGGTCGGCATACGCCGCGCGGCTGTTCCGGCAATTGGGCGGGGGTGCGCTGGCCCACACTCAGGAGCTGAGGAAAAATCGGTTGGCAGGCGAAAGCGCCTGCCCCACCAAGCAGCGTGGGACAGCCGCCGGCAACGACGACGCGCTCCTGATCAGCATCCTGACCGCCTTTCCCGATCGCGTGGCGCGGCGGCGTCAGGGCGCGGACGTGCAGTTGGCCTCTGGCGCCGCCGCCGAGCTGGCGCCCAACAGCACCGTCACGGAAGCCGATCTCTTCGTGGCCGTGGAAGCCGAAGACCGCCAGGACCGGAAAGCGCCGTTGGTGCGCCTGGCCAGCGCCATCGAGCCCGAGTGGCTGCTCGACCTGTTCGGGGATCGTCTGCGCGAGGTCTCGTCGCTGGAATGGAATCGGGCCGGCGAGCGCATGGAAGCGGTAACGTCGCTGATGTTCGACCAGATCGCCATCGAAACGCGCCGCACGCCGCCCGACCCCGGGCAGGCCGGCATTTTCCTGGCGCGCAAAGCGGTGGAGGCGGGCCTGGGGCGCTTCGCCGATATGCAGGAGATCGCGGCCCTGCAATCGCGCGTGCAGTTCGCTGCCCAACATGGCGACGTGCCCCCACTGGATGCCGCCGCCGTTGAGGCCGCCCTGTCCTCGCTCGCCACCGGACTCAAGAGCTTCGCCGAGTTGGAATCCGTGGCGCGCGGCGCCGGACTGCTGCGCGAGATCGAGCGGCGGATGCCGCCCGCCACGCGCCGCCTGCTGGAAGAGATCGCGCCCGAATCCATACGCCTGCCGCGCGGACGCCAGGTGCCGGTCCACTACGAGCCGGATCAGCCGCCCTGGATCGCCTCCCGCTTGCAGGATTTCTTCGGCATGCGCCAGACGCCCGCGGTGGGCCGCGGCGCCGTCCCCGTGGTGGTGCGATTGCTAGCGCCCAACCAGCGTCCAGTGCAAATGACCAGCGACCTGGCCGGCTTCTGGCAGCGCCTCTATCCGCAGGTGCGCAAGGAACTCTCGCGGCGCTATCCCAAGCACGCGTGGCCGGAGAATCCGCTGGGCTAGACGACGCCGCGACTGTTAGGATACGCTCGTACCGTAATGGATCACTTCTCCATTGCTCCGATACTCCTGGTCTTGGTCGGCTTGGTGACATTTCTGCTGAGGCCTGGCGGACTGCGCCGCCTGCGCCGCCTGGTGTTCGGGCGATGGGATTCCCAGTACTGGCCCTGGGCGAAGACCACCATTTTAGACGGCTATGTCGATGCCATCACCGGCGGCGAGGGCGGCACCGAGCATAAGCTCACGGTCAGCTACTCCTACTCGGTCGACGGCGTGGAATATAGTGGCGAATTCACGGCACTCTTCGGAAATAAAGAGGAAGCCCAGGATCTCCTGAAGAGCATACGGGAATTGCCGCCGCCCGCGCGATACAGATCAGCCGAGCCGTGGGTGTCGGCAATGGACCCTTACCGCGACGTCGCGCTGGGCATCGCCTCACCTCGCTGAACCCGCGGCGGCGCTCACTTGAGCAGCGCCTTCAAGCCTGCCTCGATCGCCTTCCTCGTCTCCGCCTTCTGTCCGGCGTCCAAGGCGCCATCCGACGGCAACAGCACGAGCGCCTTCTCGAAAGCCGCGCGCGACCCCGCCTTGTCCCCCATCGCCAGAAGGGCGTCCCCCAGGGCGCGCTGCAAATCCGCGGAATTCGGCAGGATCGGCGCGGCCCAGCTCAGCAGGCTCGCCCCCTCCCGCTTGCTCCCTGCATCGAACAATAGCGCCGCCGCCCCTACCACCAGATCCGAGTCGCTGCCCTTCACCAGCGCCGCCAGCGCCTGCAGATTCTCCGCCCCTTCGCTCACGTACATCCTGGCGACCTGCGCGCTGGTCGGCGGAGCCGGACGCGCCGCGTGGTATGCCAACTGGAGCAGGCCAGCCGGCCCTTCGCCGCGCAGGGACTTCAGCGCCTCCGCGTCGCCTTTCAGATGCCCGTTCAGGAAACGCAGAATCACCTCACAGATGGCTTCATAGTTGCGCCGCACCCCTTCGTCTTTCCCGGTGGCACCGTGACTCACGAAGTCGTTGTGCTCCATGCCGTCCACGGCGGCCTCATAGTGCTCGGCAAATTGCAGGTACGGGTCGAAGCTTTCCCAATGCGGATTGCGGCGCCGGTCAGCGAACATCACGACGGGGCAGGTGGAATTCCGGTTCCGTTCCAGGACCGCCTTGAAGTCCGCAAAATCGCCCAGCGGGTGGTATTCCACGGTGGAATCGAGAAAAACCACGGCGTCGAGAGGCGAACCGGGCCGCGCGCGCCACGCCAGCATGGCCTGCGCCCCGTAGCTATGCCCCATGGCCGCCACCTGGGAGACGTCGGCGAACGGCAGCGTGGCGGCATAGCGCAACACGAAATTCAAGTCCTCCTGCGATGTCCCGAGGTCGCCGTCGATGTTCAGCAGGCTGGAATCGGCCGCCTGGTAGGCGCTGCTCAAGACCACATACCCGTGACTCGCCAGGTATTCGCAGGCCACCGCATTTTCGTCGAAGGTGCCGCCCAATCCCGGATGGTAGATCACCAGCGGGAACTGGCCGGGCGCGGCGGGCACGTTCGAAGTGGCGAAAACCGGTGTGGCCAGGAGGCCATCCCAGGCGGCGCGCTCCTCGTCGGTGAGCTTCTCGAACTCCTTGCCCAGCATGTACTTGCACGCCATGTCGCGGGTGAACCTGCGCAGGCGTTGGGCGAACTCGGGAACCGGCGAATCTACCGAGACCGCGCGGAAATAGTCGCGGTACACCATCGCCACATCGTGCTGCGCCGCCGCCGGATACCAGATGGCGAGGAAGATGGGCCGCGGTTTCCTGACCGGCGGGCGCCCCGTGGCCGGATAGTCCGCGTCATAGGATCGCGCCACATCCAACTGATAGAGCGAGCGGAAACCCACCGC
>Ga0182021_10001883_pt1 | contig 24353 bp, 19 predicted proteins | sample 612E3MmetaG_FD_120493 | JGI IMG/M metagenome (GOLD analysis project Ga0182021, IMG submission 120493) | Permafrost microbial communities from Stordalen Mire, Sweden - 612E3M metaG (Illumina Assembly) | ecosystem: Environmental > Terrestrial > Soil > Wetlands > Permafrost | place: Sweden... | reverse complement strand
GAATTAAAATAGATAGATTTGTATAACCACTTTTTATGATGAGAAAACTCTTTAAAAAATCAGCAACTTCGATGTGGTCAATTTAGACCGGCCAAATGTGGTCAGATAGTCTGGCTTTTCTAGTTAGTTATCAAAAAATGTAAAAAAACGAATTTTTAGAACTCTTAATTCTTCAAAAGTATGAGCAAAAATATGTATTCGGAATTGTTGTATTACTCCCTCAAATCAATCAGCCATATTAAAAAGAGAGATTTGTGTTTTATTTTTACCGGACTATTTATAGTTTTTGCTATTAATTTGAACGCTCGTCAGACAGCCTTATCTCATACTTGCAATCAGTTGCAATACGAAGATTCCGCTTTCTTTTCAATGAGCTTCTCTAAAGTTAAACAAATCCTAATTGATGTTCCTGTAATCCCTCCCTTAAGCCGAAAAACCCCATATTTTTTCGGTGGAATGATAGGCAGGGCTGTTAATTCAAGTGATTACCAAGCTTATGGTGAAGGAGCTTTTATCAAGACAAATGGTACGTCGGAACAAACATATATAATTACTACCGGCGTTTGGCGACTTTTGGTTGGAGATAAACCTATTATTGGCTTAGACCTTCGGGATACAAGTGGCGCTTATGCCCGTCCGGGTATTTTGCCTCATTTGGGAGTGAAAGGGAAGATTCGACTTCAAGTTAGTACTAAAAAATCAAAAAAATACCTGGAAGATTTCACAAGGATTACAACAATATTATCAGCCGGAGAGCCAAAGTGGGTGTGCGAAGATAACAATCTAAAGGTGAAAGTTACTCTTACTGCTCATGCTTTTCTTGAAGATTATGGATGTGCATTGATAGCACAAGTTGAATCTAAGAATAAAGAGCAGATAGAATTGGACTGGTATTATGAAAATGCAAACCATGTCCAAGATGCTTCGTCCTATACTAAGTTTAGTTATGACAAATACACCCAGATCTTTGTGGGTACCCCCAACAAGAAAACCACCTATCAAGGCGGTGTTACGAAAACTGTGCTTGATGTCAACATCGGAAAACCTGCTCTTGATACCTTAGTATGTGTATGGGGATATAGTGATTATGATAAGGATGAAGTAGCAAATGCGTATAAGCGTTTAAGGTTCCGTCCATTCCCGTCCAAGGAATGGGCAGACCAAATGCAGAAAAACTGGTTTCATCATTGGATTGGCAGGGGTTTAGAACCTCAAAAGAAGTTCTTTAATATATTGAACAACCCAAGTGTGTCGATTACAGAGTCAAAAAAATATTGGCAAGCGATGCAAAATAGGGTAAGTATAAAGACCGGGGATGAACGCTTCGATAATGTAGTACAAAGTCTTGGTTCGCGCTTAATATCAAATTACGAATATCCAGCTTATACGCATGGAACTAATTACATGAAATATGGAAAAATCAATTGTGGCTTGTATGGATACGATGCCGCCGGATTCCATGACGAAGTTGCCTCGACACTGAAATTTATTACAGGAACGCAATGCGTCAAAGGTAGACAGCGATATTTTGAGCCGAATTTCCAAATCAGCCAATGGGCAGAAGAGATGAATCCTTATTATATTGACCAGGTGTGGTATCATTATCGATGGACAGGTGATAAAGAATTCTTATATGAAATGTGGCCCTCTGTTCGAAGAGCACTGGAACATTTGATTACAACCAGCGACCCCAACCACGATGGATTCTTTACCGGATATTATGAAAACTGGAATGGCGATGGAAAAGACAGAGGAGGGAAAGGTGCACTTTGGACAGGCATGGGGGCTACTGCTTTAAAAATAGGCTACAATATAGCTTCACTTCTTGAAGACGTTGATTGGAGCAGAGCTAACCAAACTGGAGCGCAATGCTCTGTAGATTATGATTTTAGAATGAGGTACAAACGACTTCTTCAAAGAGCTGAAATAGCTTATGAAACCCTCTACAATAAAAAAATAGGAGCTTATTCATCGAGCGATTGGGATTGCGAACTCCGAAATATGCCCGGTAACGAAGAGTCTAATTATACTATTTGGCGTGGAATGGGAAATCCCTTGAGAAATTATACCTCTATGCGTTTTATAAGAGATAATTATCATGAAAAAGCAGACAATGGTATCTTTGAATTCTGCAATAAAGATTGGCCTGTGTGTTGGAGTAATCATTACGATAGCTTTGCGGATGCAATGAGTTCAGTAGCATCAGCTGCAATGGCAAATGATATAAATAATTTTTGGGCCATATTAAAAACAGTCTCCGAGGGGGTATATACAAAGCCTGAATGTACTGTTATAGCAGGTGGTTCATCACAACTAAGCTTAGAAAGCGACCAAATGTTTATGATGACGGTATTGGATAATATTTTTGGGATAAAACCCTATTTTGGGGAAAATCTTTTGGTAATCAGACCCTCTTTCCCCGATGTTTGGAAAAATCCTGAAATTGAATTACCTGATGTTTCCTATAAATATGTTACCAAAAATAACGAGATTAATCTGACAGTCAAAACTCCTGTAGACCGTATCTTACGTGCAGAAATAGCTGTAAAACAGAATGTAAAAGAAGTATTGGTAAATGGTAAAAAAGTTGATTTTGAAATCAGAAAAGAAGTAAACTATTGTCGTTTGATTATTAAATCAGGAGCTTCTGCACAACATGAAATAAAAGTTGTTTTAACTCCCAATAATTTTGCGGTTCAAGGGAATGTTAATTGTATCATTAATGAGCTGACATCATTCAATTTTAGCAATGTTGAGATAGTTAAGGTGGAGAATCCTCAAATAGATTTTGGACAAATAAGCATAACGGCAAATACAATCCAAATCACTCCTGATAAAACCGGGGAATATACCTTATTTGCCGAGTTAAAAAACGGTAATGTTTCGTGGTATCAACCAATAGAATTGGATATAAAAGAACCTTGGTCAATAATTGAAGAATACCAGGCATGGGATGGTAATGCCAGAACCCCTGGCAAGTTATTATCTCCAAATATTAAAAAAGAGAAACGAATTTTACAATTTCAATTAGCAAATAACACACCAATAAAACAAACGGGTGAAATGGTGGTAGAAATTAATGAACAGTATATTACTAATACCGTTACCTTACTGCCAAATCAATCCAATAAATTCGATATCTCTCTTAATGACGTATGGGAACAATTGAGTCCGGGGACTGTATCTTTTAAGGTTAAGTTTAAGAACGAAGTAAAAATATCACATGCTATTGATTGGCAACTGCCAGTTAAGGAATTCTCCAACAAAAAAATTATTCCACTTGATATTTGGAAGTTTTATAATATTAGCCTTGCTCAATTATATGGTAATAGTTTTTTCCAATGGCGCACAGATTATACTGGTGCGGCCGTAGGAGTCGATTGGCGAGATACGCTTTATATCGACCGATTAGGGTACAAACTTTTTGTTCCCCCCACAAGCGTTATCAGCTTTGGAATATTACCGGAACAATATAGCCCTGCATGGTGGTCTGTCACAAATATTCCCGATACACTGAAATATCCTGCACCTTTTTCTTTTATTGAGAATGAACCAAACCGGAAGAACGTTCTTGCATTAGTTAATTCTGAAAATAACAGGGATATCCCAAGTGAAGCTATTATTGAGCTAAAAGAAACTATTTCGGTTGAAAAGATATATATGCTGACAGCTAACCTGACAAAGACATGTAAAAGCTATTATCCGGCAGCGGAGGTAGAGGTAGTTTATGAGACCGGTAAGAACCAAATAATTCAACTTACACCACCATATAACATGCCTTCGCTGATACAAACATTCTGCCCCGATGCGTTTCAAATTCCATTGGGGAAAATAGAAAATAATCAAGTATTCGGGTCTGTTGCACCCGGAATATCTGTTACAGACTTGGTAACCGACCCAACGAGAAAGATAAAAAAAGTGACATTTAGATGCGTAACTTCTGAAACTGTTCTAGGAATTATTGGAATTAGCCTTTTAGAAGTGAAGTAGTGTTTAACCCCCAAACAGTTATATTACCAAAAATTAAAAGTATTTAATATGAAAACAAAACATTTTTTAGTAACATCAATATTTATACTGATGTTTGGAAGTATTCAAAATGAACTTTTCGCAGAGGGCAAAATACTTCACATATCTTTTCAGACAAGAGATCCTAAAACAAATCAGGTTATTACCAAGACTGAAGATGTTGATGCTTCAAAAATAGGCGTTGTTATTGTTGATCCCTGGAACTTTCATTGGTGTATGACGGCTTGTGAGCGAGTGTCGGCAATGGTTCCCCGATGGAACAAGGCATTAGAAGTCGCAAGAAAAATGGGTATGCCGATTGTTTGGTGTCCCAGTGATGTAATAGGGTCATATTCAGGTTATCCACAGCGAGAACGAGTATTAGGAATGAAACTTCTTCCTGTTCCAAAAGAACGAGAAATGCTTAATGCGAAATTTACAGCTCCGGTTGGTATGTGTATGTGCGGACCCGGTTTTGATTGTATAGTAAACTTTGGTTGGGATGGTATGAATCCAGATCTCTATTTAGCTGATAATGATTTCATTGCAAGTAGTACTGAGGAAGTATATACTTTGCTCAAGAATCGTGATATAACACATGTTATCTATATGGGACTACACACAAATGTTTGCTTGTATGAAAAACCCGGTGCACTAAAGTATATGTGGCAAGCAGGTTTGAATTGTATGCTTGCCAGAGACATTAACGATGCTATAACCAGTTATAATCCGGCTACCGGATTTACTCCCGATAATGGTACGCAACAAACAGATGAAGATCTCGAACGTGCAGGTATTTCCACTATCAATGTGGTAGATGAGTGGCGTAAAGCCGGGTTATGGAACGATAAATGGATAGTTGAAACAGTGCGCATAACTCCCTGGGGTAAACTCAATAGACCATATTTCTTCAAGGAATCTGTTACTGTAACTCTTACTACTCCATTGTTAAAAGATGCTGAAATACATTATACTCTTGATGGCAGCAAACCTAAAAATAATTCACCTGTATATAAAACCCCGCTTACTATTACATCTACTACAAGTTTACAGACAGCAGCGTTCCGAGTAGGGAAATTAATAAGTATTCCAACGGATGCCTATTTCGTGCTGCTACCTCCTGAACCGCCTAAGCCCAATTTATATTTGGACGATTTAGACTACATTATGGACCCTTATGGGAACGTTAATTCTACTTATGCGGCTTGCTTATGGTTACCGAAAAGGGGGAAGTCTTACGAAAATCAGAAGCTGCGTTTACGAGGAAAGGTTTACGAAAAAGGATTAGGTTTTCTTGCTCCATCAGCAGTGAGTTATGAATTGAAACCCGAATATGAACGTTTTGTAGCAAAGGTGGGTATTGATGACAATTTGATTGATCATGAATTAGGACGGAATTTGGTAATGCACTGTAGTGTTGTATTTCGTGTTTTTATTGATGGAAAGATGATGGCTGAAAGTCCTGTAATGCGAATTTCGCAGGAGCCATGGCGTTTTGATGTCAAAATTCCACAAGGTAGCCGTTATATCAATTTAGTTTGTATGAATGCGGGCAGTCGCAATATATTGGACCTTGGAAACTGGGTCGATACGGGATTCTGCGTAAAATAATTTTCTAAAAATCAAAAGAGAATTTAAAGAACATAGTTATTAATATATATTTCGCGATGAAAAGAATTATTTTTTCAATAGTGACAGTAATATTGATTGTTGCTAATCTGAATCAAGTACAAGCAGAAAAAACAAATCAGGTCATTACAAAGTCGGAGAATGTTGATGCCTCGAAGATAGGAATTGTAATTGTTGATACATGGAATTATCATTGGTGTATGACTTGGAATGAACAGGCAGGAGGCATGACCTCTCGTATGAATCGAGCAACAGAGGGTGCTAGAAAGTTGGGTATGCAGGTGTTTTGGGCTCCAACCGATATGGCAAGCATGTATTCGGGCTGGTCGCAACGGCAACGTGCAATGGCTGTTCCGTATATAGAAGTCCCGAGGACTCGCAATTATTCCTGCACTTTTACTCTGCCTTATGGCAACTGTCTTTGTGGTCCCGGAATTGACTGTAAGCCCAATTATGGAGGGGATGCTTTGGATCCGAAATTAAACATTGCAGAGCAAGACCTTATTGTTGCCGGCACTAAAGAACTATATTCTTTATGCAAGGCTCACGGCATTACTCACCTTATTTATTTTGGTGGAGCAACAAATATTTGTTTAACAGAAAAGCCCGAAGGTTTGAGTTATATGTACGGTGGCGGTTTAGAAACGATATTTGCGCGTGATTTGGCTTTTGCATGGACAAATTATGATCCTTCTAAAGCATATACTCCTTCTATCGGCAATGCTCAAGCAGCTGACGATTTGGAACGCGCAGGTATCCCAACGATTCACTTTATAGATGAACTCCGTAAACTAGCTTGTTGGAATGATAATTGGATTACTGAGCCTATTAGAATTACTCCGGCAGGTACGGTCAATCGTCACTATTTCTTTGAAAAGTGGGTAACAGTGAGTCTTGAAGTTCCTTATCTAAACGATATGGTAATAAGATATACGCTTGATGGGAGCGAGCCAAAAGCAACATCCGCGAAATACGAAAAACCTTTAGATTTACAGCAAACCACCACTCTTCGTACAGTTGCGTTTCGAAAAGGGAAAAAGGTATCGTTGGATGGTCATGGGTATTTTGTACGTTTGCCACAATTGCCGCCAAAACCGGATGTGTTAGTTGATCAAGTTCAGCCGATAACAGATCTTTATGCTGCTGTTAATAGTACTTTGTCTGCTTGTCTTTGGCATCCGGTCGCAAATAAATCTTATGAAGGGAAACCCTTGCGAATAAGAGCTATAACCTACGGAAACGGTTTAGGTATGCGTGCTCCTGCATACATTCGATATTCGCTGAAACCGGAATGGAAAAGCTTCGTGGCATTAGCTGGCGTTGATGACAATATGCTTGATGTACAGCTTGGTCGCAATCTTGCTATGTATCCCAAAATGGTGTTCAAGGTCTAAATAGATGGAAATCTTGCAGCCGAGAGTCCTGTAATGCGAATTTCGCAGGAGCCATGGCGTTTTGATGTCAAAATTCCACAAGGTAGCCGTCAGATTATTTTAGTGTGTGACGACATGGAAGATAGAAGCCCCTACAATCTTGGCAACTGGGTTAATACCGGATTCTGTACTAAATAAAGTCTTGATGAAGATTTAATAGAAATCTAATTTTGCTTATTAATGTGTAATAAATTAAGAATGAAAACTTTATTAAACATACCGGATCTCTTTTTAACGGTACTGTTGTTAGTTGCTTTTCAAGCAAGTGCCTCAAAAAGTCAGAACAATATCAGCCTTAGTTGCAAAGAAAACAATAACCTTTATAAGACATTAAAAGAAAACAAGATAGCTTGTGTTCGTAGAGTTTCTGAAATGGCACCTTTTGTGAATAATGTTGTATCTGTTGCACGTGAGAAGGGAGTCTTAATTGTACATGCCCCGAGCGATTGCATGAATTATTATAATAATACTCCGGCACGAAAACTCGGGCAAAAATATAAAAGCAAAAAGGCATTAAGTTTGATTAGTGATAATAAACTGGATTCGGAAAAAGATGCTGTTTGGCCTATTGACCAGTCTGATGGAGGGTGTGATTGTTCTCCGGAATGTAAACAAGGCAGCCCATGGACCCATCAAATTGATTTGATAGAAATTTCTGATAAAGATGCAATTAGTGACTCAGGAGCTGAAATAGCAGGGCTTTTTTATCAAAAAGGGATTAAAAATGTGATATTGATGGGCGTTCATGAAAACATGTGCGTTATTGGCCGCTCGTTTGGTTTACGGAATATGATTCGTTTAGGTTTTAATGTTGTGTTAATAGCGTGATCTTACAGATACGATGTACGATTCAAAACAATGGCCTAATGTACCTCATTTTACCGGAACCAGTTTAATGACTGAATACATAGAAACATATGTTTGTCCGACAATTGTTTCAACTGATTTTACCCGGGTAAAACAATTCAGGTTTAAGGATGATAAACGGCCTATCATTGCTTTTATTATTGCAGAAAATGAATACCATGCCAATAGAACTCTTCCTGAATTTGCTCATGAGTTATTGCTGACAAAAGGTGTGAATTGTGAATTTGCTTTGGGTAAACCGGTTTATGAAGGTGAAGGTATTCATAATATAGAAAACCTTCAGATACTAAAAGATGCTGATTTGATGGTGATTCAGGTCGGACGTCGTGCCTTACCCTCAGAACAAATGAACCTTATTAAAGAATATGCTAATAGTGGAAAACCTATACTTGGCCTACGTACAGCAAGCCATGCCTTCAACGCTAATCAGGTAGTGCCTAATACAGGTGGAGGGGTGACTGATGCAACTGGATCGGTTTCAGGATTTTTGGATCAGTGGCCGGAATTTGATCAGGATGTTTTAGGAGGAAATTATAAAGGTCATTATGGAACTATGGAGGTGGGGATAGTCTTCTCAGTCGTACCGGGAATGGAAAATCACCCGATATTTAAAGGAGTTTCTCCAGTTGATTTTATTGCTCCGGTTGCTCCACTCCACACACTTTATGAAAACAGGCCATTGAGGTCTGCAAACATACAGGTACTGCTCCTGGGAACTATTCCAGATAAGCCTGCTGAACCGGTATTGTGGATAAACAATCGCGAAAAGGGTAAGGTAATATATACATCTTTAGGGCATTGGAACGATTGGAAAATTGAAAAGTTCAAGAGGATAATGTTTAATGCTGTAGATTTTCTTTTAGATATAAACAATAAATAATATATTATGAAAAGGCGTGATTTCATCAAAACATCTGTTGTCGGAACTACTGGAATTTCTCTCGGACCATCACTTTTATCAAAGATAAGTTTCCAAAAAGGAGCAAATGATAAAATTGTTCTGGCAATTATTGGATCTGGCTCGCGAGGAACAGGAACTATTATAAGTACCTGCAAAGTAAATGCAAATGTTGAAATAAAAACGGTTTGTGATGTTAATGATTTAAAAGCGACAAAAGCTATTGGTGCCATTGAGAAAGCAATAGGTTATAAACCACAACGCTCAAAGAATATGAAGGAGGTTTTTGACGATAAAGATATTGATGCTGTTTGGATATCAACTCCTGAGCATTGGCATTCGCTCGCAACTGTCTGGGCTTGCCAGGCAGGCAAAGACGTCTACGTTGAGAAAAACCCATCCATTAGTATTTGGGAAGGACGCAAAATGGTTGAAGCTGCCAAGAAATATAAAAGGATAGTTCAAATTGGATTTGAGAATAGAAGTGCCCCATATGGTTTTTCTGCGCGCGAGTATATAAAAAGTGGGAAACTTGGACAGATTGTAACCGTTAAATGTTACAATATGCTTGGAGGAGGGAAATGGATTCCAAAACCTGATACAGCAATTCCAAATGGTTTAGATTGGGATGCTTGGCTCGGACCAGCACCTTACGTTCCTTATAATCCCAATATTCATGATATGGAAAGCCGCGGAGGCTGGGGAGATTACTGGGCCTATAGTGGAGGAGTCCTGGCAGATGATGCAAGTCATGTAATGGATTTAGCCCGTATGGTTTTAGGTGATCCCGGACATCCTAAATCAGTCTATGGCTGGGGAGGTAATTATGCATGGGGATCTAAAAAAGAGACTCCGGAGTTTCAATCGATTACTTACGATTTTGGAAATTTTACAATGACATGTGATAGTGGAAATGCAACAAACTACATGAAGAAAACTCCTAACAACATTAGGATGGATCCCAAACTATTTCCTGACTGGAGGACAAATGCAACGAGAACTGAAATATATGGCACTGAAGGCCTGATGTATCTTGGCAGACATGGTGGAGGATGGCAGGTAAAAGGTGAAGATTCTAAAATTATTGCCCAGGATGGTGGCATATTCCCAGACCCGGATCATCAGAAAAACTTCATTGAATCTCTCAGGACTCGCAAAAAACCAAACGGTGATGTTGAGCAAGGACAAATAAGTGCCTGTCTTGTACACTTGGGGAATATCGCCTATCGTGTTGGTAATAAGCAGCTGTACTTTGATTCAGAAAATGAACGGTTTATTGGTAATGATGATGCAAATAAATTTCTCAAAACATCTTATCGTGATAATTATAAAATGCCGGGAAAGGTGTGATCGAATAAGTGAACCAATCCTGTGAAGTTGTTGAAAATGAGGAATATTCTGCAGTCCTTGGTGCTACTCCAAAAGATGACTATTTTTCAATCCGGATTGAAGTGGAACCAGGTTCAGAATGGAATTACTGGATAGAAATGAATCTTGCAGGAGATTAAAACATTTTGTTTCCGGAATTTGACGAAAAGTCTCTCAATGAAAATGAGTTAAGCTGTGGGCAACCGGCTTTACTTTTCAAAGCTTTAATTATAGCTGTCAAAAGTAGGAAATTTATCCCTGTTTTGGAAGCTCAGTCAGTTTGGGAGAAAGGAGTTACCAGAGTTGAACCTGTGAGCAGCGGAGTTAGTATAGCCAGAGATGTTTTTGATGAAATTCAAATTTCGGTAATTCAGCCAAAACCAAAACTGATAGATAAAAATAGGATTACATATTATTAAAGATGGAATAAAAAAATTTATAAAAAATGGAAAAAAGAGTATGTAAGAATTCAGGTCTTGAATTGTCTGCCCTTGGAACCGGTTGTTGGGCCTTTGGGGGAGGAGATTATTGGGGAGATCAATCTCAAAAAGATGTGAATAGTGTGGTTCATGCGTCTGTAAGTATGGGTATAAATTATTTTGATACAGCGGAAGCGTATAATGATGGAAGAAGCGAATCTTCATTAGGTGAAGCAATTATTGGTATCCCAAGAGACAGGTTCTTGATTGGTACAAAGGTAAGCCCTTCAAATTGTTATAAAGAAACATTAATTAAACATTGTGAAGCTTCTTTGAAACGCCTGCAAACTGATTATATAGATATATACATGGTGCATTGGCCGGTACACCCACATTCAATCAGGCATTTTACAAATGATATCCGTATCATTGAAAATCCTCCCGGAATAGGTGAAGCCTTTGAGGCATTAAAAATATTAAAGCAACAGGGTAAAATACGACATTATGGTGTCAGTAATTTCAGCAAAAACCGGCTGAAAAATTTGCCAATGGGAGAAATTGCTGTGAATGAACTTCCATATAACCTGCTTTGCCGGGCGGTCGAGTATGATGCATTGCCGATGTGTGAAGAAAAGGGAATCGGCGTTATTGGTTACATGGCCCTATTACAGGGAATATTGGCAGACATTTATACGTCCCTTGAGGATGTTCCGGTGTGGCAACGACGTACACGTCACTTTAATTCTAAAAACACAAAAGAATGCAGGCATGGAGAGGCGGGTGCCGAAGAAGAAACCAATTCCGCATTACAAGGCATACGAAATATCTGTAAAGAATCAGGTTTTCCCATGGCCGAAATTGCAATTAAATGGATTTTGGAAAACCTTACAATAACCTGTGCGCTTGCAGGTTCCAGGAATGTAAACGAGCTGGAGACAAATGTGAAAGCAGTTCATAGTCCCTTAAGGAAAGATATTAAAACCGAACTTGACAGGATTACCCTACCTCTAATGGAGAAGCTGGGCAATCATTTCGATTATTACGAAAGTGCTGAAAATGATCGAACAATATAAGCACATATTTAAAAAAGATTAAATAAACTGGCTATAAGATTGGTTCCTTCAGCGAGAGGCTGGCCTAAGATTAAAACACGGCTTTTCCAGATAATTAATTTTAAACGAATTAATAAATCAGAATGTGAGGCTACGAATATTAAATATTTGCTTTTTCAGTTTAGCTTTTATGGTAAATGCCTGTGCTGTAAAAACACAACAGAACCATGAGATTAAATTACTTATTATCGATGGATTTTCGAACCACGACTGGCAGCGCACTACCAAAACAATTATTCATCTTCTTAATATGAGGAAAGGATTTAAAATCGATGTTTCAACTTCACAAGATCATACAGCTTCCGTAGAAACGATTGAAAGTTGGAATCTGGACTTTTCGGGTTATGATGTGGTGATGATGAATTGCAACGACAAATATAACCCTGTAAACTGGAGCACTGTAACCCGTCAAAATCTGGAGAGTTTTGTTGCAGGTGGGGGAGGTTTATATATCTTTCATTCTGCCAATAATGGATTTGTAAACTGGGTTGAATACAATAAGATGATTGGTTTGGGGTGGCGCACAAAGAGCTTTGGTAAAGCATCAGAAATACAGGAAGATGGCACGATGAAAGTTATTGAAGCTGGCGATGGTGAAGATACCGGTCATGGAGCACGTGTTAATGCATTGGTACACCGGATCGGAAATCATCCCTTACAGAAGGGACTGCCGAGAAGTTGGATTTACGCCGACATTGAAATTTATACTTTTGCCAGGGGCCCGATGGAAAATATGACAGTACTGACCTATGCAAAAGATGCTCTTTACAAAGAGAATTTTCCGATTGAGTGGGTAGTCAAATACGGAAAAGGAAATGTTTATAACTCGACTCTGGGACACTTTTGGAACGATCAGCAAAACCCGGAAGGGATGAGATGTGCCGCTTTTCAAACGGAAATGGTCAGGGCTATACAATGGTTAGCCAAGACAAAGGTCGATACCAAAGTACCAAACGACTTTCCTGGAACAACAGCCCCTTCCCTGAGGAATAATTTAACTGATTCGATATCGTATATTCCTCAGAGTAAGTGACAATGTCTGTAACTAAAGAATGGTTTGATGGACAACATAGCGGACATAGAGACAAAGTTTCAATCATTAACGGGCTCTCTTTTAAAAATTGGATCTGGCAGATAATTTCACATTAATATTTTTAATAGAGAAAATAAAAATGGAAAATCAAAAATTAGTAAAGTACCTATTATCAGCGTTATTATTAATCACCTTCTTATTTTTTGGTATATTCAAAACAGATGCATCGGAAAAAACCGGTCGACCGGTCAGGATCGTAAGCCTTTGTTTTCACGGCAATGATTTTTTGGAAATACTGGAAATAGTTGATCAGGAGGGGGCTAAAGGGACTGATATTATTGTACTGCCCGAAACCTGGAGAGGTGATCAATTGGTAGAAACTGTTGAAGGGGAATCAATCGCAGAATTGTCGCTGTTAGCTAAAAAACATAAAACTTATATTATCTCACCTATCGAACGAAAGGAAGGGGCCTATCGTTATAATACAGCTATATTAATTGATCGGAATGGGAAAGTCCTCGGCAATTATAACAAGGTGTATCCTTATTGGAGCGAATTTGACTTGAATCCCCCTGTGCAGCCCGGCAAAAATGGTGTTCCGGTATTTGATACTGATTTCGGTAAAATAGGCATGGCTATTTGCTTTGATGCAAACTTTCCCGAAGTATGGCAAGCGTTAAGAGATAAGGGTGCTGAGGTAGTATTTTGGTCGAGCGCCTACTCTGCAGGTTTACAGTTGCAAGCTTATGCACTTTTGCATCACTATTATATTGTAACCAGTACTTACTCTAAAGACTGCCAGGTTTATGACATTACCGGTGAAAGGATTCTTGATGAGAAAAGTGCTAATATAACTGTTGCCAGGATAACACTTGATCTTGATCGTGGAATTTATCATGAGAATTTTAATATGGAAAAACTGGAGAAGCTGTTAAATGCCCATGGCGAAGAAGTCGAAAAAGAGGTATCTATGCCACGGGAACAATGGTTTGTGTTGAGAGCAAAGAAACCGGGAGTATCAGCGCGTGAGTTAGCCAAGAAATTTGGAATGGAAGAACTTACCGATTATCAGGACCGCAGCAGACGAGAGATTGACAAAAAAAAGGGATTTAATTTTATTAAGTAACTATACCTCTTAGAAAGGTAGTAAATATAATAATGTTAACAACGGCATCGGAATAATGATTTATAAAGGTGCCTTAAATTTTATTTTTATGAAAGCACTTGTTTTAGAAGAATACAATAAGTTGGTATATAAAGAGGTTGTTAAACCTGTTGCAGCTGACGATGAAGTTATTGTTGAAATAAAAGCTGTAGGTATTTGTGGCAGCGATGTACATGGGATGGATGGAAGTACTGGTAGAAGAATTCCTCCTATAATCATGGGTCATGAAGCCTCAGGAGTAATCGTTGAAATGGGCAGAAATGTAAACGGTTGGGATATTGGCGACCGGGTTACTTTTGATTCTACAATATACAAACTTGATGATTGGTATACCCGTAATGGACACTATAACCTTAGCGATAACAGAATGGTACTAGGTGTCTCATGTAAAGATTTCAGAAGAGATGGAGCATTTGCTCAATTAGTGAACGTCCCAAACCATATTCTTTATCATATACCAAATAATGTATCTTTCGAGCAGGCTGCAATGGTTGAGCCGGTAGCTGTAGCTTTACATTCAATTAATCTTTCAGGAGCAAAGATAAACGATACAACTGTAGTATTTGGTTCTGGCATGATTGGTTTATTCATCATCCAGCTGTTGAAGCAAGCTGGCTGCAAAGTGATCGCAGTTGATGTTCTGCCAGAAAAATTGGATATGGCTAAAATGGCTGGAGCAAGCACTATATTAAATCCATCTGTAAATGATGTTACTGCAGAAATACGTAAATTTACTAATAATCGTGGTGCTGATTTTGCTTTTGAAGCAGTGGGCATTACACCAACCATTATGTCGGCAATTGATAGCTTGCGCAAAGGAGCTACTCTGATTCTTGTGGGCAACTTGTCCACGACTATTGAATTTCCGTTGCAAAAGGTGGTTACGCAGGAGATTATTGTCAAAGGTTCCTGTGCAATTAATGGCGAATACCCTGCCGTACTTGACCTCATTTCAAAAGGTAAAATCAATGTAAACAGTATGATCAGTGCAGTGGCACCCCTTTCTGAAGGTGCTGTGTATTTCGATAGATTGTATAGAAAAGAACCAGGATTATTAAAAGTTATACTTAAACCCTAAAAAGAAAATTACATGAAGGATAAATTAAAAACAGGTATAATAGGATGCGGTAAGGTGGCAGGTATACATGCCGCTGCATTCACTTCTATACAACGATCGGCTTTTACTGCGGTTTGTGATCAAGATAAAAAACGTGTCCAAGAGTTTGCCTCCAGATATGGTGTGAAAGCGTATACTGATGTTACAGAAATGGTTAGTAAGGAAAAGTTAGATGTAGTTACGGTTTGTACCCCGCATCCTGTCCATAAAATACCTACTATTGAAGCTCTAAAAGCAGGTTCCAATGTGCTTATAGAAAAACCTTTTGCCTCTACTTTGGAGGATTGTGATGCAATGCTTTCTGCATCCAGAGAAACAGGTAAAAAAATCGGTATTATTTCACAGAGGCGTTTCTATTCTCCCTGTCTGCGTTTAAAGAAAGCTATTGATTCAGGAAAGATAGGGAAACCTGCTCTGGGGACAGTTTTTATGTTTGGATGGCGCAATGAAGATTATTACAAAAGTGATCCATGGAGAGGTAAATGGAAGGGAGAAGGCGGTGGCGTATTAGTTAATCAGGCTCCTCACCAGCTAGATTTATTACAATGGTTTATGAGTAGCGAAATTGAAGAAATATATGGTGTCTGGAAAAATGTCAACCATCCATATATTGAAGTTGAAGATACCGCACTGGCAATACTTAAGTTCAAAAATGGAGGCATTGGTAACATTGTTGTAAGTAATTCACAGAGACCAGGTATTTATGGCAAAGTTCATATTCATGGAAATAATGGTGCTTCTGTAGGAGTTCAAACGGACGGTGGCGCCATGTTTATTGCTGGCATGACAAGTATTTTGGAGCCTCCTGTAAACGACATATGGTCAGTTCCTGGCGAAGAAAATAAACTCAAAGATTGGATAGCAGAAGATTCTGCCTTTTTCAATAGTGTTAATTCTATGGAATACTATCACATGTTGCAGTTTGCCGATTTTTTAGATGCGATGATTGATGGAAGACAACCTATGGTTACAGGAGCAGAAGGGCGAGTGACTGTAGAGATCTTTTCTGGTATATACCGCTCACAAAGAGATGGGAAACCAATTAAATTCCCATTGGTGCCTGAATATGATTGTGTTGACTTTGATGGCAGATTATAATTTTTTATTAACTAAGATTAGATTATGAACTCAAAAGAACGATTTCAAGCTGCAATGAATCATCAAATTGCCGATAGAGTCCCAATAGATTTTATGGCTACGGCAGCTGTCACCAAAAATCTAAAGCAGTACTTTGATATTGCATCCGAGCGAGAATTATTAGACATCCTGAACTCTGATTTTTACTATTTATCTTTTAGGGATATGAGTCAAAATGAATCGTGTTTGCCATTTTATAAAGGACCAAAACTCAATTTTACTGACAAGGAGCGTACCTGTCCTCTTGGAATTCGGTTTAATAGGAAAGTTTTTGACGATAAATTTGGTGCTGATGAAGCTATATCAGGACCGTTTGAGAATATCAATTCACTTAAGGATATTCTTAATCATTCATGGCCAAAAACGCACTGGTTTGATCTTGAACCGCTGTTGATGGAATGTGAAGAATTTTCAGATAAAGTAATAATCGGTGGCTTTTGGTCTGCTTTATTTAGCGATTGTTTCAGAATGTACGGGTTTCAAAACTTTTTAATGGACATGCTCATGAGGCCGGAATTTATCAAAACTCTGGTGGACAGAACTACTGATTTCTATCTTGAAATGAATGAAAATATGTTTTCAACGCTAAAAGGGAAAATGGATATATTCTTCCTTGGAAGCGATTTTGGGAGCCAGCAAGGACTTATGTTTGGTGAGGATATGTGGCTGGATATATATTACGAAAATTACAAAAAGATTATTGAACATGCCCGGAGTTATAATTTGACTGTAATGTTTCATTCCTGTGGAAGTATCTCCCCTCTGATCCATCATTTTATAGAACTTGGTGTAGATATTTTAGATCCTGTTCAAACTACTGCCGGTAATATGGACCCCCAGAGTCTTAAAGATCAATTTGGAAAAAATATTGTATTTCATGGCGCTATCGACACTCAAAATGTTTTACCTAATAAAAGCTCCAAAGAAGTTAAGGAGCACGCTCATAAAATAATAGATATTTTTGGAAAAAACGGCGGTTACATTTTTGCACCTTGTAATAATATTCAGTCCGATACGTCGATGCAAAATATTGAAGCACTTTATCAGGCTGTTTTAGAGTGAAGGGATATGTTTTAAGATGGACTTGAGGGATAATAGAATATCAGAGAATTAAAAATATAATGTTAGAAAAGATCAGAAACAATTAATTAAGGACATCAATTTTGAACTAAAACGAACCTCTCTTCAAATTATGGATAAGATCTGAAATTGTCTGGATTACTATAAAAGTGCTGAAAACTTAATTGTGTAGTAAATAAAATATCATCACATATACAAATTACAGCTAGATGGGGAAAAAAACAAGAATATGCATGATAGGCAATGGTGGTTTTGCGAATATGGTACATTATCCCTCTCTTGTCTCTATTAAAGATGTTGAAATTGTTGGGATTTGCGCATTTGATGAAAAACGATTAAAACAAACTGCCCAAAAATACAACATACACGAAAAATGTATTCATGTAGCAAAATCACAATTTGATTATCAGAAAATGTTAATAGATCTACAACCCGATGGAGTATATGTCATAGGTAAACCTGAAAGAATGTTCGATATTTGGATTTGGTGCCTGGAAAATAAATTTAACCTTTTTATTGAGAAGCCAATGGGTATGACCATTCACCAATCAAGATCATTGGCTTACCTGGCTGAAAAAAACAGTTGTATCACTCAGGTATCACATCAGCGCAGATCAGCCCCATTATTACAAAAAATGAAAGCAGAGTGCCTGAAAAAAGGCCCCTTAACATATGTTGTTGTTGAGTTTAATAAATGTGATATTCGTCCTTCATTTGAAGCAATGGACAGAATGTTAGATGATTATACCCATTCAGTTGATACTGCACGATGGTTATGCGGAGGAGAAGTTGTTAAAATTGAATCACACTGTAGGCGGATTTTAGTTCCCGATATAAACTGGATTGGGGCAACCTTATATTTTGATAATGGCACAATCTGTCATGTTCTAGGCAATTGGACTTCCGGCAGAAGAATATTTCGTGTTAATATGCATGCTCCAGGTATTTGCGCTGAGGTTGAAATAGAAAAGGAAGCATTTCTGTATGCTGATGGAAATTATGAAGGCGAAAGATTCGATACTAAAGAGGTAGCCGGTAGCAATGAATTTTTCATTTATGGTGGGTTTCAGAATAAAAACATTGAATTCATCAATTCCATTTTATCAGGGAAACAAGAAACTTCTTCCCCGTTCTCTGATACACTAAAAACAATGGAAATAAGTGAAACTATTTTAGCACAGGCATTGATTTCGGGAGTATAAATTGCTGATTCTATTTAAATTCTTTTCCTCGCATAATTATTAAAATGAATGAAAAAATTATTCCTGTGTTAAGATAAAATTATGAGAAAAAATCTGGAAACTGAAGGTATATCAGGACAAAACAGACAATCAAGGATACGATGGGCAATGATATCTTTTGCCTTTGCAGCAACTGTATTAAATTATTTGCACAGGTTATCATTTAATTATCTGACAGCTAAAGGACCATTACACGATTTGATACCCGATGATGCATTTGGTTATATAGCATCGGCATTTTTTATAGCATATATGATTTCCAATGCCTTTTCAGGCTTTGTTATTGATAAACTAGGTACACGTATTGGCTATTCATTAAGTATGGCGTTCTGGACCACAGCAGGTATACTACATGCTTTGGCATTGACTCCTTTTCAATTTGGATTCTTTCGGTTTATGTTAGGTATTGGTGAGGCAGGGAACTGGCCCTCTGCAATAAAACTCATTTCAGAATGGTTCCCTTCTAATGAAAGGTCAACGGCTTCTGGCATTTTTAATAGCGGAGCTTCTGTTGGCGCAGTGGTTGCGCCTCCATTAATTGCCTGGTTGGGAACGACATATGGCTGGCAATTAACATTTGTGGTGATAGGTGTTTTAGGATATTTATGGCTGGCCATATTCTGGTTTACTTATTATACTCCAAAAAAGGTTATCAAAGAGGCAAAAGCACGAATTATTCCTCCCTTAAAGTTGCTAAAGAATAGATTCGTTTCGGGTCTTACTTTATCAAAGATTTTCATGGATCCCGTTTGGTATTTCATTACTTTTTGGATTGGCAGATATCTTGCCGATGTATATGGCTGGAATCTGGCTAAAATAGGTTGGTTTGCAATGCTCCCTTTTATTGTCGCCGATTTTGGCAACATCCTTGGAGGGTTATTTACTCAATGGATTATTAAAAAAGGAGTGCCGATTCCTAAAGCAAGAAAGATTGCAGTTGGTATATTCGGATTAACAATGGCATTACCCCTATTATTGGGTCCTTTTGTGATAAACGGTCCCATTGGGGCACTAATAGTACTCGCCATTGCAGGTTTTGGGTATACAGCATATTCAGCCAATACAATGGCTTTTCCTGCTGATGTAGTACCTAAAAGCGCTACTGCTTCTGTTTGGGGAATTGCAAGCGTTGGCGCAGGTTTAGGCGGTGTAATTTTCCAGTCTATATCCGGCGTAGCGATAAAAAACCTGTCAACTAATTTTGATTATGAAATAGCATATAGTGCAGTTTTTATAGGATATGGATTTATGGCTCTTATTGGATTAAGTATCCTACTTTTTCTAACAGGCCCAGTTGTTCGCGACAAAGAATTGCAGGAATATGTAGATCAAGATTAAAAGAAACAGATTAGTTGAAAAACGAGAAATGGAATCTAATTATTAATCAATTATTAAACTACACATAATTATGAGAATAACCAGATTTGCATTTTCTATACTTTTAAGTATCAGTTTATTAGATGGTTTAATGGCTCAGGATAGATACCTGGCAACTTGGGAATCTCTGAGTAATTATAAAACACCGGATTGGTTCCGGGATGCAAAATTTGGCAGTTTTATCCATTGGGGTATTTATTCGGTTCCGGCCTTTAATGATGAATGGTACCCAAGGAACATGTATAATCAAGAGTCTAATGAATATAAACATCATATCGAAAAGTATGGACCTTTAAATGAATTTGGGTACAAAGATTTCATTCCCATGTTTAAAGCAGAAAATTTTAATGCAGATAAATGGGTGGATTTGTTTAAAAGTTCCGGAGCGAAATATATTGTTCCAGTTGCCGAACACCATGATGGTTTTGCAATGTATAAAACAGCTCTGTCCAAATGGAATGCCTTTGAAATGGGTCCCAAGGTAGATGTAATTGGCGAATTGGCAAAAGCAGTACGGAAGCAAGGCTTAATTTTTGGACTTTCATCTCACCGCATCGAACATTGGTGGTTTTTTAACAATGGCCGCAAATTAGATTCTGATGTTAATGATCCTAAATATGCCGATTTTTACGGCCCTGCCAGACAAGAAAATGAAACTATGTCTCCCGAATATATGAACGACTGGCTTTTAAGATGCACTGAACTAGTCGACAAATATCAACCTCAATTGTTTTGGTTTGACTGGTGGATAGAGCAACCTGCATTAGATCCTTACAAAAAATCTTTTGCTTCCTATTATTATAATAAAGGATTGGAGTGGAACAAAGGTATAGTGATTAATTATAAGAACAGTTCATTTCCTGCGAAAACAGCAGTCTTAGATCTTGAACGTGGGAAATTAGGTGGAATTCGTGAATTACCGTGGCAAACCGACGATGCTATAGGTAACAAATCATGGGGTTTTACAAACAATAATGACTTCAAAACGACACAATATGTAATCACAAACCTAATAGATATTGTAAGTAAGAATGGTAATTTATTGCTCAATATTGGTCCCCGATCCGATGGAACAATAACAGATGAAGAGACACAGGTTTTGCTGGGAACAGGGGAATGGCTTCGGGTGAATGGAGAAGCAATATATGGGACACGTCCCTGGAAAATAGCCGGAGAAGGTCCAACGGAATCGGCTAGCGGATCTTTTGCTACCCAGGAAAAGCCTTTCACTGCAAATGATATTCGTTTTACTACAAAGAGGGAAACATTATATGCAATCACACTTGGTGTACCTTATGGGAATACTATTATTAAGTCGTTGGCATCTAAAGCTAATAATGGGATAATAACAAGCATTAAATTATTGGGATCTACAGAGAAGGTAATTTGGAAGCAAAATTCAAATGAACTAGTTATTAAACAGTCTAAATATTATCCATCAAATAATGCAGTCGTCTATAAAATTGATTTTTAGAATACTGGTTTTGATTTCTAAATAGCGTAATCATATTATTTAGACTTATAATTAACTAGCTCGAAAATAAAATGCTAATGAAAACTTCATTCTCTGTTATCTATTATTGACTCTGAAATAAGAAATAATCAAAATGTGTTACAATTTTTATTTTTAATCACTTATCATAAGATAGACAGATAGTTAAGTTAAAATAATTACTATACAATTATGTTAAAAACGAATCTATTACATCCGGAAATTTTAAGTGCGTTAGGCAGCAATGGACATGGGTCAATGTTATTGATTGCAGATGGAAATTTTCCATTCTCGACAGCCGTTAATGAAAAGGCTCAGAAAGTTTTTTTAAATCTTGCTCCAGGGATGCTCAATGTAACTGACGTGTTGAAGGTCATTCAAGGTGCAATTCCAATAGAATCATATATTTTAATGTTACCACCTGATGGAACTCAACAATCAATACATAGTGAATTCATGAATATTCTAGGTAAAAATATACCGGCAGAAAAAGTCAAACGATTTGACTTCTATAAGAAAACCCAATCTCCTGATACTTTTCTAGTAATTGCAACAGGAGAACGTAGGAGATTTGCAAATATTCTATTAGTTATTGGAGTTGTAATAGAATAAAATGCTATTTATTTAACTAACAAAATATGACATGAAAACAAAAGTTTTTTTCTTTATTTTTTTTGCAGCAACTTGTGCTGTTTCTTTTGGGCAAACGCCAGGAACTATATGGAACTACACCTTGCCTAAGAATGACACTCATTATAAGATGGTTAAGGACTGGATTGAAGATAAACCTGATTCAGATTATCACCATCCTTCGCAAGCAACTATTGAGGCATTCCGTGATATAAAATTTGGAGTACGTATCCACTGGGGTTTATACTCAATCACTGAATTAGGTGGAGAATCGTGGCCTTTTCTTAAATTTTCGAACGAGAAAAAACAAGCTTACCAGGAGTTGTATAAGACTTGGAATCCAACAGGTTTTAACGCTGAGGAATGGATGAAACTTTTCAGTGACAATGGAATTAAAATGTTCGCAATCACTACTATGCACCATGAGGGTTTCTCTATGTTTGATACAAAAGCACGAGTCAAAAAGAGGGTCAACTGGATTGCACCTGGCGGTCCAGCACTGGAAGATTGCGACCTGGCTTATAGCATCATGGAAACACCCTTCCACCGTGATGTAATTAAAGAACTTTGTGATGCAGGCCATAAGTATGGGATCAAGATAGATCTTTATTATTCACATCCAGATTGGTACAATGCCGATTTCCGGCCTTATAACTATCACCCGTTGCAGATACCTGATGTTAAGGTGCATCCTGAACTTTACGGCAATGCGGTCCGCGAACCCTATATTATTGTACCAAACCCTTCTTCCGAAGAGGAGGCTAGGATGCTGGCCTACCACCGAGAACAACTAACTCAACTTCTTACCAATTATGGGAAAATTGATATGATTGGTCTCGACCAGTGGTTAGGTAGAAAAGTGTGGCCGCAGATGCGTCAGGAAATAAAAGATCTTCGCAAAATTCAACCTGAAGTAATGTTCCGCGCTCGAGGCATTGGTAACTATGGCGATTACTATACACCTGAAGGGTTTATTCCTGGTAGTAGTGAAAACACTGATATGCCATGGTTTGTAATTTACCCCTACGGAAAATCTTTTTCGTATCTAAGGGGCGATAAATTTAAAGGTGTTCCCTGGATTATCAATAGCCTTACAGATATTGTTGCCAAAGGTGGTAACTTCATGTTAGGTATTGGCCCTGATTCCACTGGACGCTTTGATCCTCTGGTGATTAAGGCTATTAAAGAGACTGGAGCCTGGTTAAAAGTCAATGGTGAGGCCATCTATGCTACACGTCCTCGTGAAGGAGATCTTTGGAAAGAGGGTGATACTATTCGTTATACCTGTAAAAAGGATAAACAAACTATTTATGCGATTAGCCGTGGCTGGCCTGGAAAACAACTCATACTAAAAACAGTAGTGCCGAAACAAGGTACCAAGATATATATGTTGGGTTGGGCGAAGCCATTGAAATGGAATTACAATAAAGAAAAAGGGTTGAAAATTTTAATCCCAACGGAATTGCAAAACGAGTCAACGTGGCCTTGTAAAATGGCTTGGAGCTTTAAGATTGAGTCTTTAAATTAGTTGACCTTCGATTATGATCATCAGCTCTCGGAATTAGCTTCGGGGGCTTAATTTTTATAATCATTATTATTTATACATGTGTTAAATGGACATTTCTCAACTCCCAAAAGTAAGTAATTTTTTTAATTCTCTTTCTAGGTTTAAATTAAACAATTGCACTACAATGGTTTTTGAGAAATCTAGTATTGAACTGTATTACTGCTAATTACTAGTTTTAGCCCATGTGACTGGCAGTAATAGGGGGGAAATGATATTTGCCTAAGTTAGTTTTAGATTTTGGGCAAATACAACTTTTTACCCAGCGATACCTTTAGAGAAATTAGTGGCTTTTTACTGGCAAGTGACTTGGAAATTTCTCTTTGGTTTTTCTGTCTCATGCTCATGAATATCTCAAAAAATCCGTAGAGTATTGAAAATGAAATTATCAGAATTAGCTTGATATTCATAGTTGGCAACACATCATATTGAATGCTGCATCTGCCAAAAGAGTGTTAATCATGTCACCCTCAACGCCTTTGAAGTAGTTTCTGAGCACCCGGTGATCTTGTTTTAAATGTCCTATAATTGGTTCTATTGATTCTCTTCTGCGGAACCGCTCTCTGTCTTTGGTTTTTTGATATGCGGTTTTACCTTTTCCTGAGCCTGGTATTTTAATGTTGACTCCCATAATGTTTTTTCGGTCCTTACAGCCTCTGTCAACCAGATTTAGCCAAATATTTTTAAGCCAAGCAATTATATGTTCTCCGAGAATTCAACTCTTTTTGGTCGATATTAGAAAGGTATCTTATAAGTGCAAATATTGTAAATATTATAATTATT
>Ga0182021_10001882_pt1 | contig 24359 bp, 19 predicted proteins | sample 612E3MmetaG_FD_120493 | JGI IMG/M metagenome (GOLD analysis project Ga0182021, IMG submission 120493) | Permafrost microbial communities from Stordalen Mire, Sweden - 612E3M metaG (Illumina Assembly) | ecosystem: Environmental > Terrestrial > Soil > Wetlands > Permafrost | place: Sweden... | reverse complement strand
GGCATTGCGTATATTGCACCGGAGAACGGGGACCCTCTCTCTGGTGCACTATGATCCTGGGCAACGAAGGATTCGATTTCATCGGTCAAAATGTCATCGCGATCGGTGCCATCGGTCTTCTCATGTTCGTTTACATTGTGCTGCTGGTTCGAAAGCGGTGGAAGAAGGACTTTCTCCACGATAACAAGAAGAAAGAAAAAAAATAAGGCCCCGGCGACGGGGCCGTCGCATTGTGCCCCGCGCCTGAGGGCAGGCATCTCCGCCCCCGGGCGTCTGCGGTTATTGCTGCTCATTGGGGCACTTGCTGCAGCGGCCTCCACAGGGTCTGCCTCCCCTCCGGCGCAAGGGGGCCCCGTGAGTAGTTCGGGTTCAACTGCCCAGGCCAGGAAGGAAGGCCAGCACACCGCCGTATTCCTCGTCGCCGACGTCCGCTCGATCCAGCCCGGCGCTCATTTCACCGTCGGCCTGCTCATGAGGATGAGCCCGGGGTGGCACACCTACTGGCAGAATCCGGGCGAAACCGGGCTGCCGACCGAGATCCGCTGGAAGCTGCCGGAAGGTTTCACCGCGGGTGCCATCGAATGGCCCCTTCCTGAGAAACAGATTGAGAGGGGAGATGTCCTCACCTACGGTTACGCAGGGGAGACGATGCTCCTCATCCCGTTCTCGGCGCCCTCCGCGCTCCCTCCCGGCTTACCGGTCAAGATCGCTGCCTCAGTGAGCTGGCTGGAATGCAAGAACTCCTGCGTCCCCGGCAAGGCCTCCCTTTCTCTCACGCTCCCGGCTGCAGCCGCGCAGCCGGCCCCGGACAACGTCTCCCTGTTCGCGCGGTTCCGGGCCCTGGTTCCGGCGCGCTATGCAGGTCCGATACGCGTCACACTGGATGCCGGATCTGGAGTGGTGGGGCTCCGGTTGAGAATTCCGCAGGACATGATTCCTCCATCCGCCACCGTCGATTTCTTTCCCATGGAGTTTCCCGGCGCCCCCTCAGGCCGCGCGTCTGCCGCGCTGCAGGGAGACGTCGTCACTGTAACCATCCCTCTCACCGTCCAGCCTCCAATCGACAGCGCCCGGTCCCTTCACGGAGTACTCGTCGTAAAGGCTCCCAGGGACAAATCTGCTACAGGGTCTCCGGTGCGATCGTCCTCTGACATCCGGATTACACTTTCTCCCGGGACCATGGCCTCTCTGAGTGCTCCGCGGGCTGCGGAACAGAAAGGGGGCCTGCTCGATAGGCAGTTCACCATTGCGACGGAAGGCAACCGGCAGCCTCTCATTCTCTATCTGGCATTTGCCTTCATCGGCGGTCTGCTTCTCAACATCATGCCGTGCGTCCTTCCGGTCGTCGCGCTGAAAATCTTCGGCCTCGTCAAAATGGCGGGCGATACGCCCGCCAGGATCAAGAAGCTTGGATGGTCGTTCTCGGCCGGCATCCTCTCATCCTTTCTTCTTCTGGCCCTCATCGTTATTCTCCTGCAAGCCGCGGGTCAGCAGGTGGGATGGGGGTTCCAGTTCCAGGAACCTCTCTTCGTCATAGCGATGTGCGCGGTGGTCTTCGCCTTCGGTCTCAGTCTTTTCGGCGTCTTCGAGATCCGCCTTCCGGCAAAGGCCATGGAAGGCGTGGGCACTGTGCTCCAGAAGCAGGAAGGAGGGAGCGGCTACGCCGCATCGTTCTCAGAAGGGGTCTTTGCCACCATCCTTGCGACGCCCTGTACCGCCCCGTTCCTGGGCACCGCGCTCGGTTTTGCCTTCTCCCAGCCCCCCTGGGCAATCCTGGTCATCTTCGCCGTCGTGGCCGCGGGCATGGCCATCCCCTACGTCCTCCTCACGGCAAATCCGGCATGGGTACGATTCCTCCCGAAACCGGGTGCGTGGATGGAAACCGCCAAGCAGATCATGGGCTTCTTGATGATGGCCACCCTGCTCTGGCTCCTCTATGTTCTTGGTAAGGAAATCGGCGTCGAGGGAATTGTCTGGACCGGGGCCTTCCTGCTCACAATCGGACTGGCCTGCTGGATGATCGGCCGCTTCCTGACCCTCAGCGCCACACGGATTCGCGCACTCGTGATCTGGGCGATCGCGCTCGTTCTCAACGCGGGGGCCTACATGCTGTTCATCTCCCCGCTGCTCCAGGCGAGCGATTCGGTGAACGCCTCGGCCCCCGGGTCTGCAACAGAAGCCGGCGGACTCGTCTGGGAATCCTTCAGCCCGGAGAAGCTCGAAGCGCACTTCCGCGACAACCGCACCGTGCTTCTGGATTTCACTGCCGAGTGGTGTCTCACCTGCAAGGTGAACGAGAAAACCGTATTGTCCGACCCCGATGTTGTGAACAAGATCAAAGCCTCGGGCATCGTCACGGTGCGCGCCGACTGGACCAGCCGCAACCCCGACATCACCAGGCTGCTCTCAAAGTTCGGGCGGTCCGGTGTCCCTCTCTATGTCCTCTTTCCCGCCGGCAGGCCTTCCGAGCCGATCGTCCTTCCGGAGGTCATCACCGGCTCCCTGCTCATGGGTGCAGTCGACAGTGCCACGGCAAAAGGCGGCTGATCTCCCGCCACGGTCCTGGACCCACGGTGAATCCGGCGCTTCAAAACTATCGCGGCTTACGCGATTACCTAGGAGGCGAAGGTGGATACCAGAGCATTCCCTCAGTCGGACCTAACAGGGCCCCCCGCTCCGGGAGAGGCTTTTCAGGGGCTCGATGCATTCATCCGGTCCCTCGCGAAACGGTCGCTTGCTCTCCAGTGCCATCCTCAGCCAACTCCTCTCTCCCTTCTCTCACGCAGGTATTCCGGAGTGGAACAATGCGGCGCAATCTCCTTCTTCTGGCGGGCGTAACAATCCTCGTCCCCCTCCTCTCGCAGACAGCCATCAATACCCCGTCAGCTCAATCAGCTGGTGGCGACCGGCCGGGCAGTCATGCCGGCCCGCACACCGGCGGAAAGGCCTTTCACCAATCCGGTGCGACCGTGTCAGCCGGCAATGCCCGCATCCAGGTTCTCACCCCCACACTCGTGCGGATGGAATATTCCCCCGAGGGCAGATTCACAGATGCGGCGACCTCTGTAGTCCTCAAACGGGACTGGAAGCCGGTTCCCTTCACGGCCCGTGAAGAAAATGGCTGGCTCGCTGTCCGGTCCGGGAAGACAGTCGTGCGCTACCGCCTGGACTCCGGACCCTTCGGGAAAGAGAACCTGCTCATCGAATGGAAAGACGGCCGCGGCGGCCAGACCTGGGCCCCCGGGGACTCGGACAGGAACAACCTTGGCGGTTTGGTCCGCTCACTCGACGGTATTCAGAAGGACCGGCTGCCTCCCCCTGTTCCCGGCATCCTCAGCCGGAGCGGCCGCTTCCTCCTGGATGACAGCCGTTCGCCCGTGTGGGACAGCGCTGCTGCCTGGATCGCCCCCCGCAAGGAACAGGAAAGTCAGGACTGGTACTTCTTCGCCTACGGATCGGACTACCACCTGGCCCTGAAAGAGTTCGCCGCGCTCTGCGGGCGAATCCCCATGATTCCCCGCTACACGCTCGGTGCATGGGTGACCGATCTGAACTACGAGTACCTCCCCGGCACCGACATGGTCGAGAAGTATCGCTCGACCGACAACAATCTCAAACAGATGGTCAACCGATTCCGCTCCGAGAGTATTCCCCTCGATGTCCTGGTCCTCGATTTTGCGTGGCATAAATTCGGCTGGGAAGGAGGGTACGATTGGAGCCCCATCTTCAGCGATCCCGCCGGTTTCCTCTCATGGGCGCACTCGAGCGGCCTCAAGGTCACGCTCAATGACCACCCCGGTTATGGCAAGGAAAGTGTCCTGGCAAACCGCGACACGCATGCGCCGGAGGTCATCCGGCTTCTGAACATCACTCCTCCCCCGGTGCCGAAGCTTTCCATCGATCTCGCCAAGCTTTGGAAGTTCAGAACCGACACGGCCGATGCCGGCATCCGGCAGCAATGGTTCTCCGCCGACCTGAATGATTCCGCGTGGAATTCGATCAAGGCGGGGGCCCTCTGGGAAGGCCAGGGGTACCCGAACTACGATGGCGTCGCCTGGTACCGGAAGTGGGTCGCACTCCCGGCCTCCCTTGGTGTGGATTCTCTCTTTCTGGTATTCGGAGGGGTCGACGATGAGTATGACCTCTTCATCAATGGCACCAAGATCGTCCACCGCGGCACCTATCCCGATCACAGCATGTACGGCACCCAGACTGAGAGCGAAGTTTCCCGCTTTCTCCTTCCCGGCCGGCAGAACCTCATTGCGATGCGTGTGAACGATTGGGGGGGAGGGGGCGGCATCGGCAGGGAGCCGGTCGTCCTGTCTGATGTGGTGCCCGGAGGAGGAATCCGCTTCAACCTGGCGGATAAACGGCAGGCGGAGGTCTTCATGGATGTCCTCCACAATCCGCTCGTCGACCAGGGTGTCGACTTCTGGTGGATCGACGGCGGCACCGGCTCGGCCGGCATGCCGGGTCTCGATGCGCAGATGTGGACGAACAGGGTCTTCTACGATTTCACGGAGAAGCATACCCGCCGGCGGGCATTCATCTTCAGCCGCTACGGCGGCTGGGGAAGCCACCGCTACCCCGGTAACTTCACCGGCGACACCCATTCACAGTGGGACGTGCTTGCCTATGAGGTTCCTTTCACCTCCCGCGGGGGCAATGTCCTGATGCCGTTCATCACTCACGACATCGGAGGATTCCTCGGCGACTCGATCAGTTTCGATCTCTATGCCCGCTGGCTTCAGTTCGGTGCGTTCAGCCCCATCCTCAGGCTCCACTCTGCGTTTGAGAATCCGAAGAACGGCAACCTCCGGCTTCCCTGGACCTACGGCCCCCGGGGGATCGATCTGGCACGGCGGTTCTTCCAGCTCCGCTGCCGCCTCATCCCCTATATCTATACCTACAGCCGTATCGCCAGCGACGAAGCCCTCCCCCTTGTCCGCCCTCTCTACCTCGAGTACCCGGCTCTAGAAGAGGCATACAATCACCCTGATGAATATCTCTTCGGCCGGGAAATTCTCGTGGCTCCCATTGTGGATTCGACCGGTGAACGGGATGTCTATCTTCCTCCAGGCCAATGGAATGAGTATCCCGGAGGCATGCCTTTCAAGGGGGGGCAGTCCATCCACGTCCGGCATCCTCTTGAGTCAATGCCCCTGTTCGTCAGAGCAGGATCATTGATCCCGATGCAGCCCGACATGCCCTTCTCAGCAGCGAGGCCGCTCGATACGCTGATCGTGGAAGTGTTTCCCGGACCTTCCGGCCGGTTCCGCCTGTATGAGGACGACGGCCTCTCGCTCGACTACCTCTCCGGCAAGCATGCCTGGACGCCGCTCACCTGCACCGAACAGGGAAGTGCCCTGCTCGTTGGCCTGGGTCCGACCGAAGGAGCATATGACGGACAGGGGAAGGGACGCGCATACGAGCTGCGCATCCACCGTTCAGCACAGCCGCGCTCCGTAACCTTGAATGGCCACGCACTCCCGGCCGGCCGCTGGTCGTGGGACGGCCCTTCGTCCCTTCTCACGGTTCACATCGATGCACAGAGCATCCGGACCAGACTCAGCGTGGAAGTCCGGTGAGTCATCGCCTTCCGGTCTGCTCATGCGCTCGGGCGCTGGAGGGTGCGGTCATCCTTCTTCCATCCTCACGTTTCCTGTCCGTTTCTGAGCGCCCCACTGCGCCAGCTCGCCGCGCAGGGCCCGGATCAGCGACTTGAGAAGGACCCAGTACATCAGCTGCCTGTAAAGAAAACGCTGCGGCAGGAGCAGCCAGAGACGGCTCGTGCGTTCTCCTTCGAAGCGGAAGGCTATCCATCCTCCGGCGAGATCCACGGCCAGAAACAGCGCGTAGTAGGCGAACACCATGGCCGTGTTCCCCCAGAATAGTCCGAAGACCATCATCAGATCCGCAAGGGGGGACAGGAGCGGAAGGAGGATCTGGAAAAGCAGGACGTTCGGGAGGGCCACGAAGCCCAGGTTGGGCCTCTCTCGCGAAAACAGCATCTTCCGGTGCTTCCAGACACTCTGCATGATGCCGAATGACCAGCGGAACCGCTGCCGGAGAAATCCGCGAAATGTCTCGGGTGCTTCGGTGAATGCAACGGCATCGGGGCAGTACCGGACGATCCAGCCGGCCTCAAGAAGCCTCAGCGTGATGTCGCAGTCCTCGGCAAGCGTGTCCGGCGAGAATCCGCCGGCCTGGAGCACGGCTTCCTTCCGGAACGCTCCGACGGCGCCGGGGACGACCGTGATGGCGTTCAAAAGGTCGAAGGCGCGCCGGTCGAAGTTCTGGCTCGTGATGTATTCGATGGCTTGCCACTTCGTCAGCATGTTCCGCTCGTTTCCCACCTTCGTGTTGCCGGCAACCGCAGCGATCTCCTCATCCTCTTCAAAACTCCGGAGAAGTTTTTTCACGGCATCGGGCATGAGCTGCGTGTCGGCGTCGATGCAGACCACGATGGAACTCTCCGCCCGGGCAATGCCGTAATTCAGGGCCGAAGCCTTCCCTCCGTTCGGCTTCGTGAAAACGCGGACCCGCCCTTCGCCGCTGAACGCTTCGCGCACGACGGAGAGCGTCCTGTCTACCGAGCCGTCATCCACGAAGATCACCTGAAGGTCCTTCACCGTGCCGGCGAGGAGCGATCGTATGGTCGCTACCGCGTTGACCTCCTCATTGTGCGCGGGGATGATCACGCTCACCGGGGGTAGAGGGCCTGACCCTGCCGGCTTTCGGTTCTGCATCCGCTTCTGCAGCGCGGCCAGGATGCCGGTCATCAGGATGCGCCCGATGGAGAGGACGATGCCGAGCAGGAAGAGCCAGAAAAGGATCCGTCCGCACCAGAAGACCGTCTGGACGACGGTCCAGTTGAAGCGGGTCAGGAACAGCTGATTGTCCCCAAAGACGGGAGGCATGACCTCGTCCCGGGTCTTCCCCATGAGCTCGGACACGGCCACAAACCTTCGCCCCCGCTCCCTGAAGTACGTGATGATACCCGGGAGCGCCCTGACCGTCTGCTCGCGGTCCCCTCCGGCGTCATGCAGGAGGATGATATTCCCCAGCGCATCCTGCTGGATCACCCTCGCCACGATGGTGTCCGCCGTGACTCCCTCGGACCAGTCCTGGGGGTCGATCGATTCGGCCACCGTGTAGTAGTTCTCCTCCTTTCCCACCTCCACCGGCAGCAGCTCCTCCATGCTCTCCGGCTCCGAGTCGGCGTTGTATGGCGGCCGGAAGAGAATCGTGGAGTGGCCGGTAATGCTTTCGATGATGCGCCTCGTTGCCTGAAGCTCCACCCGCGTCCGCTCCGGGTTTACCAGAGCGAGGTTCGGATGTGTGAAGGTATGATTGCCGATCTCGTGCCCCTCGTCATAGATCCGCTTCAACAGCCCGACATTGTTCTCCACGTTGATTCCCACGACGAAAAAGATCGCCGGCACGTTCGCAGCCTTGAGGATGTCCAGGATCTCGGGTGTGTACCGTTCATCCGGTCCGTCATCGAAGCTCAGCGCCACGACGCTGTCCCTCTTCCCGTACTTCTTCACCACGTACGAGGAGGGGAGGGTCAGATACCTCTCGCCGCTGATCAGCAGGTGGAGCGTGTCCAAGTCAAGCTCAACGCTCCCCGGCTCAGGCGTCGATACCATGTTGAGGATTTCACCCTCCCCCACGAAGTCGATGTCGGTTTTCGCCGGCGCGACGCGGAACAGGCTCTCGTCCAGGATGCCCTGCGCGGCGGCGGTGTCGCTCAGATCGTTGGCGAAAAACCTCCAGGTGCGGGGGTCCTCCCCGCCGAGCCGCCAGAGGGCGACCCCCGCCATCCCGTACCCGGCGGCGCTCCGCATCTGGTCGAACGTGGTCGCCGCGTCGACGAAGTACACCTCGTGGGATGTGTCGGCATCGTCGTCATACGTGTAATGAAGGTTGTACGTGTCTTCGTCGAACGTAACCTTTCCCTCGGATTCCTTTGCGGTGACGAGCGCCTCGTAGTAGCTCACGTCGCTCCCGTGGCTGTTCTTCGGCCAGTCATACCCGTAGGTCGCAAGGCCGACGATCAGTTTTTCCGGGGCCACCCGCTCCGCGGCATTGTCGAGCACACCCTCAAACCATCGCTGTCCGGCCACGGGACCTGGGATGCTCTCGCTGTAGTGCTGGTCGTATGCCATGACCACCAGATAGTCGCACCATTGCTGGAGCTGCGGGAGATTGAAGTCGGCGTTTTCCGGCGGGACGTCCATCGTGATCAGGTAGCCGGCCGGGTGGAGCGCGGCGAACAACTCCCGGAAGAACTCCACCAGCGGCTCGTCGCGAGTCTCCTGGAGCGCTTCAAAGTCGATGTTGACCCCGGCGAACCCGTATCGGTGGAGCGCGCCCAGGAGGCTTGCGATGAATGTCCTCCGCCGGGCGCGGGAGGTGAGGAGCCTGTGCACGTTGCCGCCGTTCCACTGCTCCTTGTAGTAGTTGGAGACCATGGGAAGGACGGGGACCCGGCTGGTCCGGAGCAGGTCCAGGGCCCGGTTATCCACGTCCGTCACCACGGAGTCCGTGCCGTCGGCAACGAAGAACCATTCGGGGAACACCATCGTGAGACGGCCGATGTTGTCGCGCAGAGAGAAGAAGGACTGGGGGTCCCAGTTGACATAGAAGCCGGCGCGGATGTTTGCGCGTTTCGCAGGCGCGAGGACGGGGCGGGTGTGGGAACGGCCGGAGTAATTGAACGTCGCCGTGTTTGGGACGCTCTTCCGGCTCTGCCTGAACGCCGCGTTGGCGTTTGTGCGCACCAGGGGAGAATGGTCGGGGTCCAGCAGCTTCTGGTATGTCTCGTTCTGTCCGAGCAGTTTCGGCAGCCCGATTTGCTCCGGCCGGACAACGGCGACGGTCACCACGGCGGTGGCAATGGCCATGACGGCAAAGGCAAGGCGGGTCACCCAGAGGAAACGCCTCCAGCGCCTCGGGTTTTCCGCAAAGAAGACTGGATGATGCTCGCGTTCTGCCATTCCGGTGCCCGGTTATTGTCTTCCTGCCTGCTGGCCCGGAAACATGACGGTCATGTCCGATACTCCGGGGCTATCGCCCGCCGCGTATGATAGCAAAAAGTGGGGTGGAATGCCCTCGTCCGCCCCCGCCTTCCGGCGCCTCCGGTTGATCCCTGGCAAGACGGAAATTGCGAAAGAAGTCGTTGAATTCCGTATCTTTACGGTTCATCCACTCATGTCCAATTCCTTCTGCCTGAACGCCATGTCCAAGTTGACTGATTCCCCGGCGTGGAAAGCTCTCCTCGACCACCATGCGTGCATCCGTGATCTCCACATGCGGACGCTCTTCGCCGGAAACCCCGGCCGATTCGGGATGTATTCCCTTGAAGCCTGCGGAATTTTCCTGGATTATTCCAAGAACCGCATCACGGCCGAGACCATGCCGCTCCTCACGGCGCTGGCGCGCCAGGCCGGCCTGGAAGAGTGGCGCGGCCGCATGTTTGCAGGAGAGAGGATCAACTCCACCGAGCACCGGGCCGTCCTGCATGTGGCTCTGCGCAACCGGGCCAACCGCCCTATCATTGTCGACGGCGCTGACGTGATGCCGAAGGTGAACGCCGTGCTCGGCCATATGCGCGAGTTCAGCGATGCGGTGCGCAGCGGAGCATGGAAGGGGTTCGACGGCCGGTCGATCACCGATGTTGTCAACATCGGCATAGGCGGGTCGGACCTCGGCCCCGTCATGGTCACCGAAGCCCTGAAGCCGTTCGCTCAGCCGGGCCTGGGGGTCCACTTTGTCTCGAATGTCGACGGTACGCATATCGCTGAGACGCTCAAACCTCTCGACCCGGCGCGGACGCTCTTCATTGTGGCCTCGAAAACCTTCACCACGCAGGAGACCGTGGCAAACGCCGGCACCGCCCGCCAATGGTTTCTCGATCGCGTTCACGATGAGGCGGCCATTGCAAGGCACTTTGTGGCCCTCTCCACGAACGCCCCGGAAGTGGCGAAGTTCGGCATCGACACCCGCAACATGTTCGAGTTCTGGGACTGGGTGGGCGGTCGCTACTCGCTCTGGTCCGCCATCGGACTCTCGATTGCCGTCGCCGTGGGCATGGACCGGTTCGAGGAACTGCTGGAGGGCGCCTTCGCGATGGACGAGCATTTCCGCACGGCACCGCTGGAGCGCAATATGCCGGTGATCCTCGCCTTGCTCGGCGTCTGGTACAATAACTTCTTCGGCGCCGAAACCAGCGCGATCCTTCCGTACGACCAGTACCTTCATCGCTTCCCGGCCTATTTCCAGCAGGGTGACATGGAGAGCAATGGGAAAAGTGTCGATCGCGCAGGGCTCGGCGTGGACTACACCACGGGTCCCGTCATCTGGGGAGAACCCGGGACAAACGGCCAGCATGCGTTCTATCAGCTGATCCATCAGGGGACAAAGCTGATCCCGGCCGATTTTATCGCACCCGCCGAATCGCACAACCCGCTGCCCGGGCACCACGCACTGCTCCTTTCGAATTTCTTCGCCCAGACTGAAGCGCTCATGAAGGGCAAGACGGAAGATGAGGCCCGAAGCGAGCTGGAGCAGGCAGGTCTGTCCGGCCGGGAGCTCACCGACCTGGTCCCCCACAAGGTGTTCGCCGGCAACCGGCCCACGAATTCTCTTATGGTCCGGAAAGTGACGCCGCACTCACTCGGTGCACTGATCGCGCTGTACGAGCACAAGATCTTCACTCAGGGAATCATCTGGAACATCAACTCGTTCGATCAGTGGGGTGTGGAGCTCGGGAAGCAGCTCGCCAGAAAGATCCTCCCTGAGCTGGCGTCTCCGGATCCCGCCGCCTCGCACGATGCATCGACAAACGGCATGATCAACCGGTGGAGGGCGTACGCCAGAGGTTGAATTTTCCCCGTATTTGCGTATCTTGATCATTCACCCCCTGACATGTTACCCTTACATACCACCATGGAATCGGCTCTCCAGACTCCCTCTTCCAGAATTCAGCGCCACCCGGGCCTTTCACCCGTCGACGAGCTGTGCGTCAACACCATCCGGTGCCTGGCGATGGATGCTGTCCAGAAGGCCAAATCGGGCCACCCGGGCATGCCGATGGGCATGGCCCCCGCGGGTTATGTGCTCTGGACCCGGCACATGCGGTACAACCCCCGGAATCCGCGCTGGGTGAACCGTGACCGGTTTGTCCTCTCGGCAGGTCATGGATGCATGCTGCTCTACTCGTTGCTGCATCTCACCGGCTTTGATCTTTCGCTCGATGATATCAAGAGCTTCAGGCAGTGGGGGAGCAAGACCCCCGGCCACCCCGAGTACGGCCATACTCCCGGAGTGGAGGTGACCACGGGGCCGCTCGGCCAGGGCATCTCCAATGCCGTCGGAATGGCGCTCGCGCAGAAATACCTGGCGGCATATTTCAACCGGGATGGCTTTCCCGTCGTGGATTACCATGTCTATGTCTTCGCAGGAGACGGCGACATGCAGGAAGGGGTGTCGTCTGAAGCCTGTTCCCTCGGCGGCCACCTGGGCCTGAACAATCTGATCGTGGTCTATGACGACAACAGCATCAGCATCGACGGGCCGACTTCGCTTTCTTTCGGCGAGGATGTCGGGAAACGGTTCGAGGCCTACGGCTGGTTCGTGCAGACGGTGGGAGGAGACGGGAACGACATGGCCGCGTTCGAGCTGGCCCTGAATGCTGCGCAGCGCGAGCAGGATCGGCCGTCACTGATCAAACTCCGGACCCACATCGGCTTTGGGAGCCCGAACAAGCAGGATACCTCAGAGGCGCACGGCTCCCCCCTGGGTGACGAGGAAGTCGCCCTGACGAAGAAAAACTACGGATGGGACCCCTCAAAAACCTTCTTCATCCCGGAGGAAGCTCTGGCGCTCTTCCGGCGGCAGGTGGATCTCGGAGCGGAACGAGAGGGCGAGTGGGAAGCGCTCTTCAAGCTGTACGCGGCTGCCCACCCCGGGCTCGCAAAAGAATTCCTGCAGGCTGCCCTCCGGCAGCTGCCTGCGGACTGGGACGAGATATGGAAGTCGTCGAAGCTGTCGTTCGATACGGGAACCCAGGCGGCCACCCGTGAGTCGCAGGGCAAGGTGCTCGATGCGCTCATGCCCAAGCTTCCGCTGGTCCTCGGGGGCTCCGCGGATCTGACACCCTCAAACAACACGCGTTTCAAGGGGGCCTCGGACTTCAGCCGCGAGAACCGGCTGGGACGGTACGTGCGCTACGGCGTGCGCGAGCATGCCATGGGTGCAATAATGAACGGGATTGCGGTCAGCGGTATGCTTGTTCCCTACGGCGGAACGTTTTTCGCCTTCAGCGACTATATGCGGCCTGCAATCCGCCTGGCCGCGCTCTCGAAGTATCCGACGATATTCGTCTTCACGCACGACAGCATCGGGCTCGGGGAAGACGGGCCGACCCACCAGGCGGTGGAACACCTGGCAGCGCTCCGTGCAATCCCCGGTCTGATCGTGATCCGTCCTGCAGACGCCAACGAGACCCAGCAGGCATGGAAATTCGCCCTCGAGCACCGCTCAGGGCCGGTCCTCCTTGCTCTCACCCGCCAGAAACTCCCGGTGCTTGACCAGGCGACATATGCCCGGGCGGAGAACCTGGCAAAGGGGGGCTATGTGCTGGTCCCCGACGCGAACCCGAGGATCCTGCTCATCGGGACCGGCTCGGAGGTCCAGCTTGCCCTTGGAGCCCGCGAGGAACTGTCTAAGGAAGGCATCCGTTCATGCGTGGTGAGCATGCCGTCGTGGGAACTGTTCGAGCAGCAGCCGCAGGAGTACAGGGACAGTGTCCTGCCGCCTGAGGTGAAAGCGCGCGTCGCGGTGGAAGCCGGGGTAAAACTCGGGTGGGAGAAATATCTCGGAGAGAAGGGGGGATTTGTCGGCATGTCTTCCTTCGGTATGTCGGCGCCGGTTGGAGTGGTGTTTAGGAATTTCGGTATCACCGTCGATCACGTCGTGGAAGCCGCGAAGAGGAGCATCGCATGAAAGTTGCCATCGCCGGCGACCATGCCGGCTTCGCACTCAAGCAATGGCTGCTCGGCAAGATGCAAAAGGACGGGTACTCGCCGATCGACCTCGGAGCATATGACACGACACCTTCCGACTATCCCGATTTCGCCCGGGCGATCGGAGATGCATTCTCCTCGGGGACGGCGGAGCGGGGAATTCTGGTATGCGGAAGCGGCATCGGGGCCTCGGTGGCCGCTAACAAGATCCGCGGCTTGCGCGCGGGAATCGCTCACGACACCTATTCGGCCCACCAGGGCGTTGAGCATGATGACATGAATGTCCTCTGCCTGGGGGCCCGTGTCATCGGTCCCGAGGCGGCCCTGGAGGCCGTCCGGGCTTTCCTCCGGGCCCGCTTCACAGGCGAAGAGCGTCACGCCAGACGGGTGAAGAAGATCCTGGAGCTCGAGCGGCAATCACATGCCTGAAACGCGCGGACAGCGTGGTGCGGGTGTTGCCGCCCTGCAGAGGTGCGGCGCCTCACAGGGACACAGCAACGAGAGATGAGGAGAAACAGCGATGAGCATTCTGCGCGAATTGCTTGACCTCGGCCAGAGCATCTGGCTGGACAATATCAGCCGGGGTGTGATCCGGTCCGGGGACTTGCATGCAAAAGTGCAGGAGGGCCTGACAGGCGTCACTTCAAATCCCACGATCTTCGAGAAGGCAATCTCGGGGGGGGAAGACTATGACCCGCAGGTCCGGGAGCTCATCTCCTCGGCCCCGGAGATCAGCAATGCACGGTTGATCCAGGAGCTGATGATCAGGGATATTCAGATGGCGGCAGACATCCTCCGGCCTGTCTTTGACCGCGCGCAGGGGCACGATGGGTTCGTGAGCATCGAGGTAACCCCGTCGAAAGCCCGCGACACACTCAGCACCGGGGAGGAAGTCCGCTACCTCTGGTCGCGCATCAACCGCCCGAACCTGATGGTGAAAATCCCTTCCACCATCGAAGGGCTTCCGGCCGTCGAAGAGATGCTCTATGAGGGGATCAATATCAACATCACACTGATTTTCTCGGTCGAACGGTACCGGAAGGTCGCCGCAGCCTTCCTGAAGGGTCTCGAACGGCGCGTCGCAGAGGGAAAACCCATCGACCGGCTGGCCTCCGTGGCAAGCGTGTTCGTGAGCCGCGTCGATACCCTTGTGGACCCCATGCTTGCCGGGCGAATCGCCTCGGGAGAGAAAGACCTTGCCGGCCTGCTGGGAACCGCCGCCGTGGCCAATGCCAAAATGGTGTACCAGGCGTTCAAGGAGATCTTCACCTCCCCGCGTTTCGCATCTCTTGCAACGCGCGGAGCCGCCGTCCAGCGCCCCCTCTGGGGAAGCACGGGGACCAAGAACCCGGCATATGGCGATCTGAAGTATGTCGAGACGCTGGTCGGCCCGAACACGGTCAACACCGTGCCGCCGCAAACCTATGCCGCCATACTCCATCATGGAAAAGCCGCCCTCACCGTCGAACGGGACCTTGAGGCAGCCCGCCTGTCCCTCTCGCGGCTGAAGGAGGCCGGCATCAGCATGAAGCAAGTGACCGCGAAACTCGAGGAGGAAGGCGTCTCCGCATTCGAGAAATCCTTCGACGGGCTCTTGGCACTCCTCGATAGGAAACGCGTCTCTGTGCAGTCCTCCTCAGCGGTCCGGTAAACGATTCCGGGTCAAGACTTCCGGCTCATCATGTCAACGACTGCGACAGCCCCCGCCCCCCAGACCGTCCGCCTCGACCGCATGCCCGATCCCTGCCTGATGGTCATCTTCGGGGCATCGGGCGACCTCACGCAGCGAAAACTCGTTCCCGCCCTCTTTGATCTCTCCCGCTCGGGCGCCCTCCCGGAGGGATTCTCCGTCGTCGGCGTCGGCCGCACGCCCATGTCTGACGATGCGTTCCGCGGCCATCTTCTGGAAGGCATGCGGAGGTTCGGAAAACTCGACGGCCTGAAGAACGATGAGTGGGAGAGGTTCACTTCCTGCCTTCACTACCTGACGGCTGACTCCTCAGATGCCGGAGAATACTCGCGGGTGAAGGAGTCTCTCGCCTCCCTCAATGCCGGGAGAGGGATCGGCGGCAACATCCTCTTCTATCTCGCAACCCCCCCCAGCATGTATGAACCCATCGTGCGCAACCTCGGCACTGCCGACCTTCATGCCCCGCGCGGTTCCGGCGCATGGGTGCGCATCATCATCGAGAAACCCTTCGGTATCGATCTCGCCTCCGCGCGCAGGCTGAACGCCGCCGTCCTGTCGGTGTTCACCGAAGACCAGGTCTACCGTATCGACCACTACCTGGGCAAGGAGACCGTACAGAATCTCCTGGTGTTCCGCTTTGCCAATGGCGTGTTCGAACCTGTCTGGAACCGGAACTACATCGACAACATCCAGATCACCGCCGCGGAGTCAGTGGGGATCGAGAACCGGGGATCGTATTACGAAGAAGCCGGGACGCTGCGCGACATGGTGCAGAATCACCTGCTCCAGGTCCTGGCGCTGACCGCGATGGAACCCCCGGTTCTCTTTGACGCCCGGCAGGTCCGCGACGAAAAGCAAAAGGTGTTCCAGGCGCTCAGGCCCATCCCTCCTGAACAGGTCCGGGAGTATACCGTGCGCGGCCAGTATGAAGCCGGCATCGTCGACGGCAAACAGGTCCTCCCCTACCGCGGCGAAAAGGACGTGTCGCCCGAAAGCCGGACGGAGACTTTCGTTGCGCTGAAGCTCTTCATCGATAACTGGCGGTGGGCCGATGTGCCCTGGTTCATCCGTTCCGGAAAACGCCTTCCGGAACGGGCAACGAATATCGTCGTCCAGTTCAAGCGAACCCCCCATCTCCTGTTCGCGGGACTGGACCCCGGAATCGCCTACAACAGTATCGTGATCCGCATCCAGCCCGATGAAGGCTTCTCTCTGCGCTTTGGCACGAAGGTCCCCGGCTCTTCTCTCCACGTTCAGCCGGTCTCGATGGATTTCCGCTACGACACCGCATTCCGCGGGGCGCTCGTGGAGGCGTATACCCGCCTGCTGCTCGATTGCATGCTCGGCGACCAGACGCTCTATGCCCGAGGCGACAGCGTCGACACCGCGTGGACACTGATCACTCCTATCCTCGAAGCATGGAAAACAGACCCGGCATCGAACGTCTTTCCGTACCCGGCGGGGACGTGGGGTCCTCCCCAGGCGGACCTCCTGCTGGAGACCGACGGCCGCCGCTGGCGGTCCGGCTGACGGGCAAGGACTTCCGCACCCTTGCCGGTGCAGGGCTCCTCCTCGAGCTCTGCTTCCTCAGCCTCTACAGCGTCCCTGCAGGCCCGGCCTCGGTGGCGGCGTTCATCGTCATCCATGTCCTCTGCTTTGCGCTCCTCGCCTTCCTGGCCCTGAAATACCGCCGCGCGATCTTGGGCGACAACGCCGCTGGCGGCAACGCCGCAGCCGGCACCCGCCTTGCCTGGGCGATCGTCGCCTTCGGCCTCCTCTTCAGGCTCAGCCTGGTCCCGCATAGTGTCGTGTGCTCCGACGATATCTACCGCTACTTCTGGGACGGGAAAGTCCTCGACCATGGCATCAACCCCTATGCCTGGGCGCCCGCTGATCCACAGCTGGCTCCTCTCGCTTCAACGGATCTTCCGGCCCGGGTGAACCATCCCACCATCGGCTCGATCTATCCTCCCTTCGCCCAGGCCTTCTTCTGGCTTTCCTTCCGGCTCTTTGGAGAGTCAGCCTCCGGGCTCAAGCTCCTGCTGACTGGGGCGGACCTTCTCACCATGGTGCTCCTCATGGCGCTCCTCCGGGCACTGAAGAAGCCTGCGGTGCTGGTGATCCTCTATGCATGGTCTCCTCTTCCGGTTCTCTACGGGAGCCTGGACGGACACGTCGACCTCGCCGGCATCCCCTTTCTGCTTCTTGCTCTTCTGTGGGGGGAGCGCAAACGTCCCTTCGCCGCCGCCCTGGGCGTGGCGTGCGCGGCGCTCATCAAGCTCCACCCTCTCGTGATCGCCCCGTTCCTCTGGCGGGTCCGCAGGGGATGGCAGGGCGCGGTGGCGATCCTCTTGGCTGCCGGGCTGTTCGCCGCGGCGTATCTTCCCTTCCGGGACGCCGCCCGGAGTGCGATGAGCTGGCTTTCCATCTACGGCAGCCGGTGGGAATTCAACGGCGGTCTGTTCTATGCCGCCTACCTCGTCCTGGGCTCGAACCAGTCCGCCCACACGGCAATGAATATCATGCTCGGGCTCTGGCTGGCCTTGATCATGATCAGAAAGGCCGGATGGATTGAATCTGTCTTCCTCGTCTTCCTCGGACTCGTCATTTTCGGCCCGGTGGTCCATCCCTGGTACCTCCTCTGGCTGTCGGCGCTTCTTGTGGTGCGCTGGTCGCGTGCGGTGTTCTTCTTCATGGGTCTATCGGTCGTGAGCAACGTTGTTGTGTGGCGGTACATTGCGACGGGTGCCTGGGTCGACGATCCCCTGCTGCTGGCCGTTCAGTACATCCCGTTCTTCGCCGTGCTGGCACTCGACGCATGGACGGCGAGGAGGGCTTCTCTCACCCGATTCTCGTGAACTCTATGGCACACTCTCTCACACCGGCCCAGCGGGAATTCTATGTTGAAGGATTCCTCGCTGTGCTGCGGCGCCACCGCCGGGCGACCATCACGGGCTGGATCTGTGTGGCAGCCGGCGCGCTCTCCATACCCCTGGGCTGGTCGGCCGGCACCACCCGCGAAATCCTTGATCTCCTGGTCTCCTGCGTTACCGTTGCAGCGGGCATCGTTCTCGTCGAACAGAGCGTGGGGATGCTCGAGTCCTATGTGAGGGTGCCGTTTCATGCGGCATCCGCGGCGGAGATCCAAGGGGAGGGTCCGCCGGAATCTCCGGAACCGGTACTCGTTGCAGGCTTGCGCAGGATTATGGAGGATGTCGACCGCGGGGGATGGCAGGAGGCTTTCGGGGCGATTGCGGCGATAGAAAAGCTGTCAGCAGATTCCGAAGCGGAAATCACTCACCAATAAGGAAGAATGGAATGGCAGGACGTGTGAAGGAGTTCAATGAATTCCGCGCAAAGATGAACGAGCGGATCCTGGGAACCGATCACCGGGCCATCAAGCGGTTCTTCGGAGTGGATACCCTGACGTATGAGCCCGGGGCTCTGGACGTGAGAACCAAGGAGATGCTGGGGCTTGCAACGTCGATGGTCCTCAGGTGCGATGATTGCGTGTCGTATCACATCATCCAGTGCAAGAAGGAGGGGGTCACAGACGCCGAGCTCATGGACCTGTTCAGTGTTGCACTGACGGTCGGAGGGTCTATTGTCATCCCTCACCTGCGGCGCGCCGTGGCCTTTCTCGATGAACTGAACGGCCAGGTCCCGTCCCAATGACAGCCGGCACGAGTGCGCGGAGCCGCCTGGTCTTGATCATACTCTTCGCGGCAGCGTTCGGATACGTCGAGGCCGCCGTGGTGGTCTATCTCCGCGCGCTCTACTATCCCGGAGGATTTCAATTCCCCTTGCGCATCTTCGAACCCGGTCTGCTCTTCGTCGAACTCTTCCGGGAGGCTGCCACGCTGGTCATGCTGGGTGCTGTGGCTGTGTTGTCGGGTAGGACCCACTGGGATCGTTTCGGCGCCTTCCTGGTTGCCTTCGGCGTCTGGGACATCACGTTCTACCTCTGGCTGAGGGTCGCGACCGGCTGGCCTGCCACGCTCCTGGAGTGGGATATTCTCTTCCTCCTGCCGCTCCCGTGGATCGGCCCGGTCCTGGCTCCGTCGCTTATCGCGGCGATCATGGTGGCAGGTGGTGCGTGGATGATGCTGCTGGCAGGCAGGGGGATAATCCTGAAGGTGACACTGCCGTCGACGGTGCTTGCGGCGGCAGGAACCGTGTCTCTTCTCTATTCGTTCATGCGCGACACCGGAGCCACTCTGCACGGAGAAATGCCCGCACCGTATTCCTATCTGCTGCTCGGTGCCGGAGCGGGCTGCTACGTGGCGGCCATCCTGATGCTGAGGCGCGGGTATTCCGGAGCGGAAGAACAAGGCAACGGAGGCGGCTCGCCACCTGTGTCCCCGAGAACCTGATCGGCCGGCCTTTCCGGAAACAGGAAGAGCCTCCCTGCCTCAGCGCGACTCTAAGGAATGAGCACTCCTCGCCCGAAGCGCAACCGGGATTCCAATCAGGACCGGCAACGGACGTGTACGCCGTGAGCTCGTCCCACCCCCCTGTCCCCCGTAAAGGTCAAGGAGTCTCGTCAACGCTCCGGGCTTGGGGATACAACGGTTCTTCTCCCATCGCTCCAAACCTACCCACGTGTATCCTATTGCCTCGGCCGCCTGCTTCAACGTCATGCCCGCCGCGATGCGAGCCGCCCTGAGCCTGTCTCCGAACGTCCTCACATGACGTCCCTGCCGGATAATGGCGTCGACGATCCCTTCGATCTCCAGGGCCCTCTCCCTCGATAACGACGTCCTGTAGTGTTTGATCTGCCAGGCATACTGCCTCGACACCTTCAGCTGGGACGACAGGAACGTCACTGTAATGCCCCACCGCTTCATCTTGTCCGATATACGGCCCACAATCTCCCCGACCTCCCGATCGCGCTTCAGCACCATTCCTTACCTCACTGAGATGGTTCAACGATATCTTGGAGATGGTTCAACGATATCTTAGATACGGATCGCGGCGGGAAAAGTTGTAGGAAGAAATTGATAATTCCGGCATATTGCTGGATTTCCACTTCGAACCGCATCCATTCTGCGTTGTGTGGCAATCCGTGGAACACATCCGGCCGCCGTGTGGGCCGGAGAACTCCTCTCCGGTCTCGGGATCCCCGGGGCGGCCGTCAACCCGCTCGTCCTCCGCTCTCTGGCTGCTCATATGGAGGCAGGAGTTCTCGAAGCTATCGTGTAAAAGGCCACCCCGCCTGCAGCAGCCCGTTAGAACTCGCCGTTCATTATTCGGTGGAGACCCTTGGACCGATTCGGCATATTGTCGAATGGAGCCGGCCGGGGACGGAAAACAGGCGGCTTCCCAACGAGACCCTCTCCTGGCATGTTTCCGGCAGAGAAGGTCGAGTGTCTCATCCGGATTTGGCATAGAAACTCGCGTGAGGCAGGCAACGAATCGATTTCGAATGGAAATTCGGTGGGGCAATTCGGTCGATTGACATTCGATGCCCGGGGTACTATCTTTACCCCGCTCTTGTGCCGCGGCAAAGACCTTCCGGCTTGACCAGGTCTGTGAAAGATCCCCGGCCACTTCTCCTCCTCACGGTAAGACCATGGATGACGCAACAACCGACCGGCCCGGCTTCTTGCGGAGCGACACAGCCATTCTCATCTCTCTGGCTCTGTTTGAATTCGTGATCCACGTTGTGGCCAACGCTGCGGGGAGCTACGGGTACTTCAGGGATGAGCTCTATTACATCGCGTGCAGCGATCACCTCGATTGGGGATACGTCGACCAGCCTCCGTTTTCCATCGGCGTCCTGTGGGCGACCCGCCATCTGCTTGGCGATTCGCTCGTCGCCCTCCGCATCCTTCCCGCACTTGCCGGGTCCTGTGTCGTCTACCTTGCCGGAGTGACGGCGAAAGAACTGGGCGGAAACCGGTTTGCCATTGTTCTTGCGGCCTGTGCAGTGATCACCGCTCCGATCCTGCTCGCGATGAGTTCGTTCTACTCGATGAATGTGTTCGATGAAGTCTTCTGGTCGGCGGCGGCCTTTCTGATGGTGATCATTGTGAAAAGAGGACGACTAGGACACTGGCTCCTCCTGGGTGCCATCCTCGGTCTGGGTCTGATGAACAAGATCGGCGTCCTCTGGCTTGGCGCCGGCCTCGGCCTGGGCCTCCTGCTCACGGAGCATCGCAGGTGGCTCCTCGGCCGCGGGGTGTGGCTCGCCGCCGCCGTTGCGTTGGTTCTCTTCCTTCCTCATATTGTCTGGCAGATCAGCCATGCCTTTCCCACCCTGGAGTTCATCCGGAACGCCACCGGGCAGAAATATGTGCCCGTCTCCCCGCTGAATCTGTTCCTTCAGCAGATCGATGCCATGAATGTGTTCGCCCTTCCCATCTGGATCACCGGCCTTCTCTCCCTCGGGTTCTGGAAAGGCTTGAAACCGTTCCGCCTCCTGGCGATCCTCTACGTGGCGGTCTTTCTCATTCTCGTTGCCAACAGGGCTGGCAAGGTGGAGTATCTCTCGCCGCTCTTCCCGGTCCTCTTTGCGGCGGGAGCGGTTGCGATAGAACGGTTCAGCCAGGTCGTCCGGTGGCACTGGCTCCGCCCCGCCCTGCTGATTTTGGTGATTGCGGGCGGCTGCATCAGCGCGCCGTTTGCGATTACGGTGCTGCCGGTGGAGACCTTTATCGCCTACGCCCGCACGCTGGGCGTCGCGCCTTCGACTCCCGAGAAGAAAGAAATCGCCCTTCTGCCTCAGTTCTATGCGGACATGTTCGGCTGGGAAGGCCTGGTGGAGACGGTGGCTCATGCGTACAACACGTTGAGTCCCCTGGAGCGGGAGAAGTGTGTTGTTTTTGCCAACAATTACGGGGAAGCCGGGGCAATTGATTTCTTCGGACCGAAATACCATCTCCCCAAAGCGATCAGCGGACACAACAACTACTGGATCTGGGGACCGCGTTCCGCCAGCGGTGAGGTGGTGATCCGCCTGGGAGGGTCCGTCGAAGCGATGCGGGAATCGTACAGGGAGGTCACGCAGGCAGGTTTCTTTTACGATAAGTATTGCATGCCGTACGAGAACAATATGCCTATCTATGTCTGCCGGGACCGGCGCGCTCCGCTGACAGATGTCTGGCTGGAACTCAAACACTTCGAATGAGGTCGTGACATGTCCGGAGAATGGTGCATATACAGAATCCCGAATACCGGCGGCTCCGGAGTGCACCAACCGCGCGGAACCCGTGTCCCGCCCGAGGTGTTCCTCGTGCAGAAAGAGCTTTCATACAGAAAAGCGCTCATAGGTCATCGAGGGGAGGATGCATCATGAACCGGATCCTGTCTGTCATCATTCTCATCGTTTTTGTCGCGCTGGGCGGCAGTCTTGCCCATGCCCAGAACCAGCCGTACCGGGTCGTCTTCGATCTGACCAGCAGGGATAGTCTGGATCAAAGGGCTGTCATGCGCTGGATCAGGGAAATCACGGCCTCAAATCCCGGGGCGGAGCTGGAAGTCGTGATGTACGGCAAGGGGTATGAGCTCGTGATGCCGGAAAAATCCACGTTCATTGGCGATGTGAAGGATGCGATCAAGAACCCGCACGTGTCATTCAAGGTTTGCCAGGCGGCCTTGAAGAACAACAAGGTCGAACGGAGTGCGGTGCTCGCCGACGCGCAGACGGTCCCCGACGGCATCTTTGAAATCATCACGAAACAGCACCAGGGGTGGGGGTATATCAAGGTATCGCATTAGTCTTGGCGAAGGCCGGCCTGTTGATGGTCTGATCGCCCGGATGGGCTCCTCCCGGGACTGGCTTCAGTATGTCGCGACGATGCCGAGCGCGAGTGTTCTCGGCTGTCCGAAATGACTCCCCCCGAACGAGGATTCGAATTTATACAGGTAGGAGGTATCGAGGACGTTCAGCACACTGAGCGTGAGCCTCAACGTCAAGGGCGGACACGTGAGAATCGGTGAGGCAATGGTGTTGGTTGCCCTCTGCGCGGCATTGGTCAACGCCGGCGGCAACGATCTGAAACTGTATTCCGTCGAGACGAAAGGATATCTGATGGCCGACAGAATTGCGAAGACCGACGAAGAGTGGAGAAAACAGCTCACACCGCTGCAGTTCGACGTGACCCGGAAGAAGGGGACCGAGCGCGCCTTCACGGGGCAGTACTGGAACAACCACGAGAAGGGCGTCTACAAGTGTATCTGTTGCGGGACGGATCTCTTCACCTCCGACACCAAGTTTGAATCCGGCACAGGGTGGCCAAGCTTCTGGCGGCCCGTTGCCGGGGAAAATGTGAGTGTGGAAACAGACAACAGCCTCCTCATGACCCGCTCGGAGGTGGTCTGCGCGCGCTGTGGAGCGCACCTCGGTCACGTCTTCGATGACGGACCGAAACCCACGGGGCTGCGGTATTGCATGAATTCTGCGTCGCTGAAGTTTGTGAAGGCCGGCGACTGACCCTGCCGTGAGCGGCACGGGGCACTAAGCGCTCTGCATGAGCTTCGCCAGCGGTCACCAGCAGCGACGCCAGAGCTTCCCGCCAAGGAATGGGTAGAGGTCACCGGAAGTATTCCCACGAGCCACACGTCCGCGAACAGCCGGTACGCCGGAGGCCGAGATCTGCCGGAAGTATAAGCCGGCGGGAGATCGAAAAGTTCCGGAATAACACCCCGGTACAGGCTTGAGCCTCAGGCGGGAAATTCCAATACTTGGTCAGTGCTCGGCGTACCCGCACGGCCTGCCCGTCCGGTCACTATCTTCGATTTTGATGCCGAAACCCTGCTCTCCCGCGAGATTGAGTTCGGCTCCCACTGTTTCGGCTGTGCCGCCGGCGCCAGGAGGCAGCTGCACGGGGGCGATGTCGTAAACCATCGGCCAGGCTGAAAAAGGGCCATAGCGAGGAAGAATCAGGAAAGGAACAATCATGAATAGTCTGCCAGCCGCTTCTGTCCTGCTCTGCTTTTCCGCGGCCGTTGTCGCCTTCTCGCGGTCGGGTCAGGAGAACGACGACCTCTCCCCGTCGCAGGCCGAAAAGGCAATCCATGGTGATTCCACCATGGTCATCCTTGATGTCCGCACTTCAGAAGAGTACTCGAGCGAGACCGGTCATCTCCGGGGAGCCATTCTCATCCCGGTCCAGGAGCTCGAGCGGCGCGTGAACGAACTGAAGCCCTTCAGGGAGAGGACCATTCTTGTCTACTGCAGGGTGGGCCGCCGGAGCAAACGCGCACAGGAAATCCTTCAGGCGCATGGCTACAAAGGAATGAACATGACGGGGGGGATTGCACAGTGGAACGACGAGCACCGTCCTGTCGTCCATGAGCCGGGCCGGGAATAGCTCCACGGCTCCTTCGCCACGCCCTTCCATTCTTCGGTCCGCACCACCGTCTCCCGGTCCGGAAGGCTGGGTCCTCTATGACGGGTCGTGCGGGATCTGCCGGCACTGGATCCAATCCCGGGAAAACCTCCTGCGGCGGCACGGCTTCGCGATCGCCCCGCTGCAGGCCGGGTGGGTGGCGGAAAGACTGCATCTGCAGGAGGACAACCTCCTGCAGGATGTGAGGCTGCTCCTGGCGGATGGGAGACAGATTCAGGGTCCAGACGTCTACCGGTATCTGATGAAACGCGTCCTGTGGACATATCCCCTCTACCTGCTCTCCGT
>Ga0182021_10001880_pt1 | contig 24364 bp, 24 predicted proteins | sample 612E3MmetaG_FD_120493 | JGI IMG/M metagenome (GOLD analysis project Ga0182021, IMG submission 120493) | Permafrost microbial communities from Stordalen Mire, Sweden - 612E3M metaG (Illumina Assembly) | ecosystem: Environmental > Terrestrial > Soil > Wetlands > Permafrost | place: Sweden... | reverse complement strand
TCCTTTTTACTGGAAATGGAATTGACCGGATTTATGCGGTGAATTCCATTTGTTGAACACATCATTTGCGCATATCCAAGGATGATGTTAATATTTACCATAATTCTGATTTCGCTATTCATTTCACTTCTGATATTCCCGTTATAAAAAATGAAATTAAAATGAGAGGCTTTGAAATGGGTAAGATCGTTGATAGTGAAGTAATTGTACGACGTATGACGCGAGGCGACATCGATACGATACTGGCTCTTGACGCAAAAATCGGGGAGGGAAAGAGCAAAGTAAGTTATCGTGATCTAGTGGTTACCGACCCGGGTGGGGCGCTCGATTTCAGTTTCGTTTGTGAGTATAACGGGAAAGTAATCGGTTTTGTTTTAGCTCGATTAGCTTATATTGGATTACCCCTTATCGGTACTTGCGTAATTGGCGCTGTTGCCGTTGACCCTGAGTATCAAGAGCAGGGTATCGGCAGTAAAATGGTGAATAAGGTGCTGGACCGCTGTTACGATGAGGACGTCCCCCGTGCGCGGGCTTTGATTAATGAGGAAGATTCCGACCTGGCACGATTTTTCCAAAGACTTTCTTTTCACCGCAGCAAAGTTATTAATTATGACAACCTTACCATCGCGGATTATCTCCACCCGAAATAGCGCTTAGACAACTGGGTCGATTATTAAATTTCGAATACTTCTATCCAGGCTGACGGCTTAACTAAGCTTCGTTAGAGACAGTAAAAGTATTCGCCAGCTTTGCCCTTATTATGATGCCTGCGATATCCGGATGCGCCTGTTGGATTTCACAATATTCATTTGCGCTCATAGGATAAGGGAAGAGACATTTGGCGCACCGGGAATTGGCGGGACAACCTTCGCATCCTCTCTGAGTAGTAATCTCTTTGTATTTCCGGTATGCCTGTTCCTTTAGTTCACCGATCTCATTGTCACAAGTACCCAGGGGTTGCCCCGTTAAGCAGGGACAAACCTGACCTGCGTGGTTGATTACGACTCGATTCAAATTCAAAGCAGGACAAGCAGCAGTATTCCATCTGCACCCATCCAGGAAAACCGCATCAAACCAGGGAACCATACTGTTGTTGGAATTTTCGGAGTCTTCCTTCAAAAAATGGGCCATCGCCGACAGTACATTTACGTCGGCTTCTTCCTGGAGGGAGAGGATTGGACGGTCACCTGCGTTGTTATTTGCGTTATTTTCTATATATTTTAAATATTTGCTCAGCCGAATTTCCGGGAATTGGAACTCGGAGTGAAAAGCACGATTATATGAAGGTTTGTAAACTACATCGGCGTCTTCCGCCTTATAGCTGCCCAGGTAATAGCAATCCCTGGTGGGCATTCCCGACGAGAAATTCAGTTCCAGCATTCGCATGAAATCGTCATGGCTGATGTCACCATTGCCAATGACGAATACCTTACCCCCGACAGAAAGATAACGCGCCAACCATCTGAAGAATCTGTCCAGATCAGGGTGAGCCCCTGCCTTGATGATGGCTAAAGGGATGCCTTGGCTTAATCTTCCCTGTGTGCTATCACCGGCGAAGGCCCGCAGAATAGTTTGTGCCGCAGTGCGCGCTTGCCGATGAAAAGAGGAATTAGCATAATAAGGAACATCGGAAGTAGTGTAGGCGTGCCTGGTGTAATAAGGTAATACCGATTCTGAAGGTAAAATCTCGATACCATAATCACCGGCGGTATCGAAAACCTCAGTTCCCGGGAATGCCACGAGCAGATTTTGAGCGTAGCTGTCTACATTCAGATTGTGAACAAAGTCGATAGTCTGACAGCCATCCTCCAGACTCTCGCCCGGAAGGCCGAGGACGATACTCAATGATGTTCTCATATTATGGCGCTTCGCCAAAGCGATGCCGGTCTTCACTTGCGAAAGAAAACGCTCTTCGGGGGCATAGTCTTCTCCGGAAGGCAGCGGTTTTTGCGTACTTACTTTCTTGATATTCCGCAGAACCCGGGGTACGGCGCTCTCCAGACCGAAGGTAATCTCCAGGAAACCGGCCTGCTGGAGAAGTTCTATCAGTTCCTCATCAAGATTGTCAGCACGGCACAGGCAGGATAATTGCAAATTAATCCCTTCACTGATAATCCTGCGGCATATTTCTTTAGCGCGAGGCACGTTTAGCGTAAAAGCATCGTCGTGGATCGTCACAACCCGATGCAATGGTATATCCGGAGGTTTTGCTTCCAGCGCAGTCTGTATTGTCTTGAGCTCAGCTATCCCGCGATCGATTGAGTGGTAGCGTATTCTATGCCGGGACATCGCGGAGAAGTTACAGAAGGTGCACTGGTGGGTGCAGCCTCGAGCGGATAGAATTCCCGTACCCTCCGTCCCCTGCAAAATGCCTGTTAGATATGGGGAGGCTAGAGCATCCAGCTCGCTTCCACTCTGATTGGTGGAACCGAACAGAGGACGGTCAGCCGTTCTTATTATGGAACCATCGCGGCGAAAACTGATTCCTTTTACTTTTTCCAGACCATCAAGGGGGCCTCCCCCAAGCACAAGACGCGCTAATTCAAGGGCGGTTTCTTCCCCTTCGTAACGTACACAAATGTCGATAGCAGCGGTTTTATTCAGGATCAGTTCATCGGAGAAGGTAGCGCTGGGCCCTCCGGCGATGATCACCGTCTCCGGCCGTTGTTTTTTCAGATATGAAGCAAGTGTGCGGACGATATGATAGTTACCATCAAAGCAGGTAAAGCCAACGATGGGCGCTTTAATAGCGAGGATGTGATCGACACATTCCCCTAAGGCACTTCCCATCGGTGGCAATAGCTGTTTCGAGGTAATTCCATTTGCCGTCAATGCGGCTTGAATATAAGCTACCCCTAAATGTCGACTAAAGTAATTTATTTCACCGCCAGGGGGAAATAAAAACGCAATATCTACCGGCCTTGTTTCATCCATTAGCCATTTAGCTCATTGCTTCACGTGCAACATAGCCATAAATTGCTACATTGGCAGCTACGCCGATTACAACCAGCCTGTTTGTTTCACCTGTACCTACCAACTCCGGAAGATTTCTAAGAGCCTCAACAATTTCCTTTTCATTCTTGCTCTTTTTGACCATCTCATCTACCTTTTGCATAATAATCTTCGCCAGCTCAGGTCCCACTTCCTCCTTGAGACGGGCTTCGACAATCTCTCTGCCGCGCACGCTCATGTGCTTCGTAAGTTTCTCCCCTAGTGCCTGTTCTTCACGTGTCCACTTATTTTTCATTTTCCCTCCTAAAGAAGCATAATGTACTATAACGTTAAAATCATACCTCGTATTTTATCATAACTGTCAATTTGTTTTTTGGAGCGAATGGAATCCCAGGACGACTGTTTGCGACCGCAAAAAGGGGCTTCTACCCCATGCCATAAAATCAGGAGGTAGAGTATGGCTACAGGGTACTTTGTCACATGACCGCAAGTGGATTACAATATTTGTGATGTCTACTAACATGTCCACTGTTAAAATCCTGGATTTAACGCCTGTTCAGCTAAAAGAGTATTTAGTATTCCTCGGCGAACCGGTTTCCGCCGCCGACCGGATCTTGAACTACATCTATCGTGAATGTGCGGTCGATTTTAAGGAAATGACGGAGTTGAGTACTTCTTTAAGGCAGAAATTGGCTGAACAGGCTACTTTGAGCATCCTGGAACCACTTGAGGAAAGGATTTCCGCGGATGCTCAAACCCGGAAAATACTGTTCCGGCTGGATGACAAAAACACCATTGAGTCGGCTCTGATGCTTTTTAGAAATCACGGCACCGGACGTGAGAGAAGGACTGTTTGTATCTCAAGTCAGGTGGGTTGCGGTATCGGTTGTCGTTTTTGCGCAACCGGGCGGCAGGGGTTTGTGCGTAACCTCAGTTCAGGGGAGATAATTGAACAAGTCCTGTTTTTTAAGCGCGATTCTCGCGAAAAGACTAAGGAACCGGCGAAAGGGAAAAGCGATGCGGGTCCCACTCATGTCGTGTTCATGGGAATGGGTGAGCCATTGGCAAACTATGATAATGTCCGGCAGGCTATCGCTATGCTTAACCGTCCGAAAGGAATGGGTCTTGGGTCGCGCCAGATAACACTATCCACTTCCGGACTCGTACCGCAAATACGCCGGATTACCGGAGAAGATCTGCAATTCCAGTTGGCAGTTTCTCTGCATGCCGCCAACGACAAATTACGCGACCGTCTGGTTCCTGTTAATAAAAAATACCCGCTGGAACAATTGATTTCCGCCTGTCGGGAATACACCGATAAAACGGGGCGGAACATCTTTATCGAATACGCACTTTTTAAAGAAGTCAATGATTCGGAAAAAGACGCGGACGAGCTTATCCACTTGTTGGACGGGCTGAAGTGTTCTATCAATCTGATCCTCTCTAATCCCATCCCATCGAGTGATTTTCAGCCCTCTACAGGTGAGAGAGCGGGGGTATTTCAGAAGCAGCTGATCGACGGCGGCATCAGGACGATGCTCCGTGTTTCCCGCGGCGCAGATATTGAAGCCGGTTGCGGACAATTGAGAAGCAGATGGGCGATCGGCACAAATTCGCAGTAGACGTGAAACTTCTCTTGACCGAACTAAAATGCGATCACTACCTGAAAGAGGATCTCAGGAAGTGGCTAGCATAGATGGCTTTTCCGATCTAACAGATTATTAGCTGAGCACTCTTTTATTAAAACCCTTGAGCCCGGCCCAGAGGAAAAGGACGCAAAGGGCGACAAGCACCGGATAGACCACATAAAGTTGCATGTGAGGCGCGGTAGTTAAAGCGGCGCGAAAGCCCTCGGTGACATAGATGAGCGGATTGACGCACACCAACGCCTGAAGCCAAGAAAAACCACCGATCTTAATGGCGGAAAGGGTTGTCCACGGATAATAAGTGCCGCCGAGGAAAGTTATCGGCAGCACGATGAAACCGAACATCAGGCCGATGTTACGCGGCGAGATGCGGGTTCCCAGGAATAAACCGAGAGCAGAAGTCATGATGCACGTAAGCGGGATGAGGGTGAGCAGAACAACCCAGTGAACTGACAGGTTCGGATGGACGCCCTGAGCGTGAACGATTGAAGCGATAGGGAATACAATAAGCGCCGAAATAAGACCTTGAATAGAACCGGCGGCTACTTTGCCGATCGCTACAAGTGAGACAGGCAAGGGCGCTAGCACACGGTCTTCTATTTCTTTGGTGTAGCCGAATTCATTGGCTAAGGGCAACGCTACAGCTTGGATCCCCTGGAACATGATGGATAAAGCAACCACCCCGGCAATCAATACTGTCGCAAAGGACGATTCGGCACCGGCGCCGCCACCACCGCCTACCCCTTGACCGATTTGGGGGAATACATAAAGAAAAACGAATACCAGTAAGAAGGGTTGGATTAGAGTCCGGGCGATAAATATACCCAGCCCTTTTTTTAATACCGTGAGGTCTCTTAATAATAGCGCCCCGAAAGCAACGCGACTCGCGGATGCGGCAGACCGTAGAGTCCTTGGGGATTGTGTATCGGGTGTAATGGTATTTGTTTTCATTAGTCGCGAAGCTCCTTTCCCGTAAGGTTTATAAATACGGTTTCCAATGTCGGTTCAGCTACCGATAAATCGGTGATATTAAAGCCGCCCTGTTCGGCGGTGGAAACGACTTTGGGTACAACCCCGGTTGTCCCCTTGATGTGGAGTTGAATCGTATTATCAACCTGCTGGCTTCTGGTTATGCCCTCAACCTTCTCCTGAAGTAATTTTGCCAGCGCATCAAGGTTGCCGATGGCTGAGACTGTGACAATACTATCTGCACCGACCGATTCTTTTAACCCTTTAGGGGTGTTGGCGGCAAGGATGCGGCCGTGGTCCATGATAGCAAGCCGATCGCAAATCGCATCGGCTTCTTCCATATAATGAGTGGTTAAAAGGATAGTTTGTCCCTCAGTATGCAGTTTGCGCAGTATCTCCCAGAGAGCCAGGCGACTCTGCGGGTCAAGTCCCGCGGTGGGCTCATCCAGAAAGAGCACCGAAGGGTTGTGCAATAAAGCCCGGGCCACTTGAAGCCGCTTTGCCATGCCGCCTGAAATAGCCATGACCTCCGCCTTGGCGCGTTCGGTAAGCCGGAATTCAACTAATAACCTGTCTGCGGCTTCCCGGCTTTCCCGGGCACTCATTCCGAAAAACCGGCCGTGATAGTAGAGATTCTCCCATACTGTCAGCGCCCGATCCAGGTTATTAGTTTGCGATACGACGCCGATTACCTGTTTAACGAGAGCCGGTTGAGCAACCACATCGATGCCGGCCACAATAGCTTTGCCGCCTGTCGGGACAACCAGCGTCGTGAGCATACCGACGGTGGTAGTCTTTCCTGCACCATTCGGCCCAAGCAGCCCGAAAATCTCCCCGCGATGCACTGTCATGTCCAATTGGTCAACCGCTAAAATATTACCGTCCCGATATAACTTAGTGAGTTTTTCGCAGAGGATGATCTCATCATTCGTGTGTTTTTCTTCAATTGCGGTGTGATTTTCGCTTAGAGGCACATTCAATTTTTATTCCTTCCTGTATAAAAGACGTATCGTTTTTACCCTACATTTTTTATACTACTATTAAGACGAACAATGCAAGCACAAGTAACGAAGTATAATTTTTAGCTAGCTTGATTGTTGTATTCATCTTAAATTCATAAATTTGTAGTATAATTTTTAATAGTTTTATTGATAAAAGGAAAATTACGGTGGAGAGAAAACGAATGCGCTTTTTAAGTTATTGCCTGATTACCGGGATAATAGTGTCTGTAACTTTGGGTGCGGTGGGGTGTGGAGTATCAACTACCGCTACAACTCCTTCCACCACCAACAGTCCGGCAGGCACATTATCCTCTATTGTGGTCACCCCGGCTTCTCCGGATGATCTGGCGTTAGGCACTACCTTACAGCTTAAAGCCACAGGCACTTACTCAAATGGCTCGACGTTAATAATTTCCTCCAGAGTGACATGGACCAGTACCGATCCCAAGATAGCCACTGTTTCGCCTTTAGGCGTAGTGACGAGTGCGGCAACCGGCAATACCGGCATCACGGCTTCCCTCTCGGGGATGAGCAGCAATGTGATTAATTTAACAGTGTCAGCTCCGACATTATCGTCGATCGAAGTGACATTTGATTCCTTTAATAATTTAGCTGTAGGCGCCACTCAGCAATTTACGGCTACAGGCACTTATTCGGATAGTTCGACTCAGGATATTACTTCTGAGGTAACCTGGGCGAGTTCCAGTCCTGATATTGCCGCAATATCGGACGCGGGTTTGGCCAAAGGCTTAGCGGACGGGAAAACCGATATCACCGCTTCCCTATCGGGAGTGACAGCCAAAGCCGTTACTTTACCGATAGCGACATTATCTTCTGTTGCTATTACTCAATCGCCTCCAGATGATCTGACAGTGGGTATCACTCAGCAATTTACGGTTAAGGGGATATATTCCGATGGCACGACAGAATATCTTACTTCGAACGTGACCTGGAGTAGTTCCGATATTAAAATCGCTTCTATATCTTCGTTAGGTATAGCTACAGGAATCGCGGTGGGAACGACCAATATCACGGCTGCCGTGCCCGGAGCAGAAGTAACCAGCCCGGCTGTGAGTTTAAAGGTAGTGGCCCCCGTATTAACCACGATCGCAATAACACCAAAATCCCCGGACACTTTAGCCGCAGGTCTAAGTTTACAGTTCAAAGCTACCGGGATTTATTCTGATAACTCGACTCAGGATATTACTTCTCAAGTAACCTGGGCCAACTCCAGTCCTGGTATTACCTCCATATCCACAACTGGGTTAGCGAAAGCTATAACCGCCGGTAATTCAAATATCACGGCATCTTTATCGGGAGTGACCAGCCCGGCTGCGATATTGTCTGTAGCAGTATTATCTTCTATTGCGGTAGCCCCGGCAGCCCCGGCTAATTTGACAGTAGGGTCAACTCTGGCATTCAGAGCCATCGCGACTTATTCGGATAAATCGGTTGCTCTCATAAGTTCGGGTTTAACCTGGACCAGTTCCGATACAAATATCGCGACAATAACTCCTGATGGCGTAGCCGCCGGAAAGGCCGTAGGGACAACCAATATTACCGTTACCTGGTCCGGTCTTGGAGTAACCAGCCCTGCGGTTACCTTAAACGTGGCGATAACGACTTCTACTACTGCCACTCCATAGCTAAGGGAAGACGGGCATTGATCTAATTAAGGGCTTATGAGACCATCCTTTTCAGGCCTAAACTGGCGAGGATCAGGAATACGACTGTTGCTAAAGCTATAGCGAAGATATCTATCGGCAGTGATGCCAGGTTTCCGGTGGCCAACAGACCTCTTAAAGCGTCCACGACATAAGTCAGCGGGTTAATTCTGGCGAAAGGTTGAATCCACGAAGGCATTATGGCGAGTGGGTAGATAGCGCTACTCGCAAAAAATAATGGCATCGTGATCGCCTGGCCGATACCCATCATTCTTTCGCGGGTCCTGAAAATGGAAGCCAGAGCCATACTCACACATGAGAAACACATACCTAACAGGATTACGATAAGAAAGACCCCTGCGAGATGAACGGGGTTCAAGATCAGATGAATCCTCAGTATCAGGGCCAGAATGACAATTGCGATTGATTGCAAAATACCTCTGACCCCGGCGGACAAAGCTTTGCCTAAAATAATCGATGACCGTGAAGCGGGGGTAGATAATAACTTGTTGAGTAAGCCCAGATCTCTCTCCCAGACAACGTTGATGCCGAAGAATATTGCCACGAACAAGGCGGATTGTGCCAAAACACCAGGGGTCATGAACTGCAAATAGGTGAGACCGCTGGGAATAGAAGAATTCATGGCGTTTAGTTTGCTCATTGTCTCGCCGTAAATAATCAGCCATAATGCGGGCTGCACCATTCGCATCCAGATTTGTGTCTGATCGTGCCTGATTTTCCGCACCTCAAGTTCTGCGATCGTGAAAGCATTGTAGAAGAATTTCCCCATAGTTTTTAAAACATTCATTTCGTTAACCTCGTAAACACGCGGCGGGTGCGACGGGTGTCCGCGAATGTATCGCCTTCTTCAATGCGTGCGCCCGTATATTTAAGAAAAACATCATCCAAATTGGGTTTTTTCAATGAAACAGATTCGACCTGTATCCCGGCTGTTTTTAAACTGTCTAACAATTGCGGAATCAGGGTTTCACCATTTTTAACGACTAAATCACAGCGACCGTCCGCTGTATTTGTAATGGTGGAATATCCCAATTCTACCAATTTAGAATAGCAATTCCTGTTACCGGAGGTAATGCTGATAATATCTCCCCCGACACTGGATTTCAGTTCGGAGGGTTTGTCCAGCGTAGCCAGATGTCCCCGGTTCATGATCCCGATCCGGTCGCAAAGAACATCTGCTTCGTTCATATCGTGGGTGGTCATAAAAATCGTCGTGCCGAACTCATTACGCAATTTCTTGATCAGATCCCAGATTATACGCCGGGCATTAGGATCAAGTCCGATACTCGGCTCATCCAGGAAGAGCACGCGGGGACGGTTTACCAGAGCCTGAGCTATCTCCAGTCGTCGCATCATGCCGCCCGAAAAAGTGTTGACCATGTCATTCGCCCGATTAGTGAGTTCCAGGTATTCCAGAACTTGATTTATCCTTTCTTTTCTTTCCTTTCGCGGCATCGCGTAAAGTTTAGAATAAATGAGGACATTTTCATATGCGGTCAGGTCTCCATCTGCGGAGACGTCTTGTGGAACATAGCCGCAAATGCTTCTGACTTCCTGGCTGTTCCGGGCGGTATCGATGTCGTAAATTAGGGTTTTGCCGGATGTGGGTTTAATTAAAGTAAGCAGAACGCGTATCATGGTGGTCTTGCCGGCGCCATTCGGGCCGAGCAAACCGAAAATTTCCCCTTTATCGACTGAAAATGATACACCGTCCAGAGCCTTTACACGGGGATATTCCTTAACAAGATCCTGGACAATGACGGCTTTGTCTTCCATTGCTCCTCCATTGCACAAATCAGGTATTTTCTGTTAATATGTGTTACCACCAGATTATTCTATTGAATGCTAGCATAAATGTCAATGTAACATTCACTAATCGGGTAAAAAGCTTTATGGTAAAAAAAGATCTCATTGACGAACTGATCGAGTTGCAGAGGCGGGTAGACCGTGACCGGCGCCAATATGAACTGGACTCATGGATGCGTCTGAATTTAGGTATCGCTCAGTTAAAAAGTATTTTTTTCATCGGCAATCGCGGCTCGACCAGTCTCGGCAAATTAGCCGAGGCGTTAGACGTCACTCCGACCAACACCACCGGTATCGTCGACCGGTTACTTGAGAGAAAACTGATAACCAGGAAAGCGAGCCCGGATGACAGGCGTGTGCTGCTGTTAAAATTAACACCACGCGGTGAAAAGCTTGTCAATGAGTTGAGGCAAAAACGTAGAGAGCGAATGACTGAGATATTCGCCCGGCTGACTGATGAACAAGCCGAGGCTATAGCTCAGGCGTTCAAATTTATGGTTAAAGCTATCGATGGGTAAGAAAAGAAGTCTTTCGTCTCTCGAGATTATCGTCGGAGGAGGACTATGAAGATCAAAGTCTGGAGTTTAATAGCTGCGGCAATTACCATAATCATTTTCTGGGCGATGCTATCCCTGATTTTTGAATCGGTGGTCTTCAGGGTTAGAAGCGGATGGGCTTTTCTGCCATGGTGGTTTTGTGACGTGGTAGCGACGATCGGCGGAATAGCGACATTTGCTTTTGTCTATCTGCAGGTGACAAAGAAAAAAGATTAGGTTTTCGTTCAGTTTGATCTTAAACCTTATATTTCTTAGCTTTATCTATTATTTTTAACAGCATCGTTATCAATTGCTGGCGTTCTTCCTCGGTTAAAACCGACATTATCTTGGTAGTTGCTTTACCTTTATTGCTGCTTTTATAAACGGCGGTACCTTTCTCAGTCAACTCAAAACTCAAGAGAGTCGATTTGGGTTTTTCCCTAGTCTTTTTCACCAGCCCGTCCCTTTCCAGGGTAGTCATTTCGCTGGAAAGGGTGTTAATCCCTCTATTAGTCACCTGCGCTAACTCATTGAGTGTGGTCTTTTTAAGAGTATAAATAATAAATATAATATAAGATTGCTGAGGCGTGACACGATATTGAGCCAGTTCTTTTTTTCTGGCTTGTAACATGACATGTCTCGCTTCTCCCATTAAATACCGGGAATAAAAGTAACTGTTTCGGGAGATTTCTTCTTCAATTTTTCTTTTCATAATTTAGACCTTCCGGTAGCAATATTATCACACAAAATCAATTCTGTCTAACAATTGTTCGTACGATGAAAATACTATTTTCCAAGCAGTATACCATATCCGGCGATAATATTCCGATTACCCTCGACTTTTCCTATAATGTTTTTTGTTTTACTCAATCAATTAACTCTGGTAGTATGTAGCTATGAAGCTGGGTATTTTTGATGTGATCGAACCGCTACCGGTTTTGAAAAATCCGCACGCGATCGCCGTTTTGCGACCGTGGACAGATGCCGGCAATTCTGTAACATTGGCGGTCAGCTGGCTGGAATCGCTGCTGTTGGCCGAACAGTTAGGTAAAATCAGCCGACCCGGCAACTTTTTTGATTTCACGAAATATCGACCGGTTACCCGGTATAATAACGGGAATCGGGAAATAATTATTCCTAATACGATCATCACCTATGCGCAGCAGAAAAAGGGTCCGGATCTGGTTTTTATAAACATGCTCGAACCTAATAGCTTCGCAGAAGAATATATCGACTCTGTGGTGCAATTGCTGAAAACTTTGGGAATCCGGCGGTATTGTTTGCTAGGCAGTATGTACGATATGGTGCCGCATACCCGTCCGCTGATGGTAACCGGTTCTGGAGTAGGGAAGAATGCCGCGGAAGATCTGGTTAAAGCCGGTATAAGTTCCAGCGCTTACGAAGGTCCGACCACAATCTGTTCGCTGATATCGCAAGACGCTGTAACACTGGGTATCGAAACCATGAGCATTATGGTACGTTTACCGCAATACACTCAATTAGAAAAAGACTATACGGGGCAAGTGAGATTATTAGAAGTCATACGTAGTCTTTATGGGTTTCCGCTGGACCATGCGATTCTACGGAGGGCGGAACAACAAATCAAAGATATCGATATAGAAGTAAATCGAAACCGTAAGATGAAAGAAGTGGTGGCGCATCTGGAAGCTTATTATGACGCGCAGTCAATAACCAGGCAAAAGAGAGAATCGCCCGGGTTATCTCCGGACATAGAAAACTTCCTGAAAGAAATGGAAAACCGATTCAAACAGGATTAATTAATTTCAGGAAGTGAAATTTGATGAAAAAAGGAATGGACTATAAATGGGTGGCGTTGTCTGTGACAACGGTAGGTTCATTTATGTCCAGTCTGGATTCGACCATTGTGGTGGTGGGACTTCCCACAATATTAGAGAAATTACATGCCAGCATAGTGCATGGAGTATGGATTATCACGGGTTATACTCTGATGACAACAATACTGCTGGTAGTTCTCGGCCGGCTGGCAGATTTATATGGTAGAGTTAAACTTTATAACCTGGGGTTTGCGATCTTCACCATTGGCTCGCTATTATGCGCCATATCAAGCAACGGGGAACAGCTAATTATTTTCCGGTTTTTGCAGGGGTCCGGCGCTGCTTTACTGATGGCGAACAGTGTGGCGATCATCAGCGATGCTTTCCCTCCCGGGGAATTGGGAATGGGATTGGGTACGAGCATGATGGCGGTGAATTTAGGGGCGATCGTAGGCTATTCTCTCGGCGGTGTGATGATACAATATTTCGGGTGGCAATCGATCTTTCTGATAAATGTGCCTATCGGAATTTTCGGCACAATTTGGGGTTATCTAAAACTAAAAGAGGTCAGTGTCAGACCTGTCGGAGAAAAATTCGATTATGCCGGATCAATACTATATTGTGTCGGCCTGACGATCATTCTTCTTGCTCTGACCATTGGAAACCCCACGTCGTATCGGAACATTGGCATCCTCATTGCAGGGCTGGCGATATTTGTCTCAGTCATATTTGTCGAGCTGAGACAAAAACATCCGACGCTCGATCTCCAGCTTTTTAAAATCAGGTTATTTGCGGCGGGTAATTTAGCCGGTTTCTTAAACTCCCTGGCTTTCAACTGCGGTCCGTTCCTGAGGTCGCTTTATTTGCAACTCATCTTAGGGTACAGCGCGGTAAAAACAGGTGTTATCCTGATTCCGATGGAAGTAGTCGTTTTTATCTTAAGTCCGATCGCCGGCAGGATCGCGGACAAACATGGAAGTCGGGTTCTGAGCTCGGTGGGTCTCGCCTTGAATGCGGCGGCGCTGATCTGGTTTTCCACGCTAACCGCAACATCTTCATACATGGCAGTATTAGTAAGTCTGCTATTATTCGGATTCGGCCGAGCGCTGTTTATAGCTCCCAATACGAGTTCGGTAATGGGTTCTGTCCCCCATGACAAACATGGCGTGGCTAACGGGATCAGATTGACGCTCAATATGACCGGTGGAGTGCTTAGCGTGCCCTTTTCTTTGTTGCTAATGACACTGGTGATGCCATATAACCGGCTTTCCCAGATAGTAGGTAGCTCTCAATTAAATAACGCAAACGAACTCCCGTTATTCCTGAGGTCGATCAACCATGCCTGTCTGATACTCGGCATCATTATCCTGTTTGCGATCATCCCGTCATTGCTGAGAGGCCCGCAAGAAAACAAAACAATAAAAATACCAAAGAGCTAAGGTTGCCAGCTTAATTACGGTTGGACTTTACCCGGAATAACCAGAGCCTGGACGGTCAATTCGCAGAGGCTAGTTACTTTCATACCGAGGCCATCAGGTGATAACCTGACGGCCTGGAAAACCTGTTCGGAAATAGTTCTTCAGAGTGAGTAATAAAAATCCAGCAATGCGCTATGCGCCAAGCGTACTCCGGAGCAAATGCCGATAGTGTTATTTAACCAGGCGTATTTTGGAGCGCCTGTTTCCCATTCAGGATTGGTGCGGAAATAATAATCATGAGGATCAGCGAGTTCACCTTGATTAATGCGCTCCAGTACCTGCGGTGGAACCACTCGTAATCCGTGGTTATGCAGATAAATAATAGCGCCATCAGTTGTTTTAATCATATACCGTGCGTCTGCAATGGCGGTAGCGCCATCCGGCTTCATCCATTGTGCATCGGCGCCGCCAGGCAACACATCGCCCGTGATCTTACCTTCAAAATGGCCACCAAGAATCGGCACCATACGCCTTTCACCCCATTGTGTAAATCCTGCTTGAATAACATCACCCAGTATGACTTCGCCGCGACAAAGATATTCCAATTTCGGAGTAACCGGTACCTGTTTCATATATTCTCCTTTTTACTAATTTATTTCTTTAATATGGAATTAATCCGATATTATACTGGTTATTACTATGGTGTCAAATCCCGCCGGTGGCTGAAAATTGATAGTAGAACAGCTTTTTCCGGGAGCCGAATCGACTCAATCTGATATACTAAAGACACACGGCGAAATTGATAAAATGAACGAAAAAACATTTCACATTGTCTCTCTCGGCTGCTCCAAGAATAGCGTGGATTCTGATTCCATGGCGCAACTGTTGAATGCGCAGGGTTACATTTCTGTCGATACTCCGCGACAGGCGCATGTCATTATTGTAAACACTTGCGGCTTCATTGATGCGGCAAAAGAAGAGTCATTTAAAATACTGGCCGACCTGGCGGTAAAAAAGAAACACGGTCAGGTTTTAATCGCTGCAGGTTGTTTGACGCAGCGCTACGGCGTTGAAGTCGCACGTCGTGTCCCCGGCATTGACGGTATCCTCGGCACACGCCGTTGGATGGATGTTCTCGAAGTTGTCGATAATCTGAGCAGGAGCCACCAATCTTATTACCATCTTCCGGAGTCGACTACAGTCGGGGTCGACGAACACGGTGCACAACGCGTTTCAGTACAGGGTGCCAGTGCATATATTAAAATTGCGGACGGTTGCCGTCGTCCCTGCGCTTTCTGCGCCATCCCACTGATCAAGGGCACTGCGGTCAGCCGCCCGGTTGATTCGATAGTGTCGGAAGCGAAATTGCTTCAAAAGTCGGGTGTACGGGAGATCGTGCTGATTGCTCAGGATACTACCGATTACGGCCACGACCTGGGGCTGAAAAATGGACTGGCTGACTTGCTTAAAAAACTGACCGCCGCTGCTCCCCTCGTCGATTGGATCCGTGTCATGTATGCCTATCCCGGTTACGTGACCGATGAGCTGATTGAAGTCATTGCCACACACAAACAGACGGTGCATTATCTCGATATGCCGCTGCAACACGCCCATCCTTCAACACTCCGGCGGATGAGGCGTCCGGCGAATATCGATTCTGTCCGTAAAACTCTGGAGAAAATGAGGAAAGACATCTCCGACCTGGCATTACGCAGCACTTTCATCGTGGGTTATCCCGGTGAGACGGAAAAGGAATTCCAGTCGTTGCTCGATTTCATTGAAGAAATCCGCTTCGATAAGGTCGGCGCATTCAAGTTTTCTTTCGAGCGTGGGACTCCCGGTGAGTCGCTGGGAGACCCGGTTCCAAATGAAGTTAAAGAGGAACGCTTGAACCGATTGATGGAAAAGCAACAGGCGATATCTCTAGAGCGTAACCAGATGTTTATCGGTCGGAGTCTGGATGTGTTGATCGAAGGCTTTGGGCAAGGCACCTCCATCGGTCGCAGTTACCGTGACGCTCCGGAAATTGACGGACTTGTGCTGGTCAAAGGTGAACTGGCTGAAGGCAGTATGGTATCTGTACATATCGATGGCGCTTTAATCTATGACATGGTCGGTGTGGTTAATAAATAGTCGGAAAACTTAGTGCTTGCCGCCGGTTGACAGAGTGTCATTCGGTGGAGTACATTCCAATCAGACGCTTTTCCCTGATTATTCTTAAGTGTCAGGAGGTCGGAATAAAATCGTAAAATCAAAAACCAATGCGCAAAAAACTTCCCCTTATAAGATTAAAATTACTAAAAACGGTCCTTATGTAGTTTCCGGAGGAGTCCCTCTATCCGAACAAATTGTATGCATCGATGCCGATGGGCAATGTCACGGATGGAAAGAAGGTCAAAAATACGCTGAGCAGGAGAGCTATGCTCTTTGCCGTTGCGGCCGGTCCCGTAACAAGCCCTTTTGCGACGGCTCACACAATAAAGCCAAATTTGACGGGACAGAAGAGGCGAATCGCAGTCTATACTTGGAAAAGGCCAATGAGATAGTTGGACCGGGTCTCAAACTCACCGATGCTGAGGACCTGTGCGTTGGCGCACGTTTCTGCCACCGGGCGGGGGGAACCTGGAAATTGACGGAGCGATCCGGTGACCCGGAGGCGAAACAAACAGCTGTCGAGGAAGCTTGCGATTGCCCTTCAGGTAGATTGGTGGCTTGGGAAAAAGACGGGAAAGCCATTGAACCTGGTTTTAGACAGTCTATCGGTCTGGTGCAAGATGTTCAGACCGAGAAACCGGGTCCCATCTGGGTTCGCGGCGGTATCCCGATCGAAGCGGAAGACGGCACAACATATGAACAGCGTAATCGGGTTACGCTTTGCAGATGTGGTAAGAGTTCGAATAAACCGTTTTGCGACGGCAGTCATATAAAATAAACATTTAGTATGTGATCGACGGAATCAGCGAGGAGAAAAATGTCTCAAATTAAAGGGCCTGCCTTATTTTTGCTTCAATTCGCTTCAGATGAACCTCCGTTTAATAATCTGGAAAACATTACAAAATGGGCAAAAACTTTGGGATTTCTGGGAGTGCAGATCCCTGCCTGGGATAAACGGTTGATCGACCTGGACAAAGCGGCTAAATCCAAAGACTACTGCGACGAGCTTAAGGGACGATGTAACGGGTTGGCAATTACAGAACTGACCACCCATTTGATAGGACAACTTGTCGCCGTACATCCGGCATACGATTTATTATGCGATAATTTCGCGATCCCCACAGTTCGAGGAAATCCTGAGAAACGGTCGGAGTGGGCGGAAAACCAGATGAAAAAAACGATCAAAGCCTCGCGGAATCTGGGGTTAAGCGTTATTCCTACTTTCAGTGGGACTTTACTCTGGCCATACCTGTATCCGTTTCCGCCCAGACCAAAGGGTTTGGTGGAAACAGGTTTTAGCGAACTGGCGAAAAAGTGGCAGCCGATTCTTGATACCGCCGATGAATATGGAGTAGATCTGGCGTACGAAATTCACCCTACCCAGGATCTTCATGACGGCATCACCTTCGAAAGGTTCCTGGCTGCTTCCGGAAATCACGAGCGAGTTAAAATATTGTACGATCCATCCCATTTTGTCTTACAATGCCTCGATTATGTGGGTTACATAACGTGTTATAAGGATTACATCAAAGCTTTTCACGTCAAAGATGCGGAATTCAATCCTTCTCCGAAGAGCGGAGTCTATGGTGGTTATCAGGATTGGAAAGACCGTCCGGGGCGTTTTCGTAGTGTGGGAGACGGACAGGTTAATTTCAAGCAGGTTTTTACAAAACTGACGGAAATTGGATTCAACTCATGGGCGGTATTGGAATGGGAGTGTTGCATCAAAGATGGAGCGCAGGGAGCGGCTGAAGGGGCACAATTTATAAAATCGATGTTGATCAATACCCCGAAAAAAGCTTTTGACGATTTCGCCGGTGGAGTAGGGTCCGCCGAAATAAATAAAAAAATTTTACATCTGGAGTAACTGAGATGGAGAACAGGAAACTACGCGGCGGTATGATAGGCGGCGGGATCGGGTCATTTATCGGACCGGTGCACCGGATGGCGGCAATTATGGATGGGCAGGCTGAATATGTTTGCGGAGCCTTTTCGTCCGACCCGAAGAAATCTAAAAAATCAGGGAAAACGCTTTACTTGAATCCATCTCGAGTATATACGGATTATAAGGAAATGTTAAAGAAAGAAGCCTCTCTCCCATCCGATCAAAAAATTGATTTCGTTTCCATCGTCACACCTAATGTTTTTCATTTTGATATGGCAAGGGTGTTTTTAGAGGCAGGCGTTAATGTGGTTTGTGACAAACCTATGACCATGACTTTAGCAGAGGCAAAAAAACTAAAATCCATAGTGGAAAAATCGGGTAAAGTGTTCGCGCTGACGTACACTTATACCGGTTACCCGATGGTGAAACAAGCCCGCTATATGGTCCGACAGGGTTTGTTGGGAAAAATCAATAAAGTAGTGGTCGAATATCCGCAGGGATGGCTGGCCAACCGGCTGGAGGGGAAGGGATCCAGCCTGAGCATTTGGAGAATGGATCCCAAAATGGCAGGAGCCGCCGGCTGCATCGGCGATATCGGGACTCATGCGGAAAATCTGGCACGCTACATCACCGGATTGGAGGTAGAAAAGCTTTGCGCAGATCTAACCCATTTTATACCGGGGAATCGATTAGAGGATGACGGTAGTATACTGGTCAATTACAAGGGTGATGTCAAGGGCTCAATCTCTGCTTCTCAGATCTCTACGGGCGAAGAAAACGGATTGAATATCCGGATTTACGGAACAAAACTCGGTCTTTACTGGAATCAGGAGAATCCCAACTATCTCGTGATCAAGAGTCCGGAAGGATACTCAACTACATATTCCAAAGGGAATCCGATTCTATGTCAGGATACACAAAGCGCCAGCCGATTGCCTTTCGGTCATCCTGAGGGATTTATAGAAGCTATGGCTAATATCTACCTGGCGGTTTTTAAGGCTATCAGAGCCGGATCAACTTCCGGTTGCGATTACCCCACGGTAGACGATGGTGTCACAGGCATGGCATTTATCGAGACGGTATTAACAAGTGCCGCATCTGATAAGAAATGGGTCAGGATGCTGAAATAGAAAGCAATCGGGTATAAACTCTAAATCCGAAATACGAAACTCCAGACAAAACGACTGATAATAACTAAAAGCAAACGCAGAGCAGGTTAGTAACCTCTCTTTTTATCGAAGACATTCAACATTTTTTTGCCTTGGAGGTAGCGTTTCAGGTTCTCACAAAATACCGACGCTGACCTTTTTGCATAGTCTTCCATCCAACCTGCAATGTGAGGACTATAAATAACGTTAGGGAGCGTCCACAGTGGACTGTCTTCTGGCAGCGGTTCAGTGTCAAAGACATCCAACCCCGCTCCGGCAATCTGTTTTTTCTCTAGCGCTTTTATCAGCGCAGGTTCATCGATTATAGGGCCGCGGCTGATATTGATCAGGTAGGATGTCGGTTTCATTATTCCCAATTCTTTAGCCGTGATCATGTTCTTTGTCTCAGGAGTCAAGGGTACACACAAAACCACAAATTCACTTTCCGATAATAGTTTTGGTAATCGGTTGGAAGAATATAAAACGTCAACATTTCGGGCATGTCCTGTCCGAAGAGAACGGCGGATGGCAATTACTTTCATCCCGAAAGCTTTGGAAAGTCGGGCGACTTCCTGTCCGATATCTCCCAGTCCAATAATGCCCACTGTTTTACCATGTAATACAGCCGGCGTAAATTCCTGCCATTCCTTGCGCTGTTTCATTTCGAAACAGTGCGACGCGTTCTTGGCGAACATCAGCATTGTGGTTAGAATAAATTCCCCGATGGCGGCGCTGTGAATACCGCTGGTACCGGTTAAGATAATGTCCCGATTTAAAAATTCAGGGATCAGGAATGTGTCGATGCCTGCGGAAACAGACTGAACCCACTTCAACTTCGGGGCTCTGGCAAGAAATCTGTAAGTGGTACTAAGCCCATAAATGATTTCGGCTTCCGCCAGGAGAGCGTCCAGCTTTTTCTTCGTAATTGGATCGTCCAGGTAATCGGCGCGGCTTAGATCGGCGGCGTCAATCAGTTTTATCTGGGGATCGACGTTTTTAATTAATCGTTTTATCTTTGTATCTATCGGCACGGTTGTCACTACATTTACAGTCTGCATATTTCACCGCTTTGTTAAATTACCTGAAAAAATTATAGGTATAACCGGACGGGACGTCAAGCCATATATTAAACATTTGGTGTTTTTTGATCATGTTCATGAGACATTAGTTACATCTCAGGTATCGCCATCTAAGGTAAATTAAATATTACCTATATTCAAAACAACCAATCCCGAAGTATAATTAGGTACCTGCCAATTCGATAGCATCTAGAGGGGGAGAAAATGACCGAACAGGAAAAGATATCTCAGGGGCTTAAGTATTGTATTCAGATGGAAATTGACGGAAAGGAGTATTACCTGAAAGCTTGCCGGAATAGCAGCAATGAACTTGGAAAAAAGTTGTTGGAATCTCTGGCTCAACAGGAAGACTACCACCGTCAAAAATTTGAACAAATCTTTGAAAACATTAACAAGACCAGCAAATGGCCGAAAATTGATTTCAAACCCGACGGCGGTAAGACGCTAAGGACGATCTTTGCGGTAGAAATCAACAAGCCCACGTCTGATGTCAAAGCGGCTAAGACCGAGCTTGAGGTCGTACAAAAAGCGATGCAGATGGAAGACAAATCTTATGATGTATATCACCAACGATCAGAGCAGGCTTCATCGGGGGCTGAAAAAGAGTTCTATGAAACCATTGCCGATGAGGAAAGAGAACATAAATTGGTTCTTCTCGACTATTATGAGTTTATGCATGACCCGGCCGCCTGGTACGTGAAAGCTGAGCATACGTCACTGGATGGCGGTAGTTGATATTTCGTTTGTGAGGTAACTAATGCTTGAAATCAAGGATTTAGCTGTTTCCGTCGAAGGCAAGGAAATTCTACACGGTGTCAATCTGATCATTCGTACCGGTGAAACCCACGTGCTCTTCGGTCCGAACGGCAGTGGCAAGACAACGTTATTGATGACTATTATGGGATTTCCTAAATATCAGGTTACCGGCGGCAGCATTTCTTTTAAAGGCGTGGACATTACTCACATGCCGGTAGATGAACGGGCGAGGTTGGGTATTGGCATCTCGTTCCAACGCCCGCCGGTAGTCAGGGGAGTCAAGACCAGGGATATGGTTTTAGCCTCTATGAAAGACAAAAATAATCCGGAACTGGTGACGACGCTTGCCAGCCAGACCGACCTTACGGATTTTCTCGATCGGGATATCAATTACGGTTTTTCCGGAGGAGAGATCAAGCGTAGTGAATTAATGCAATTATTGGCGCAAAGGCCGGATTTGATTCTGCTGGACGAGCCTGAATCCGGCGTCGATCTGGAGAATATTGCCTTGATTGGCAGACTGATCAATGGATTACTGGAAAAAGAAAACCCCATGCGCACGCGCAACCCGATGGGACTGATCATTACGCATACCGGACATATTTTGGACTACGTGAATGCGCGTAACGGTTATATTATGCTGGAAGGGAAAATCGGTTGTGTGGGCGATCCCCATGAAATTCTGAAAGAAATCAAAGAAAAAGGTTATGAAGAATGCGCCAGATGTATTTTCAGGAGCGGACGGGATGTCTGTTAACATGAAACCATCAGAAAACCGGAAAGACAAAGCTCAAGCCGCTGCTAACAAAAAAGCGACGATGGGTGAGGATATCGACCTGACTAAATTTACGAGGTCGGCGGAAGAGCTCCCGTATCAGAAAGATCCTTCACAGCTGTCATCGAGCACCAAGAGCAAGATGCTGGAAGCCGGGTTGATGCTGGATGACCCCAGCCAGAGAGTCGGGACTTTTATCCAGATGGACAATACCCCGATCCATAGCTCTGTAAAAGAAGAGGGTGTTGAGGTGATGCCGGTCAGCCAGGCGCTGAAAAAACATGACTGGTTAACGGATTATTATTGGAAAGCGGTGGCCGTGGACACGGATAAATACACAGCTAGCGTGGAATTAGGACAAAATGACGGCTATTTTATCCGCACGCTGCCGGGAGTAAAAACCAATTTTCCGGTACAGGCTTGTTTATATCTGTCTAAACCGAATTTCGCGCAAAACGTACATAACATCATCATAGCCGAGGAAAATTCCGAACTGCATATCATTACCGGCTGTACGACTTCTCTGGGGAACGAACCCGGGATGCATCTCGGCGTATCGGAATTTTATATCAAGAAAGGCGCGAAGGTGACGTTCACAATGATACACAGTTGGAACCCGGAATTTGCCGTGCGTCCCAGAACCGCGGCCATCATTGAAGAAGACGGGCTATTCCTGAGTAACTATGTTTTAATGAAACCGGTGCATTCCATACAGATGAATCCAATAGCGCGATGTAACGGCAAAAACGCTACCGCCCGATTCAACAGCGTGCTGGTAGCACGCCCCGGTTCCAATATGGATGTCGGCGGCAGGGTATATCTCAATGCCCGGGGCGCCAGGACAGAAATGATCACGCGGGCTATCACCACCGGCGGCAATATTGTCAGCCGGGGATATATCGAGGGCAATGAACCGGAAGTCAAAGGGCATCTGGAATGCCGTGGACTGATTCTCGGCGCCAAAGGCTCCATTCACGCTATTCCGGAACTCAAGGGTAATCTGGCCGGCATTGACCTCTATCATGAAGCGGCGGTGGGTAAAATCGCCGAAGAAGAAGTAGAATATTTGATGTCGCGCGGTATGACCCGGGAGCAAGCCACCGCGACAATTGTCCGGGGTTTCCTTAGGGTGGATATTGATGGACTGCCACAGATGCTAAATGATGAGCTACAGCGCGCCGTGAAAACCAGCGAAAACGACTTCATGTAAAAACATGATTCAGGGAGGCAGGCCATGAATGCTAAAGCGTTCTTTAAAATAAGTTACGGTATGTATGTCGTCTGCAGCAAAGACGGCGATAAAATGAACGGGCAGATCGCCAATACAGTGATTCAGATAGCCTCCGAACCGGCGATTATCGCCGTGGCGATCAATAAAAATAACCTTACTCATCAATATATCGATAAAAGCAAAGTTTTTACGGCTTCCATTTTAACAAAGGAAACACCTTTGGCATTCATCGGCAATTTTGGGTTTAAATCGGGCAAGGAGATCGATAAATTCCAGAGCGTCGATTATACATTAGGGGAAACGGGCGCGCCGATTGTCACAGATAACACGTTGGCTTATCTGGAAGCGAAGGTTATCGGCCAAATCGATGCTGTCACCCACACTGTTTTCATCGGGCAGGTGGTGGGCGCCGAGGTGATCAAAGAAGGCGAGCCGATGACTTATGCTTTTTACCATGAAGTCAAGCGCGGCACTACTCCCAAATCAGCGCCTAGTTATGTCGAAATAAAGCAGGAGGTAAAACCAACCATGGCTAAGTACGAATGCACTGTTTGCGGCTACATTTATGACCCGGCACTGGGCGACCCCGATGCTAAAATCCCGCCGGGCACGCCCTTTGAAAAACTGCCGGATGATTGGGTTTGTCCTGTTTGCGGTGCGTCAAAAAGCGAATTCGCAAAAATCTGATACGGAGATATGATAATGAAACCAAGAGAATTTGCTCCGGGAATATTTTCCGTCGGAGTGGTGGATTGGGACCGGCGGCTGTTCGATTCCTTGATTCCATTACCCGATGGCACCAGCTATAATGCTTACCTGATTAAGGGGAGCGAAAAAACAGCGTTGATCGATACGTCGGACCGCAAAATGCCGGAAATGCTCATTGATAACCTGAATTCATTGGGGATCACGAGACTTGATTACATTATTTCCAATCACTCCGAGCCCGATCATTCGGGAGCTATCCCGCAAGTTGTGGCGAAGTATCCTGAAGCCCAGATAATATGCACACCTAAAGCAAAGGATTTACTCATCGACCTGTTTCATCTGCCCGCTGAGAAATTCAGGACTGTGAACGACCTGGAAACGATCTCCCTGGGCAACCGCACACTGGAGTTCATTCATGCGCCGTGGGTACACTGGCCGGAGACGATGCTGACCTACCTGCGGGAAGATAAAATATTATTCCCCTGTGATTTCTTTGGGTCGCATATTGCCACCACCGACCTCTATGTGACTGACGAGGGACGGGTTTATGAGGCCGCGAAACGGTATTATGCCGAAATTATGATGCCTTTCCGCGCTCAAATCCAGAAGAACATGGAGAAAATCAAAGGTTACGATTTTAAAATAATCGCTCCCAGTCACGGCCCGATGTATGGTAAACCGGATTTTATTATTAATGCCTATCGGGAGTGGGTTTTCGGAGAGCCGAAGAATATTGTCATGTTGCCTTACATCTCAATGCATGGAAGCACTCAAAAAATGGTCGATTATCTCGTGAGCTCATTGGCGCTCAAAGGTGTG